>ERZ1673730.91-NODE-91-length-149277-cov-7.282988_pt1 | contig 149277 bp, 150 predicted proteins | sample MGYA00580200_ERZ1673730 | MGnify/ENA primary metagenome ERZ1673730 (study PRJEB41218, sample SAMN15661761) | gut metagenome | host: Homo sapiens | place: Canada: London | collected 2015-08-20/2019-03-30 | study: EMG produced TPA metagenomics assembly of... | reverse complement strand
GTAACTCAATTCTATCACTATATCTTTCCGCATTTCACTTTTTTGTAGTAACTTTATTCTATAAATATACAAAACCAATTATGCTATGAAAAAACTTTACCTCCTATTGGGGATAGCCGCATTATTCGCTTGTAGTGACGATAATACGGAACCTCCTGTTCCTGCGCCTGTCGAACCGGATAAGGCTACTATTGAATTAGACGTGACGAATGTACAACTTCCCCGTTCAGGCGGTTCTGCAGAAGTAACTGTTACGGCAAATTATGACGACTGGGATTTTAAAAACACTGAAAGTTGGCTTTCAGTACAGAAATCGGGAAACAAACTTATTTTTTCGGCTAACGAAAATACAACTTCTGAGCGTAATACGGCAACAGTTGCTGTTACTGTTCTGGGAGAAGGGGAGGAGAATACCGCTTCTGCTACGATCAACGTAGTACAGAATGATGCTTCCCTTATTATCGAAATAAAGCTGGACCGGGACGGGTTAACGATGGTTGCTCCGGTATTGGGGATGTTGGAGTGTACGATAGACTGGGGAGATGGTAAAACAGAACCTCTTACGGGAAATATCGATGGAGTGTTTTCTTTTCAACCTACTCATTTTTATGAAAAAAGCGGAACCTATCAAATCCGCATTTACGGATTTATGCCAAGGATAGGCATTGGATCTCCTTTTACCGATGTAGAATTAGCTTATATAACTTCTGTGATACAGTGGGGAAATACGGGCCTTACTTCCATGCAAAATGCTCTCAAGGGTTGTGTTAACCTGACGAGTATCCCCTCTGATACAGATGGGTCCTTTACAAACGTAACCACTTTCTCCAATGCTTTTTATGGTTGTACATCGCTTCGGGAAATTCCGGCCGATCTGTTTGTCAATTGCGATAAGGTGGAAACATTCTCATTTTGCTTCGACGATGCAGGATTGGAATCCATTCCTGCTGGCTTGTTCGATAATTGTATAGCCACGGAAACTTTTGCTTCTGTATTTTCCGGTTGTCCCCTTATTTCCATACCGGATGAACTGTTTGTCAAGTGCGTGTCGGCAAAAACATTCAGTAGTGTATTTTTCGGTTGTCAGTTCTTGCAAAGTATTCCGGAAAATTTGTTTAAGGGTTGTGAAAAGGCTGAAGCATTTACATATGCTTTCCGGCAATGCCCTTCGCTGACGGAAATACCGGAAGGATTATTTAGTCCATGCCCGCTTGCTAAAGATTTTGCAGGCCTCTTTACCATGTGTTATTCTCTGGCAAGTATTCCGGAAGGATTGTTTGCGAATAATCCGAAAGCTGAGAATTTTAATTACAGCTTTACGGAATGTACTTCTCTGACCGAGATACCGGCCGGATTGTTCGATTCGAACCGGGCTGTGAAAAGTTTCCAGGCCACTTTCCGCAATTGTATACGGCTAAGCAGTGAAACGCCTTATACTACAATAGAAGGTAAGAAGGTACACCTTTACGAGCGCAGCAAGTATCCGGGACAGTTCATTGCTCCGAGTACATATGAGTATTGTTTCAGTAATTGTACTGAACTGATGGATTATGAATATATGCAGCAAAATTATCCTGATTGGTCAAAGCCCTATCTGAGGTAAAACCGTAACACATAAAATTAAGACAAATGAAAAAATATATAAGATATATAACCGCCCTGTTTGCGGTATTGGCTTTGGCAGCATGTTCCGATGACAAGGAACCTGCTTTTGTGCCGGCTTCGTTTGAACTGACTCCGGGAGAGGGAGCAGCAGTTACTATTGCTCCAGACGGTACTACCGGTAGCGTGAGATTTTCTTATGAAAAGGATTCTGTTACCATTCAGGTAAAGACAAATCAGGAAGATTGGCAGTATACTGTAGAACAACCTGCGGAGCATTTTTCCGTTACCCGGGAAGGAGATAAACTGACGATAGCGGTTCCGGAAAATAAAACGTCCCTTCCTTATAAAGCTACTATTACTTTAAATACAGGCACTGAGAGCAATTTTGCCAGTTGTGTATTATCTCTTTCTCAGGACCCGACGCCGGATCCTGAAATAACGATAGAACCGGGCAGTGTGATGTTTCCTGCTAAAGGTGGTGAAGCGGAGTTGACTGTTACGACCAATCGGGAACATTGGACTGTACGTAAATTGGCGGACAATAATACCGATAATTTTATGTTTATATCCAAAATAGACGATAAAGTGATGGTAATGGCCCGGGAAAACCGTACTCCCTTGGCATTAAACGGTACGCTCGTTGTCACTTCCGGAGAGGGTGAAAATACCATCGAAGCAGAGATTCCTGTTACTCAGGAAGCTGCACCCCGGATAAAGGTAAATGTAAACAAATCAACCCTAAACTTCACCTCTGAAGGAGGGGAAGAGACAATAGCGGTGACTGCAGAAAATGTTGGAGATTGGAATTTCTCATGCAATGACAAATGGTTAAAAGTGGAACGCCAGGGGAATAATCTTATTGTTACTGCTCCGGTAAATCATTCTGCGAATACTCCTTCTGCCAAAATATTGGTGTATGCAGGAGATAAAAATTATAATTATGACGAACGCACTATTACCGTTCAACAGGAAGGTTGGGAAAATGCCGGAGCTTTGGTATTCGAGCTTACTATTCCCGAACCGCAGGACGGAGGGGTTACAGCCCTGTTGCCCTTGGTTGGTTTGACGAACTGTTCGATCGACTGGGGAGACGGCAGCGAAATCGATCATCCGACCGAAAAAATTCCATCCCACGTCTATGCTGCGGCCGGCGTATATCAGGTAGCCGTGAAAGGAGGAGTCGAGAGAATATTCAGCCAGGATTCCAAGTTTACTTATCCGTACAGAGAAGCTAAGAATTATATAACGGCTGTATTGAATTGGGGAAATACCGCTCTTAATTCAATGGAAAAAGCATTTTATAATCTGCAAAACCTGAAGAGTATTCCGGAAGATACAGAAGGCGCTTTTTCTGGTGTCACGACTTTTTATAATGCATTCAGTGGATGTGCGGCACTAGAATCTATACCTGCTGGTTTGTTTACACATGCAAAGATTGCTACGGATTTTACTAGTTGCTTTCAAGATTGTGAAGCCGTTAAGGCAATACCCGCCGGTTTGTTTGCAAACTGTGAATCTGCAGAAAAGTTCTACGGCACATTCTACAGTTGCGCGGAACTTCTATCTGTACCTGATGAATTATTTGCCGGGCATTCTAAGGTGACTGCATTTACCCGTTTGTTTGGTTATTGTTCCAATTTGGAATCTGTCGGAAAGGATGTTTTTAAAGGTTGTACTGAAAACACCTCTTTCAATCAAATATTTATTGGTTGCGGAAAACTAGAATCCGTGCCGGTCGACATCTTTGACGATTGCCGTAAGGTAACGGATTTCCGGTTCGCATTCCGTTATGGTTCATCTTTGAAAGGAGAATCTCCTTATACCCTGATCGACGGTAAGAAAGTACATCTTTACGAACGGAATTCCTATTTGAGTCATTTCTCGGAAGTCAGTACTTATCAAAATTGTTTTTCCGGTTGTACGGGACTTTCCGATTATGATGCCATCGTTGAAAGCGGGTGGAATTAATCCTTCTTCCTTGCTGTAAAAAACTGGCCGAAAAGTAAAACTTTCGGCCGGTTTTGTCTATTTATAGCCTACCTGTATAATATACATAAAAATCATCCAAAATTTTCTGCCATTTTCCATCTGTTACTTGTCTTGTGATCCCTTCTTCCTTTAAACTAAAAGTTTGTATTATTTCTTCTTTGAATAAGTCATGTGAGGTATATGTAAAATCTTAACAGCTTTTTAATAATGCCGTTACCAGAGCGAAACAATAGAAAAATATTTTTGTCAACAAATTTAATGATTTAACTAACATTAACATTTATGAGAAAGTTTTTATTCTTATTGTTTTTCACGGCTCTTGTCCAGAGCATGATGGCTCAGGATGGGGGGGTAATTTCGGGTACGGTTGCTGAAGAAAGTTCGAGACGTACATTGCCGGGAGCATTCTTGGCACTTGACAAACTGAATCGTTATACAGTGTCGGACAAAAATGGTTATTTCGAATTTCTCAATGTGCCCGCTGGAAATTATAAAATTACGGTATCATATTTGGGATATTGCCCCGCATTGCAGGATGTAACGGTAAAGGTCGGAGAAAATACGAAGCTCGTTTTCGAAATGGTAGAAGACGTTCAGGTTCTCGATGAAGTCGTTGTGATGGGCGATATGATCCGTGGTCAGGCTAAAGCATTCAACCAGCAGAAAACCAACAAGAACATTACCAATGTGATCTCTTCGGACCAAGTAGGCCGTTTCCCCGATGCTAATATAGGTGATGCTCTGAAACGCGTACCGGGCATCACGATGCAGAACGACCAGGGCGAAGCCCGTAATATTATTATCCGCGGTCTGGCTTCCGAGCTCAATTCGGTAACGCTCAACGGAAGTCGTATCCCCTCGGCCGAAGGGGACAACCGCAAGGTGCAGATGGACCTGATCCCCTCGGATATGATACAGACGATTCAGGTAAACAAAACCCTTACTCCCGACATGGACGGTGATGCCATCGGAGGTTCGGTCGATCTGGTAACCCGTGCGGCTTCAGGAGCCCAGCGTATTTCGATCACTGCCTACGGCGGTTACAACCCTATTCGCGACGGAGCTACCGGAGCCGGATCGCTCGTCTACTCCAACCGTTTCGCCAATGGTAAAGTGGGGGTCGTTCTTTCTGCTTCCTATATGAATAAGGACTACGGTTCGGATAATATCGAAGGGGTATGGACCGAAGACGATAACGGCAACGTTTACCTCGAAGAGATGGATATCCGTAAATACGACGTACAGCGTATCCGCCGCAGTATTGCCCTCAATACCGACTGGAAAATCAACGACAACAATACGATCGCCTTTGACGCTATGTACAACTGGCGCGACGACCGTGAAAACCGTTATCGCACCACTTATCAGGATATCGAGCCTGTATACGGATCGAACGGGAGCATTACGGGGTATACCGGAGGTATTTCACGCGAAACGAAAGGAGGAATCGACGACCGCCGCAACAAAAAACGCCGTCTCGAAGATCAGCGCGTCCAGAGTTATGCCCTGACGGGTACGCATCTCATTTCCCCTAAATTCGACTTGGACTGGAACTTCAGTTATGCCAAAGCTAGCGAAGATCGTCCTCACGAACGCTATATCGAGTACGTTCAGGAAGGACTTTCCATGACGCAGAATCTTTCGGATCCTTACAAACCCTACATCTTGGCATCGGGCCAGGATCCCGCCCAGTTCGTATTCGACAAATTGACCGAACAACACGACTATACCGATGAGGATGAATATGCGGTTAAGGTCAACGCCCGCATTCCGCTTACCGCCATCGCCGATCAGAAAGGACGTCTGCATTTTGGTCTCCGCGCTCGCATCAAGAGTAAAGATCGCAATAACAACTTTTATGAATATACTCCTTTGGCCGGGCTTCCCCCTCTCAGCGGCATGAATACCGTTATTTATGATAAACATTTGGTACAGGGCAAACACTACGTTCCGGGAACTTTCGTATCGAATAAATGGCTCGGAAACGTAGACCTCTATAACGGATCAGAGTATGAAGCAGAGGCTGACCCGTCGGAATATCTGGTGAGCAACTACAAAGCCAATGAACAGATTTACGCCGGTTATCTGCGTTGGGATCAGAATATTACTCAGAACCTGATGTTTATTGCCGGGGCCCGGGTGGAACATACCCGTGTGGACTACAAAGGAGCCTATTCGCTTAACGAGGAATACGACAATACGGGCATGAACAAGATGGAAAATGACTATACCAACGTATTGCCTAGTGTCACGTTGATGTGGAACGCCGGCGAGCGTATGGTGGTGCGTGGTGCCTTCTCCACAGCTCTTGCCCGTCCGAACTACTACACCTTGGTGCCTTTCGCCGATGTGAAAGCGGAAGACCGCGAGATACAAGCCGGGAATCCCGGTTTGAAAGCGACTTACTCTTATAATGTAGACCTGATCGGAGAGTATTATTTCAAATCAGTTGGTATCCTCTCGGCCGGGCTTTTCTATAAGAATCTGAACAATTTTATTTACAACTACCTGGATGCTAGTTATACGACCGATAAGTTTGCGGCTGACTTTCCCGATCTGCCCAATCCCATTCCCATGGACGAGCAGTGGCGGATGGTACGCCCTCTGAATGGCGACAACGTGGACCTGTTCGGTTTCGAAGTGGCCCTTCAGCGTAAATTCGATTTCTTTAACTCGAAATTCCTGAGCAATTTTAACGCTATGCTCAATTATACCTATACTTACTCCAAGACTAAAGGCGTATATAATGAGGATGGTGAAGAACGTACCGATGTGAAACTGCCCGGCACAGCTCCCCATATGTTCAATGCCTCGCTGGCATGGGAGAACAGGCGTTTTTCAGCCCGTGTATCACTCAACTATACCGGAGGGTATATCGATGAAGTAGGCGGAGACCCTTTCGAAGACCATTATTACGACCATCAGCTTTTCCTTGATGCCAATGCGTCCTACCTTATCGGCAAAGGAATTCGCATCTTCGCTGAAGCGAACAACCTTACCAATCAACCGTTGCGCTATTATCAAGGTATCCGCAGCCGCATGGCCCAGTTGGAGTATTACCAGGGAACCTTTAACTTAGGAGTCAAATGGGATTTCTGATTGTAAACATTACCAACAATAATACATAGTAATATCATGAAAAATATAAAGATTACTGCATTCTTGCTGTTACTCTGTGTGTTTGCGTCGAACTTATGTCTGCAGGCACAAATAAAGAACACCGTTTCGTACGAACGACTGGACTCGCTGTTGGACGATCATTTCAACTTCATCGTCGCCAATGATCTGGGGCGTAACGGTTATTACGACCAAAAAATTATAGCCGAACGGATGGGCGAATTGGCAGAAAATACGGGTATCGAATTTATAGCTGCGGCCGGAGATATTCACCATTTCGAGGGGGTGGCCAGTGTAAACGATCCGCTTTGGATGACCAATTACGAGTTGATTTATGCCCATCCTGAACTGATGATCGACTGGTTTCCGATTTTGGGTAATCACGAGTACCGCGGCAATACACAGGCGGTGCTTGACTATAGCAAGGTCAGCCGCCGCTGGAGTATGCCGGGACGCTATTATGCCAAATCTTTCAAATTGGATGGAAACGCTACTCTTAAGCTGATTTTTATCGATACGACGCCTCTGATCGACAAATACCACAAAGAAGCTGAAGAATCGTACCCCGATGTGGCTACTCAAGATATCGATCGTCAGCTCCAATGGCTCGATTCTATACTCAACGCATCCGACGAAACCTGGAAGGTCGTTATCGGTCACCATCCCATTTATGCCCAGACGCCGAAAGACGAAATCGAACGCGAGAACATGCAGCAACGGGTCGATCCTCTGTTGCGTAAATACGGCGTCGACCTCTATGTCTGCGGCCATATTCACAATTTCCAGCACCTCAAACCAGCCGATAGTCGGATAGATTACGTGGTCAATACGTCGGGATCACTTAGCCGCAAGGTATTGCCTGTAGAGGGGACGGTCTTCTGTAGTTCAGAAACCGGCTTTTCGATTGTTTCCGTTTCGGACAAAGAACTGAAACTTTACATGCTGGACAAAAATTGCAATATCTTGCATACGGTGGACTGTGAGAAATAATATACGATCCTTATGATACCGGAATCGGCGCAGAAAACTTTCGCGCCGGTTTTTTATTAGTTGGAGGGATTTCTATTTGCTGGGGATATGCTAAAGTATTGAAACTTATTCCCTTTACTGGTTTTGAATCGATGAGAGAAGAAAAGTTAAATTTTACATCCGTGTCAGCTGAAATATCTAAGTTATTTAAGATCATCTCTGAATAACTTTTTTACAAGAAAACCGGTATAAAAAATGACATAAAAGTTTGTTAGTTTAATTTAAAGCACTACTTTTGTGACCGCAAGAATGCAATATTATTCAGCATCCCGGAGAGATGGGTGAGTGGCTGAAACCAACAGTTTGCTAAACTGTCGTATCCGATTAGGGTACCGGGGGTTCGAATCCCCCTCTCTCCGCCAGATTATCAATGAGTTACAAAGTCCAGTTTACTTTGTAACTTTTTTTTTACACAGTAGGGACGTGCCCTAATGTGTAATTTTTGAGATAGTGTTTGATAGATAGTGGATAGTGTTTCAAAAAGGATAGTGTTTCAAAAAGTGTGTAAATCCCAAGTTTAATTATTTTTGTAATGCAACTTTCAAAAATGAATTATTATGGAATTTACACAGGAACAAATTTCGGAAATAATTTCTGAAATCACAAATGGGGAAGAAGGTTTACAAGGTCTTGTGAAACAAGGAGTAGAAAATTTAATAGACAGTATTCCCGAATCCGTTACCCTTTTCTGGGCGGACAAAAACGGTAGCGAATTGTCTGCAAATGACTGCAGAACGTTTCAATTTTGTAAATTACATAAATATCTCGTATTTAGTTGGGTGTAACTTATGAATAAGAGGTTGAGAAGAGTATAATTAAAGTCTTTTTTATTTGAAAAAGATACAAAATAGAATAGAGGTATCTTTTTTCCGCTCCTATCCTATAAGTTAAATACTATTATTTTGAAAGAATCAAGCCTTCACATTGGAGGGGGAATATCCGAACTTCTTTTTATAAGCGGTAGAGAAGTGAGAAAGGTTCTTGAAACCGACTTCCAGGTAGACTTCTGATACTTTCTTTTTCTCATGCAGCAATTTCTCCTGTGCGACCTTTAGTCTTTTTTCTATCAGCCACTTTTGCGGGGGAAGATCACTTATCTTTCTGAAATCGCGTTTGAAAGCGGCAAGACTCCGGCCTGTATAATGGGCAATGTCTTCAATTGTCAGATCGTAGGCGTAGTTCTTTTCCATAAACTCTAGTAAGTCGATCTTCCAAGGGGCGTTAAAGTCGAATAAATTTGGGTAAAACTGTTCATTTATCTCTAACAAAGCATATACGCCTTCCTGTAATTTCGTATTGATAACGCGCTCCGTAGGTGGGGTAGAACTGTCGAAATAAGGACGCATCGATTGAAACAGACTGGCTATGGCAGGTGTCTGCGGAAGCCTTATCACACTTTGGGTAGGCTTTTGTATTTGTAAAGGCAATTTCTTTTTGTCCATAGCCTGATAGAGCTGCCGTAAAAAATCTCTTTTGAAAATCATGGATATGCCGATGAACTTCTCTTTCCCTTTGGGTTGTTTCGTCAGGCTAATACGGTTGTCTTTCCGCAGGAACACACATTCCCCTTTCCGGATTTTAGTAGTAGTCATCCCTTCCTGCAGCAACATCTCGCCCGAACAGATATAAACCAAAGCATGGTCTTTTACCATGCTCCAGCAGCCCCGTTCATTGTCTGTATAACAACTGAAAAATATATCGGAATAATTGAATACCTTCGGTTCGTTGATCGTAAATTCCATATCGTTTCTTTTTCTTACAAAAATAGTGCAAATCGAATACTGTATCAAATCTATAGGAATGCGGTTGAGAGGTAACTATTTTATAAAAAAATCTGAATAGCAATAAATGAAGAGATATAACCTCTGTTTTTGTCTCCCTTCATTATTGCTATTTACTTATATTTAGTTGTTTTCTTTGCACAGTATCTGGGCCATATATTTTCTCCTGTCGGTTTCTCCTCCTTTGGGAGAGAGAATTCTATGAGAGCCTTTTCAAGCAGATAATGGGCTTTCTCAAATAAGGTTTGTTTTGCTCAGAATGACAGCAACGTTCTGCGTTTATACATTTTTTCTGAAAAAAGGAATCAGCACAGACACGGCTTCCTCCACATATTGCGGAACATCATACATTTGCATATGGTTTGCTCCTTCTACGATATGAAGGTTTTTCTCCTTGCTTGCGGCCCGATTGTACAAATCTTCACTGTACCATTTGCTGCCTGCCAGACTTCCGGTCACAATCTGCAAAGGCTGTGTCAGGAATACCTCTGCCATATTGTAGGCATCGTAAGTTACCAATTGGGTGAAAGATCTGACGAGAGCAACACTCGGTGCCGTAGAACATTGGGCACGTGGAGTACGGTAATATTCCCATGCTTCTTCCATCTCCTTGTCGGGAGCTGCTTCTTTTGTAACCGGTGCCAGCGGAAAACTTGCCGGTTTCGCACCCTTTGCTTCTGCGGTACGGGCTGCAGCTCCGCCCATCAGCATGGGGAATGCGTCTTCTGTTTTTTGACTGCCGTCCCATCCGTTACGGAACATTGCACCGATGTTGACAGCACTCACTGTTCCCACGGCTTTTATACGATGATCATTGATAGCGGCATTGGCTGTATATCCGCCTCCGGCACAGATGCCCATTGCGCCGATTCTTTCTTCGTCTACGTAAGGTAGCGTTGTCAGATAGTCAATAACGGCACTGATATCTTCCGTCCGTATATAAGGATTTTCCAACTGTCGGGGTTCGCCTGTGCTTTCGCCCTGATAAGAGGCGTCATAAGCAATAGTGATAAAACCTGCTTCAGCCAGTTTTTGAGCATACAGTCCTGCTGTTTGCTCCTTTACCCCCCCTCCGGGATGTGTAACTACAATGGCCGGATATTTATTATTTTTATCAAATTCCTCCGGGAAATTAATGACAGCCGTTAGGGTAATACCTTGGCCGTTCTTGTTCTCGAATTGTACTTTTTGTGGTGACATAATGTTACTTTATTAAAAGGTTCGTATTATGTTTAGTTTTCCAGACTAAATTATTTATACAAAAATAAAAACGGATGCATCGTTTTGTTTTTCTCTACGGCTCAAATAATGTTTTCCCTACAGCTCAATCCGAAGCAATGTCTCGCTTTTTGATTCCAGTATTCCAACAGAAAACTTCGATTACAAATACTTGTTTTCTGTCAAAAACTTTCCCTCTGCCAAGCCAAAGAAAGTAATCGAATTTCCTTATTTGAGCTATAAAAGTCCGAAGTAAGATTATTTTTTATTGGCAATCTGTGATTTTTACGGAAAATTAATCGAATGTGTTATTATATGGTAGACGATTCCACTGGATTTAAAACGAGCGAAAGCAAAACATGACTGAAAACCGAAAGAAAAATAATTTGAACGAAGGGTATCTTTTTTTCTCTTATACAAATTCCTAGAGATACATTTTTGTAATAAGAGCGGAAGAGGTCGGGAAAAAAAGAATGACAACAAACCGTCCCCCTGTTATAAGAGAGACGGTTGTTTTTATGACTAAAGCTTTTTATAAGAAATAAAAAGAATTAATGTTGGGTTTTTCCGTGGAGACTATCATAATCATCGGAAATACCGGTAGTGCGGGTACGGTCGTGCTCATCGGTATTCCAATTGGAACGATCGGCTTCCCGGTTAGCTTCGTGAGCTTTATCTATTTTCTTTTCTGCTTTATCTATTTTTTTCTCTGCTTTGTCTTCTTTCCGTTCTGCTGTGTTGTAATTTCCTTTGATGCGTTCTTCAGCGGCTTCGCTATAAGCTTTATCTGCCTTATCTAATTTTTTATCAGCCTTGTCTATTTTTCTTTCGGCTTTGTCGGTCTGCCGGTCTGCATAATCGGTAACATTGTCTTTGAGATTGTCTTCCATTCTCTCCACCCGGTCGGAATGAATTCTATTTTCTTCTTCACTCCGAAATCTGTTTTCATCATTTCTCAAATTATTCATGGCTTTCTGATTTAAAAATTTATTTGTTTTGCTACTATTTTAAACGGATCGCTGGGTTAAATGTTTCCCAATAATAGATTATGTTTATTAATTATTTTGTTGTGAATCAATAATATATGCTATGGGATTCTAATAAATGTAAATTTTTATATGTTTCCCCCAGGAAGACAGTCTATAAACGAACTTTATCTGAGTTAGAGAAAGTGAAAAATCAGGAAAAGGAAAAATTGTTTTAGGTAATTCAGTTTTATAGTGTTTTTGAGGTTAGCTTATATCCTTTTTTAATGATGGTACGGATTTTTAAAATTTTCCAGAGAATTTGCTGAATGCAAGGCATTATCGTTATATTTTATACCGGCCTTTGCTTATTTATTTTTCTCGAATGACGGTCTATCCCGGGGGAGTTTGCCTTAACCTGTACCTGAATATATAAATAAAAAATTCAAATCTTTTGAGGTCATTCTTCCGGGAGGGATGTTTATAGGGTTGCTTTTTGATTGACGAAGTTATGATTCTAGCTTCGTTATCTATTTCTGAAAATTTACGTACATAAGGAAAATTAAATAGGAAAGAAATGGAAATTGAAGTAAAACACAATGAAAAAGAGCATCGTTTTGAATGCGTAAAAGAAGGGCAGTTGGCTTATGTAGAATATAAAAAAATTCCGGATGGAATGGATTTTATTGCTACTTTTGTTCCGGAAGAGCTTCGGGGAAAAGGAGTCGGTTCCGCTTTGGCAAAAGCGGCTTTGCGTTATGCTGAAGGCAAACGGATGAAAGTGGTAGCCAGCTGTCCTTTTATTCGTTCTTATATCGAAAAACATATGAAATGGAGTAAGGTATGAAACTTATTTACATTTATCACAGCGGATTTATTCTTCAAGGGACGGATTTTGTTGCGGTGATAGATTATTATAAAGCAGGGAATCCTGAAAATGAAAAATTTATCTCGGAATTGCTGATGCATTATCCGGGGCGTTTATATGTATTCGTATCGCATGCTCATCCGGATCATTTTAATCCTGTAATTCTTCAGTGGAGAAGGCAGCGGCCGGATTTGCGTTATATTTTTTCGGAAGACATACAGCTCCCTGCCGATAGCTTGCCGGAACATCGTGTTTTTATGAAGAAATTAGAAACCTGGCAGGATGAAATTCTGAGGGTAAAGGCTTTTGGATCAACAGATATCGGGATTTCTTTTTTGATAGAGGGAGAAGAAAAGCGGATATTTCATGCGGGCGATTTGAACAATTGGCATTGGGCGGAAGAATCGACAGCGGAAGAATCCCGTGAAAGTGAAGATCATTTTTTGCGGGAATTGGATTGCTTGGCGGGAGAAGTGGAACAGGTAGATATGGCCCTTTTTCCTGTGGATCCCCGCTTGGGTAAAGATTATATGCGTGGTGCCTGTCAGTTTATTGATCGGATTCATCCCCGTTGGTTTGCTCCCATGCATTTTTGGGAAAAGTACGGGAAGGCGAATGCTCTCCGGAAATATGCGGAAGAGAGAGGTTGCCGGTTTGTTGCCTGGACCCATCCCGGACAATATGTGGAATTCTGAGCCTGTAAGCTACTAGAAAGTTAAAACGGACTTAAATATAAAAAAATGGAAATAAGGAGCAGATTTGACCATTATAATTTTAATGTAATGGATTTAGAAAGAAGCATACGGTTTTATGCAGAGGCTTTAGGTTTGAAGGAAGTAAGGCGTAAAGTCGCAGAGGATAAATCTTTTGTATTGGTATATCTGGGAGATGGAAAAACAGATTTTACTTTAGAACTGACATGGTTAAAAGATCGGAAAGAGCCTTATGATTTAGGTGAAGGTGAGTTTCATCTTTGTATGCGGGTGGATGGAGATTATGAAGAAGTGAGAGCGTATCATCGCCAAAAGGGATGGATATGTTATGAAAACAAAGAGATGGGGTTGTATTTTATTGCTGATCCGGACGGATATTGGATTGAGATATTGCCGGACCGGCAATAACGAACAAAATAAATTATTTTCTTCCAGTAGTTTTATTGCCGATAAAATTCTAATTTTGCTTCGCTACTGACAATAGATTTATGTATTTTGATACTAATTAATTCAACCAGATTATGAAATTTTTTATCGACACGGCAAATTTGGATCAAATTCGTGAGGCTAACGAACTTGGAGTATTGGATGGAGTAACGACGAATCCTTCGTTGATGGCTAAAGAAGGGATAAGAGGGGAAGAAAATTGCAGGAAACATTATATCGCCATTTGTGAGATTGTAAAAGGTGATGTAAGTGCTGAAGTAATTTCTACGGATTACGAAGGGATGATCAAAGAGGGGACTGAGTTGGCTGCTTTGCATCCGAATATTGTCGTAAAAGTGCCTTGTATTGCGGATGGTATCCGGGCTATTAAGTATTTTACGGACAACGGAATTCGTACAAATTGTACGTTGGTGTTTTCTCCGGGCCAAGCTTTATTGGCTGCTAAGGCCGGAGCTACCTACGTATCTCCTTTTGTCGGTCGGTTGGATGATATTGCCAGTGATGGAATCGAGCTAGTCGAAAAAATAGTCGATATGTATCGTTATTATGGTTTCCAGACCCAGGTTTTGGCTGCTTCTATTCGTTCTACTCAGCACATTATCCAGTGTATACAAGCCGGAGCGGATGTCGCAACTTGTCCGTTAAGTGCCATTAAAGGACTTTTAAAGCATCCCTTAACAGACAGTGGTTTGGCTAAATTTTTAGAGGATTATCGCAAGGTAAATTCATAAAAATATATGCTTATAAAATTATTTGAGGATAATCCCAATCAAAGGGATATCCTCAAAATTACAGCTGTACTGAAGCGAGGTGGAGTGATCATTTATCCGACCGATACGGTTTATGCCATGGGATGTGCTATAAACCAGGTAAAAGCAGTTCAGCGGGTATGCGCTTTAAAAGGTGTAAAACCTGAAAAGGCAGATTTTTCGATGATTTGCCGGGATCTGAGTGAAATTGCACTCTATGCCAAAGTCAGTAACGAGGTTTTTAAAATCATGAAAAGGCATTTGCCTGGGCCTTTCACTTTTATTTTGAATGCGACGACCAAGTTACCGAATGTTTTGATGAACAGGCGGAAAACAATAGGTGTCAGAATTCCGGATAATTATATTGTCAGGGCGATTGTGGAGGAGTTGGGACATCCTTTACTCACTACTTCCATACACGATGACGATGAAATAGTGGAATATATGACAGATCCGGAATTAATTCATGAGCGGTATTGTAAGTCGGTGGATTTAGTGATAGACGGTGGATTCGGTCAAAATGTCGCTTCTACTGTCGTCGATTGCACAGGAGATGAGATCTCGGTACTGCGGCAGGGGATCGGTGAATTATAAAAAACCGCTTTATTTTTTCCAGAAAGCTTTTGTAAACAGGACGAGTACTGTAAATACTTCCAAACGCCCGATTAGCATAAGAGCGGCTAAAAATAACTTTGCAACGTCGCTGAGGTGGGCAAAATTATCCATAGGTCCGAGACTTCCGAATCCGGGGCCGATATTACTTAAACTGGTGATGACGGCACTACAGGCTGTAGCAATGTCTTCCGTAAAAAAGGCCATAATAACACTTCCGATGCTGAATACAATTATAAACAATATAAAAAATCCCATCACACTCGTCATAATCGTGGGGTGTACACTTTTGTCATTGTATTTTACATTAATAACGGCATTCGGATGAATAATCCGTTTCATTTCTGTGAAAGAATTTTTGAAAAGCAGTACGACCCGGATCACTTTAATTCCTCCGGCTGTAGAACTGGCGCAAGAACCGATAAACATCAGTATAAAGAGAATCAGTCCTAATAAGGTCGGCCAGTAGAGGTAATCGGCCGTAGCAAATCCTGTTGTCGTCATGATACTGACAACTTGAAATAAGGCATCCCGGATGCATTTTTCTTCTTCTCCCCAGTTTGCCCAGTAAAGACCTGTAGCTATAATCGTTGTTGCTCCAAGGATGAGGATCATATACCAGCGGAATTCTTCATCGAGTAAGAGTTTTTTTACGTCTCCTTTTAAGGCAGCGTAAAAAAGGCCGAAATTCGTAGCCGCAATACACATGAAGACAATGATAACATATTGTATATAAGGGGAATTCCAATAAGCAATACTATCCTGTTTTGTGGAAAATCCTCCGGTTGCCATTGTCGTAAAGGAGTGGCAGATCGCGTCAAAGATACCCATTCCTCCGATAGAGAGCAGTACGGCTTCCAAAAGCGTGAAAAAAAGATAGAACAGCCAGAGTTTTCGGGCTGAAGAATAAAAAGTAGCTGCCATTTTATTGTGAGTAGGTCCCGGGACTTCTGCTACATAAAGGTCCCGTCCTTCTATCCCTAAGCTGGGTAATATCGCCAAGAAAAGTACGGCAATACCCAAACCTCCCAACCATTGTGTCATGGACCGCCAGAACAGGGAAGCATGAGGGAGAGCTTCTATATCGTTTAATATGGAGGAGCCGGTTGTCGTAAATCCGGACATCGTTTCGAAAAAGGCGTCCGGAAAAGAAGGTATTGTATTCCCTAGAATAAAAGGAAGGCAACCGAATAAAGAAAAAAAGAGCCAGATAAAAGTAACCGTAAAATAACCGTCTTTTTTAGCAAGTACCTTGTCATTCGCTTTTATGCCGAAGGCCATAATTGCTCCTGTTCCTCCGGTAATTAATGTGGAATACAGAAAAGCGAGAGTATCGTTTTCTCTGTAAAGGAGGGAAATCAGTACACAGAGTAAAAAACAGGCACTTTCGATCAGCATTAATTTGCCGAGGAGGTTTATGATAAACCGGATATTTATCATCTTTGAAAATATTTTATGACTTTTTTGATGGCTGATTGAAGGGCAAAAATAACAACATTATCTCCGGCTTGGATTTGTACGTCTCCTTTCGCAATAATTGTTTCACTTCCCCGTATGACTCCTCCTATAATAGCACCTTCCGGAAAATTCATGTCTTTTAATTGATGTTTGGTGATTTTAGAACCGGTTTCGGCTTCCATTTCGAATACCTCTGCTTCTGAAAAAGTAAGGAATTTCAAATGTTTCACGTCTACATTCATCGTGTAGCGATAAATATGCGAAGCTACGATTAGCTTCGTATTAATCAGGGTACCGATACCGATATTTTCAGCCAGATCAATATAATCGATATTTTCTACTTCTGCTACACTTTTTTTCACGCCCATTTTTTTGGCCAACAGACAAGAAAGAATATTGGTTTCTGAGGAATGGGTTACGCTGATAAAAGCATCGATGTTTTTAATACCTTCTTCCCGTAAAAGAGTCATATCCCGTCCGTCTCCGTTGATGATCAGCGTAGACTTGAGCCTGTCTGCTAACTGAATACATTTTTCCCGGTCTTTTTCGATAATCTTTACATTGTAGTGTTTTTCCAGTAAGGAAGCGGCCTTAATTCCGATACGGGAAGCTCCGACAATGACAATATTTTTGATTTCAAATTGTTCTTTCCCACATAAGGCAAATACATTGTGGACAAAAGTGGGTTTGGTGACGACAAAAATAAGATCTCCGTATTTTAATGTATCATTTCCGCGGGGAATAATGGTTCTGTTGTCGCGTTTAACGGCTACCAGACGAAATTCGTCGGCTCCGTATACCTCTCCCATCTTTGCTAAAGTATGGTTCAGGATCAGTGCGTTATCCCATAATTTGATCCCGATAAGTATCAAACGGCCGTCGGAAAATTCATGTAATTGCCGGGAACCAATTTGTTTTAAAGAAGCGACGATTTCTTCTGCTGCTAGTCTTTCTGGATAGATAAGGGTGTCTATACCGATAGATCTCAGGTATTCGGCATTTTCGCTTTCCAGATACTCGCTATTGTTTACACGGGCGATTGTACGTTTTGCACCTAGTTTTTTAGCGAGGATAGCGGAATTAATGTTTTGGTCTTCTGACGTATTGACAGCTATATAAAGGTCGCATTTCCCGACCTGTGCGTCTTTAAGAGCTCCTATGGACGTACAGGATCCGACAACGGACATGATGTCCAGTTGACTTTCCAAATTTTCGATTTTTGCCGGATCCGAGTCGATAAGCAGAATGTTATGCTCCTGTCTGCTGAGCATCTTGGCAAGATGTGTTCCTACAGCTCCGGCTCCTGCTATCACAATATTCATAGATCTGTTTTTTCCGTGTGATTAAGACTGCAAATTTAAATTAAAAGCAATTGAATCTTACAATAAACGGGTATTTATTTTAATGTTTTGCAATTCGTCCTGGAAAACATTTTCTATTTAATGTTTGCTTTTCTCCTCCTGGAGGAAAGTTTTTTATTATAAAGGGATGCAGATACAACCCGTATCTGTCGTTTTGTGAAGGGGTATCTGTCGTCTTTCACAATATTTTTCCCATTCCCGTATGCAAAAAAGAGAGTTAGAGGCGTCTAGATAAATAGCCTGTATCGGAAAATTCTTATTCCGTAAAAGTTGCTGAGGTGGGACATTCCCTGTAATAAGAAGAATTCCGGAAAGTGTATCCGGGGAGGACCGGGCATCAATAAGCCGGATTTGCATATGCGGAGAAGATAAGCTGTTTTGGAAATAAGTGAGGTTGTCTGTCAATAGTCCTTCGTTAACAGGAAAGGAGGAAAGACGGTTTTTCTCAATATAGGGAAGTATAACTTTCCATTCGGATGAGTCGAGGTCGTTTTTGAGAAAACTGTAGTTTCCATCGTAGTTGAGAAGGATACAACTTTTACCGTAACAATGGAAAAGCATTATTTCCCGCTTATTGTGGAGCTGTAAGTTATAGGAGCAGGCATAAATTAACCAAAGGCTGAGGGGCAGGCCGGCAAGATAAAATGTTTTTTTTCCTCTTTTTTTAATGAATCCTAAAAAGGAGAAGAGGGTAGAATAGGCCAAAAGGAGGTGGAGGAGAGTGGGGTAACAGTTTTCCCATTGCCAATTTATTGTTGTAAAATGTTGCAGACTGAGGAAAAGGAAGGTACAGAGACCGTCTGTTAAAAAGATAAGTTTTAAACCCAGGGTTAAAGGTAAAAGTAATAGAATGAGCGCGGTATATAATAGAAGTGTGGTTAGCGGAATAGCTATAATATTGATCAGAAAACTGGTGAGGCTGATGGTATGGAAATAATAGAGACAGAGGGGAAGGGTGGTTAGCTGGGCTGCAATAGATAACCAGATCAAAGCACAAAGACGGGAAAACAGTTTAGGAAGTTTCCGGGTAAAACGATTTAAAAGAGGGAAAAAAATTAAAATACCGGTATAGGCAGCATAAGACATTTGAAAACTGACGGAGTAAAGATTACCGGGTTGTATAATTAAAATAAGGAAGGCAGAAGCGGCTACTGAATTGAGAGGAGTATAGTTTTTATGAAAAGCTTTTCCGATAAGCATGAATGAGAGGAGAATGGCGGAACGCAATACTGAAGGCGAAAGTCCTGTAAGGCAGGCATAAGCTCCCAACAACGGTATAAGAAGCAAACGGCTGATCGGTTTATGGATTCCCAGTATCCTGAATATAAAAGTAAGTAGAACGTAAATAGCACCTGTATGCAGGCCGGAAACTGCTAATAAATGTATTGTTCCGGTAGAAGAAAAAAGGGATTTCGTGGTAGCATCCAGCTCATTTTTATAACCCAGGCAAAGAGCTTCTAGGAGAGCCCGGTTGTTAGGGTCGGGGATTAATTTGTTCATTTTTTGAAGCATTTTATGGCGAAGGCGTTGGAAGAAGGTGAGCAGGGTGTGGGAATGACCGCTTTTCTTGATCGGACTATACGGTATAAGTCTGAAATGGACATTTTTTTGTTTCAAATAATGGTGGTAATGGAAAGCACCTGCCGTGTTAAAAGTCCGGAGTGGATATATTTTGCAGCTAAAAGCGAGGGAATCACCTGGAATAAAGGTAGTGCTGTCGGAATAATGGAGATAGAAAAGTTGCCCGGAAGCTTTCAGAAGATAATTTCCTTTGCCTAGAACTTCTCCGCATTCACATTGCATATAGTGTTCGCCTCGGATATCCGGATGTAGGAAATCCTGATTTGCGCTTGTCCAGCCACCTAAAAAAATACAAATGTAAAGAAGGAGGCTCAGGAAATTTTTTGATGATTTAAAAAAGGAAATCAGAAATGTCGAAACTAATCCGGTAGAGAAAATAGAAAACGGTAAATAGAAATAAGTCCCGCATCCTATTCCTGCCATCAAAAGAAATAGGGGAAGAAGAAAGGGATAAGTATGAAAATAATTAACTACACCATCTTTCTATAATAATCCGTTATACAAGTTACAAAAAATAACTGAGAACCGGATGTAGATGGAGTAAATTTGAAGGGGGAAATGATTACGGCCCTTGGGGCTGGCTTTTTATTTCGGCAGTACTACCCGGTAAGCTGCTTTGAATTTTCCCAGGCTCAGATTATTCAGTTTGTTCTTTAAAATTCTTTTTTTCAGGGCTGAGAGATGGTCGGTAAAAAGTATTCCGTCCAAATGGTCGTATTCGTGCTGGATGATCCAAGCTTTTATGCCTTCGTATTCTTCTTCCTGCTGTTCGCCGTTTTCATCCCGATAGGCTATCCGTATTTTATTTTTACGTTTTACGTCTTCGTGTATACCCGGAATGCTCAGGCATCCTTCATTTCTGCTGATCTCGTCACCGCTGCGTTCGAGGATATGGGCGTTGATAAAAGCTTTACGAAATCCTTTACAACTGGGGTCCATCTCTTCAAAAGCATTCCCATCTACTACAAATATCCGGATATTTTTGCCAACTTGGGGAGCGGCAAGTCCTACTCCGTCGGCCTCGTCCATCGTCTGAAACATATCTTCTAAAAATTTAGTCAGCCCCGGATAATCCGTTGGAATATCTTCGGATACTTTTCTTAAAACCGGATGTCCATATATATAAATTGGTAAATACATAACTTATTTATTTTTTAGTTTGTGTTCTGTTTGTGTTTTGGCTTTGGAGACCTTTTTAATCGTTAACTTCTAATCCTCTTTGTTTCCTCTCTTCCTGGCTTCCATATAAGAAGTCAGTATAATTGTGGCGCTCATTTTATCAATTAAAGCTTTATCCTGGCGCACTTTTTTCTTTGCTCCTCCTTCGATTAAAGCTTTATGCGCCAATACAGAAGTGAAACGTTCATCGTACATTTCTATGGGTATATCCGGAAATTTTCGCCTGAGTGCTTTGAGAAAAGGAGTGATATACATCATACTTTCCGAATCGGTATTGTCCATTTGTTTGGGATGCCCTACGACAAAAAGATCAATTTTTTCTTTTGCCGTATAATCCTGAAGAAACTTTAAAACCTCGTGGGAGAGCACAGTCTGCAAACCTGTGGCAATAATGCGTGCAGGATCTGTAACAGCGATACCTACCCGTTTTTTTCCGTAATCAATGGCTAAAATTCTTCCCACTTTTATTCGTCTACAATAATGTAAATGTCCTCGTTGCTGTTTTTCATCAGGTATTGTTCACGAGCGAACTTTTCCAGATTATCCCGGTTACTGAGTAGTTCCTGTATCTTTCGGTTGTCGTCTTCTATCGTTTTCTGGTAGTATTCTTTTTGCTCGGTAAGCGTGTTGATTTTATGCCGCAACTGCATTTTTTCGACAAAACTGTTTTTGTCGAAAAAGGCAATCCATACTAAAAAAAGGATACCTACAAATAAGTATTTATTTGTAAATTTCCGGAATACCTGTCTCAATTGATATTTTTGATCCTTCAGCATGCTGCAAATTTATAAAAAAGTAATCAGAGATACAATAAGTCTGTTTTTTACTTTCTGATTTGAATTTTTTTATCTTCCGGATTTCTCAAACGTTTTCACAAAAAGGGATTTTTACGCTGCATATTTATAAATAATGACGGAATAATTATACTTAGTGTTGATTTTCAGTTGTTTAATTTTGTAAAAAACTTAATTTTTGTCTTTTTTCACACCTTTGGATTCTTTAAATTTGTAAACATCGAAATGGAAAAACAGAATCTAATAGACAGTAGAAATGGATAAAAAATTAGCAGTGGTTGCCTTGGGAGGAAATGCGATTCTCCGGGGAGATCAAAAGGGGACAATGGCCGAGCAAAATCAGAATATACGGGAGACGTTGGAGAATTTGATTTATTTAATCCGGGACGGCTATAATTTGATTATAACTCATGGAAATGGCCCGCAAGTCGGGAATATTTTGTTAAGTGATGATGCCGGGGTAAAAATGTATGGATTGCCTCCGATGTCTTTGGACATGTGTGTTGCTTATTCTCAGGGGCAGATCGGATATATGATTGAACGGAATCTGCGGAATATTTTAAAGGAGCACGATTTAAGCCGTCATGTTGTATCGATGATATCGCAGGTGGTAGTGGATCAGCACGATCCTGCTTTACAAAATCCGACGAAACGGGTGGGGAAAATTTATACGAAAGAAGAAGCCGACAGATTACAGGCGGAACACGGCTGGGTGTTTAAAGAAGAGATTAAAGTGGATGGAGGATGGCGTCGTGTAGTCCCTTCACCGGCTCCTATTGATTTTAAAAATGCTTCTCTGGTAGAACGTATGGCCCGTGCGGGCAGTATCGTCATTACCGGCGGCGGGGGTGGAATTCCCGTTTACATTGATCAGGAAGGATTGTTGCAGCCGATAGAAGGGGTGATCGATAAGGATTTGGCTTCAGCTATGATAGGGGTGCGTGTAAAAGCCGATGAATTGTATATTTTGACAGATGTTCCTTATATATATAAGGATTACCGGAAGCCGACTCAGGAAATACTGGAATTTTTGGATTATGCTGATACCGTAAAGTATTTGGAAGCAGGGATGTTCGGGGAAGGAAGTATGGCTCCAAAAATTCGGGCTTGTCTTCATTTTATAAAAAATGGCGGACAAAAATCTGTTATTACGGAAGCGACAAAACTGGAAGACAGGCGGTATGGTTCTAAGATTACAATGGAGTACGATTAGAGAAAAGTAAAATCTGAAAATTCGAAGTTTCATTTCAAATCTCCGAATTTTAATTATACATTTGTCCGTTCCTCGAAATAAATAGAGAAAGAGAAATCAAGAGGGAGAGTCGGGATTTATAAACTTGGAGTGGAGAAGCAGACTTGTTGAAGTAGATGTTACAGAAAGGAAAAGGGGATACTAACTTTTAAAATAATAATATATGGCTTTTAATTTAAGAAACAGAAATTTTTTGAAGTTGCTTGACTTCACTCCGGAGGAAATCAAATACCTGCTTACATTGGCCGCTGATTTGAAAAAAGCCAAATATACCGGAACAGAGCAACCTCGGTTGAAGGGAAAAAATATAGCTTTGATTTTTGAAAAAGATTCTACTCGTACCCGTTGTTCGTTTGAAGTGGCAGCGCATGATCAGGGAGCTCATGTGACCTATCTGGGGCCTTCCGGATCTCAGATCGGTAAGAAAGAATCTATGAAAGATACTGCCCGGGTGCTGGGAAGGATGTTTGACGGCATAGAATACAGAGGTTTTACCCAGGCTACTGTGGAAGAATTGGCCGAATATGCTGGTGTACCCGTATGGAACGGTTTGACCAACGAATTTCATCCCACTCAGATTTTGGCTGATTTTTTGACCATGATGGAACATGTGGATAAGCCATTGAACCAGGTGACTTATGCTTATCTGGGAGACGCCCGCTATAATATGGGTAATTCTTTAATGGTCGGAGGCGCTAAAATGGGGATGGATGTTCGTATTATTGCCCCGTCACAATTACAGCCTAACCCGGAATTGATTGCTAGCTGTAAAGAAATTGCTGCGGAAACAGGCGCTCGGGTGACGGTTACAGATAACGTGGCAGAAGGTGTCAAGGGATGTGATTTCTTATATACCGATGTATGGGTGTCTATGGGAGAACCACAGGAGGTATGGAAAGAAAGAATCGACCTGTTGTTGCCTTATCAGGTGAATAAAAAAGTAATGGAAGAAACAGGGAATCCGAATTGTAAGTTTATGCATTGTTTGCCTGCTTTCCATAATTTGGAGACCTCTATCGGCCGGGATGTATATAAACAATTCGGTTTGGAAGCGCTGGAAGTGACAGAAGAAGTGTTTGAATCTCCTCATTCCATTGTATTCGATGAAGCTGAAAACCGGATGCATACCATAAAAGCCATTATGGTGGCTACGCTGGGATGTTAATTTGTCCGTAAAGCCTGTGAAGGGCGGATCGAATTTATAAAAAGAAAGGCTGATTGAGTTTCCTCAAGTCAGCCTTTCTCATTTTTGTGAAACCTGTCAATTTCCCTCTTTGAAACTTGCCATGCAACTTTCTACATCTTTTCCAATCTCCAGTATCATTTGCAGATGTAATAGTTCAAAAACGCTCGCCACCTCCCGGGAAAGATTACAGATCTTAATTCCAGAGTCATTGCTTTTGGCTGTTTTCACTAATGAAATAATACATCCAATACCGCTACTATCAATAAAATCGATGTTTTCCAAATTGAAAATTAATTTTGTTCCCCGATTAATTAATACTGGCTTTAATTCATCTTTCACTTCTTGTGTCACAGCTAATGTAAATCGGGATAGACTTGTGAAAGTCGCAATTTTAATTCCGTTTCTCTCATCCAGTTTAATGATCATTTCTTTCTCTTTAATGGGTTATCGTTTAGTCTTTTATTATGTCGAATATAAGTGTGTTTTATTTATAATTGTATTGTTTGGTACATAATTCATTTAAAATTTAAAGGTAAAATAAAAAAGTGAAAAATTCAAAGGAAGTATGGAAATTATTTCAGATTGAAAAATTAAAAAATCTTTGAAAGCAAATGTAAAAATGAATAAATCTTGTATCTTTGTAAAGTTGCCGGGAAAGAGAAACGAGGTTGATATTTTGTTTCCGGGAAAACCTGCGGTCCTTTCGAGAGAGCCAAGGGTTATTTGTTTATGTGTAGGCGTATACGTTTTTAAACGTTCGGGTATGAAAGTGACTAACAATACGTCTTTTGATAACTTACTGATACGCAGTCTCTCAGTTTAGAAGAAAGAGGCAGCAGAAGGTTTAATTTTTTGATCAGAAAGAATAATTATAAAGGATACCGGACAGAATGTATTTTAAGCATAAAAAATATACTAATGAGTGCAAAAAATAAGAAACCAATGGTTTATTAAATTTTAAAAAATATAAAAAATGAAGACAACTCCATTTACACATTTTCATGAAGCTCTTGGAGCGAGAATGGCGCCCTTTGCCGGATATAACATGCCTATTGAATACACGGGTATTAAAGACGAACATTTGACCGTTCGGGAGAAGGTAGGGGTTTTTGATGTTTCCCATATGGGAGAATTCTGGGTGAAGGGACCGAAAGCCTTCGATTTGGTACAGAAGGTAACTTCTAATGATGTAGCAGCTTTGACTGACGGAAAGATTCAATACAGTTGTTTACCGAATGAGACAGGGGGAATCGTAGACGATTTGTTGGTATATCGTTTTAGTGCTGAAAAATATTTGCTGGTCGTGAATGCCGCTAATATTGAAAAGGACTGGAATCATATTTTGAAATATGCAGAGGAAATGGGAATGAAACCGGGGGTGGATTTAGAGAATACTTCCGATGATATTTGCCAGTTGGCTGTTCAGGGACCTTTGGCGCTGAAAGCTATGCAGAAATTGACAACTGAAAATGTTGTCGATATGGAATATTATACTTTTAAGGAAATTCCTTTTGCTGGAATAGATAAAGTTATCTTTTCTACTACGGGCTATACCGGAGCAGGTGGTTGTGAGATATACGCTTACAATAAAGATGCAGATAAACTCTGGAAGGCTGTGTTTGAAGCAGGTGAGGAATTCGGGATTAAACCGATTGGTTTAGGTGCCCGGGATACCCTGCGTTTGGAAGCTGGATTTTGTCTGTACGGACATGAAATAGACGATACCCACTCTCCGATTGAAGCCGGATTAGGTTGGATTACTAAATTCGTGCCGGGAAATGATTTCGTCAACCGGGCTTTCCATGAAAGATTAAAAGAAGAAAAACCCAGTAGATATCTCAAAGGTTTCCAGATTTTGGATAAAGGTATTGCCCGTCAGGGATATCCGATTGAAGATGCTGAAGGAAATCAGATCGGACTTGTTTGTTCCGGTACCGTTTCTCCTTTGACCGGTAAATCAATCGGTACGGGATACGTAAAGAGCGGTTTCCATAAATTGGATACTGAAATTTATATCCGGGTGAGAAATAAAGCATTGAAAGCAAAAATTGTGAAAATGCCGTTTTTTTAAGCCTATCGGATATTAAACGAGTGTAATTAAAATTTTAAAGAAAAAGCGAATAATTATCTATAAAAATAATGTTTTTAAAGATAAAGATTGCATATTTGTAACGTTTTCGCTGAAAAGTTTATTCATGGTTTTACTTAAATATTAATTGATATGAGAAAACATATTTTTAATGCCGGGCCGTGTAAGTTGCCCGATTCTACGTTGAAAAATACGGCTGCAGCTGTATTAGAATTCGGTAATACCGGTCAGTCAATTATGGAAGTATCTCACCGTTCTGCTGATTTTCAGGCAGTGTATGATGAGGCGGTTGCTTTATTCAAAGAAGTATTGAATATCCCGGAAGGATATCACGTACTTTTCTTAGGAGGTGGTGCCAGTATGCAGTTCTGCATGATTCCGTTTAACTTCCTGAAGACAAAAGCTGCTTATGTAAATACCGGTACTTGGTCTACAGCTGCTATTAAAGAAGCTAAACTGTGGGGAGAAGTGCAGGTCGTTGCCTCTTCTGAAGCCGACGGATTTACTTATTATCCGGAATTCACTATTCCTTCGGATGTAGATTATATGCATATCACTTCTAATAATACTATCCGCGGTACTGAAATTTTCAAAGACCCCGATTCTCCGGTGCCCTTATTGGCAGATATGTCGTCTGACATCTGCAGCCGTCCGGTAGATGTTTCTAAATATGCTATGATTTATGGTGGTTGCCAAAAGAACCTCGGACCTGCCGGTGTTACTTTTGTCATCATTAAAGACGAATTCTTGAAACATGTCGTAGCCGACAGACCTATTCCGACGATGCTGAAATATCAGACTCATGTGGATAAGGATTCTATGTATAATACTCCTCCTTGTATAAATATTTTCGGAGTAAAAGAGACTTTGAAATGGGTAAAAGAAATGGGTGGCGTGAAAGTGATGGAAGAACTTGCTATCGAAAGAGCTAATGCAATCTACAATGAATTGGAAAATAGCAAAATGTTCCGTCCGGTAGTGAAAGAAGGTTCTCGTTCCCGTATGAATATTCCATTCCTGTTGAGAGAAGGATACGAATCTTTGGAAAAAGAATTTCTGGATTTCTGCAAACAGAAAAATATCGTGGGCGTGAAAGGACACCGTTCAGTAGGTGGCTTCCGTGCTTCTACTTACAATGCTTGTACAATGGATGATGTGAACGCTTTGATTTCTGCAATGAGAGAATTCGAAGCTGCTCATAAATAAGAAAGGTAATTTACGATTTTTGATTTACGGTTCTTCGCGGATCGTAAATCATTAATCGTATTTTTTTGCTGTTTTTCATTCAAAATGTATAATTAGAAATAAAAACGTCCGGAAAGCCAGCATAAAAGGCGGGGACGTAAACTTTTAAAATAATAAAGGTATGGCAACAAAAGTATTAATTGCAACAGATAAACCTTTTGCTCCGGTAGCTGTGAACGGTATCCGGGAAATTGTTGAAGCACAGGGATATGAACTCGTGTTATTGGAAAAATATACTTCTCCGGCAGAATTGATCGCTGCTGTGGCTGATGTAGATGCGATGATCATTCGTTCAGATAAGGCTACAAAAGAAGTAATTGATGCCGCTAAAAAATTGAAAGTAATTGTTCGGGCCGGTGCCGGTTACGACAATATTGATTTGCAGGCTTGTACAGATAAGGGAGTAGTGGCAATGAACACCCCGGGCCAAAATTCTAATGCTGTCGCTGAATTGGCCTTCGGTATGATGGTTTATATGGCCCGTAATTTCTATAACGGAAAATCAGGACATGAACTGAAAGGAAAGAAAATCGGTGTACATGCTTACGGAAATGTAGGACAGAATGTAGGTCGTGTTGCTCGCGGTTTCGGTATGGAAGTATATGCTTTCGATCCTTTTATGACTGACGAACAAATCAAAGCTGCCGGTGCTACTCCGTTGCATTCAGCAGAAGAAATGTATGAAATGTGTGATTATGTTTCTTTGCATATTCCGGCTACTGAAAAAACCAAGAAGTCTATCAATTACGAATTATTGAATCGTATGCCGAAGGGAGCCGTACTGGTTAATACAGCCCGCAAGGAAGTGATAGACGAAGAAGGTATCTTGAAATTGATGGCTGATCGTCCGGATTTCAAGTATATTTCCGATATCGCCCCGGATAATGCTGCCGAATTTGCACAGTTTGAAGGACGCTACTTCTTTACTCCTAAAAAAATGGGAGCTCAAACAGAAGAAGCAAACGTAAATGCCGGTCTTGCTGCAGCCCGTCAGATTGTGGCTTTCCTGGAACATGGAGATGCAAAATTCAAAGTAAATAAATAATACGAACCGGTTATGAAATACAATTGGAAGTTTAGAAAAAAATGTTGGATGGGGCTCTACGCTGCAGGACTTTTGATCTTCTCCATGAGCAGTTTGTTGCGCCATGAATTATCGGACTTTCAGTTGGGATTTTGTGAAGGAATATCTATGGTGCTTATGCTGACGGGAGTAGTCATAATTGGCTTTTGTCTGGTGAAAAGAGAGAATCCCTTTCGGTTGTAGCACGACATTTAATAGTCCGTAGGAAGTTTTTCTTATGGACTATTTTAATTAATCATATTAAACACCTGAATATTATGGCTATAGTAAAACCATTTAAAGGCTTACGTACACCTAACCAGGAAGTTTGCGAAGAATTGGCATGTCTTCCTTACGATGTGATGAATTCGGAAGAAGCAGCTCAGATGGCTGAAGGAAAACCGAAATCATTGTTGCATGTAACCCGTGCGGAGATCGATTGTCCGGCAGGCACAGATATACATTCTGAAACGGTATATCATAAAAGTGTGGACAATTTTAAGATGTTCCAGGAAAAAGGTTGGCTGGTACAGGATGAAGAACCGAAGTTCTATATTTATGCCCAGACGATGGACGGCAAAACACAATATGGGATTGTCGGTTGTGCAGCTTGCGAAGATTATATGAACGGAATTATTAAGAAGCATGAATTGACACGGCCGGATAAGGAAGAGGACCGTATGGTGCTGACCCGTTATGTAAATGCAAATCTTGAACCGGTGTTCTTTTCTTACCGGGCAGTTCCGGAAATAGACGCTATTGTGGAAGATATCGTAAAGAATCAGAAACCCGATTACGATTTCGTGGCAGAAGATGGTTTCGGACATCATTTCTGGGCCATTAATTGTCCGGAAACGAATAAACGTCTGGAAGAGCTGTTTGCTACGAAGGTGCCTTATACCTATGTAGCGGACGGACACCACCGTACGGCTGCTGCTGCCCGTATCGGAGCTGAATATAAAGCTAAAAATCCGAATCATACCGGTAAGGAAGAGTACAATTTCTTTATGGCTGTGCATTTCCCCGATAATCAATTGAAAATTATCGATTATAACCGGGTGGTAAAGGATCTGAACGGCTTGACAGAAGAACAGCTGTTGGAAAAGTTGGGAAAGAATTTTGAAGTGGAATGCAAAGGTGCTGAGATTTATCATCCGGCTAAGTTGCATGAATTCAGTATGTATCTGGGAGGTAAATGGTATAAGCTGACGGCAAAACCGGGAAGCTATGACGATAAGGATCCCATTGGCGTATTGGATGTGACAGTACTTTCAAAACACGTTTTGGCTGATATTCTGGATATTCAGGATTTGAGGACTTCAAAACGGATTGATTTTGTCGGAGGTATCCGCGGATTGGAAGAATTGAAGAGAAGAGTAGATAACGGAGAAATGAAAGTGGCATTTGCCCTTTATCCGGTATCTATGCAGCAGTTATTGAATATTGCAGATTCGGGAAATATTATGCCGCCTAAAACGACATGGTTCGAACCGAAATTGCGCTCAGGACTTGTTATTCACAAGATTGACTAATGGAAAAGCCGCTTTAAGCGGCTTTTTTTATCTTCGTTAGAAATTTTAATTGAAGGCTAAATGAAAAAAATCGGATTTATCAGTTTTTTCCTCTTTACTCGCTTTTCCCGATTGTTCGGTATTTTGTGTTTGCTGGGCGTTTACAGTTTGAGTGGAATAGAGGTAAAAGCTCAAGTGACTCAGGCGGATTATCGGCGAATTGATACCTTGGGAAATTGGAATTTGCAGGTATATCATGCCGTAACAAAACCGGTATGGATTGGGGAAACACATTATTTCTGGTATCAGGATCACAGTCCGGAAGGGGATATATTTTGGTTGGTCAATGCAGAGAATGGAGAAAGAACAAAGGCGTTTCAGGCAGAAAAACTGGCCTCAGCTATGAGTCGTATGACAGGCCGGAAAGTAGAAGCCCGAAAACTACCTTTCCGGAGTATAAATTACGATACCGACCGGAAAGGATTTGAGTTTGTATGGGAAGGACGGAAGTGGTATTATTCCGTAAAGCATAATAAATTGGTACAAAGGGATACGGTGCTTCCGGAACGAAAGGTTTGGGAACGGCCGGAGCCGAAAGCTGAAAGAAGGGTGTCGTCTCCCGATGGTCGTTGGGAAGCTTATAATAAGGATAATAATATTTACGTTAGAGACGTTGCAGAAGACAAAGAATATGTGCTGAGCCGGGACGGAATAAAAGATTTTTATTATAGCGGAGAGATGGCTTGGTCACCGGATTCTAAAAAGTTGGCTGTTATAAAAGTACGGGATATACCGGAAAGACGTATTCCTCTGATTGAATCCAGTCCGGTAAGCCAAAAACAACCTATTTTGCAGTGGAGGGATTATGCGAAACCGGGAGATGTGTTGCCCGTTTATTTACCGGCTTTGTTCAATATAGAGCAAAAGCAGCAAATACCTTTGGATACTCGCTTTTTTGAAAATCAGTTTTATCTGCAATTGACCGGATGGAGAGAAGATAGCCGGGCTTTTACGTTTGAGTTTAATCAAAGGGGACATCAACGGTATATCGTGGCAGAAGTAGATGCAGAGACCGGAGGGATACGTTCTTTAATAGATGAACAATCCCCAACTTTTGTCTATTACAACCGGAATTTCCGGTATGATTTGGAGGACGGTAAAGAAATTCTTTGGATATCCGAAAGAGATGGCTGGAGGCATTTGTATTTGATAGATGGAAGGAACGGTCAGGTAAAGCAACAGATTACAAAGGGAGAATGGGTCGTACGGGAAGTAGAGAAAGTAGACGAAGAAAACAGGGAAATATGGTTTACGGCTTCCGGATTGAAAGAAGGAGAAGATCCCTATCAGGTACATTATTGCCGGATTGGTATGGACGGTACGGGTTTTGTCGATTTGACACCGGAATCTGCCAATCATCGTGTTGTATTTTCAGAGGACCGCCAGTATATGGTAGACCGTTATTCCCGTCCGGACTTTCCGGGAGGAACGGTGATCCGTAAAGGAAGTGACGGCAGTGTGGTAGCTGAATTGCCGGAAGTGGATATAAAGGAACTGTTGCAAACCGGTTGGCAAATGCCGGAAGTGTTTCATGCCAAAGGCAGGGATGGGGAAACAGCTATTTGGGGGACTATTTTACGTCCTTCTCATTTCGACGCTTCTCGTTCTTATCCGGTGGTGGAAATGATTTATGCCGGTCCTCATGATTCACATGTAGAAAAGGATTTCAGAGCTTATTATCATTTGAGTTCCCGTTTGTGCGAATTGGGATTTGTGGTGGTGATGATCGATGGGATGGGGACGGCAAACCGTTCGAAGGCTTTCCACGATGTATGCTGGAAGAATTTGAAAGATGCCGGTTTCCCGGATCGGATTGCCTGGATAAAAGCCGCAGCTGAACAATATCCTTATATGGATACTACCCGGGTAGGTATTTACGGTTGGTCGGCCGGAGGCCAGAATGCTATGGCCGCCTTGTTGTTCCATAACGATTTTTATAAAGCCGCTGTAGCTCTTTGCGGCTGCCACGATAACCGAATGGACAAAATCTGGTGGAACGAACAATGGATGGGCTATCCGATAGACGAGTCGTACAGTACTTCTTCGAATGTGGATAATGCCTGGCGTTTAAAAGGAAAATTGTTCCTGATCAACGGAGAATTGGATGACAATGTCGATCCGGCCTCTACTCTACAGGTCGTGAATGCTTTGGTGAATGCCGGGAAAGATTTCGAACAACTTTACTTGCCCAATCATACCCATAGTTTGGGAGGGAAGTTTGTCATGCATCGGCTGCACGACTTTTTTGTAAAACAGCTCTTAAATCAAGAGCCGCCGGAATGGGAGTAAAAGAAAGGTATAAAAATAGATTAATGCCTTTTGCCAGAAACTGATTGAGGCTTCGCTGATGGAAGAGAATATCGTTTCCGATTAATTTTTTCATCAGTACCGAGGGTCCGTTAATCAGCAAAAGCTCAGGAGCATTAATCTATTTTTTCTTTATCCGTTTTAGTATTTCAGCCATTTATATAGTTCTTTCCAAGTAACTTTCTTGCCGTACATCAGAATACCCGTGCGGTAAATTTTACCCGAAAGCCAGGTGAAAAAGATAAAAGCCCCGATCAATAAAGCCATTGAAGTTATAATCTGCCAGGCGGGTACCCCGAAAGGAATTCTGACTAACATCACCGTTGGAGAGGTAAAGGGGATCAGAGAACTCCAGAATACTAAGGGCGATTCCGGACTTTTCATAGCGGTAAAACCAATATACACTCCGATGGCTAAAATGATAGACAGGGGCGTCATAAATTGTTGAGAATCGGTTTCATTGTCTACAGCAGCCCCGATAGCGGCAAAAAGAGAGGCATATAATAAATACCCTCCGATAAAATAGAAAAGGAAAGCTCCCAGGAAAGTCAGGATAAATTTAGGTTCTATGGTTTTTACAATACTTTGTATAACCGCTAATTCTTCCGCCCCCAATTCTTGGGTTTGTGCCATGGCGGCTAAATTTGTGCTGTTACGCAGGGCTTCCAGATCGATATCGGGCAGGAATGCAGCCTGAAGAGCCATAACGGAACCTCCGATCAGAACAATCCAGATTAGAAATTGAACCAGTCCGACTGAAGCAACCCCAATAATCTTGCCGAGTAGAAACTGGAAAGGTTTGACGGAAGAAACCAATACTTCTATAATCCGGTTGGTCTTTTCTTCGATGACCCCTTTCATTACTTGAGCCGCATAGATAAAAATGAAAAAATAGATGATGAATCCTGCAGCCACACCGATGATAGAGGCGATTTCGGAAGAGCTTTCTTTGGCTTGTCCGGTTTCCGTAATCATTAAAGTACGGACGATTACGGGCGTTCGGGTTGCATCTAATTTTTCTTCCAGATCAGGGATTTGCGAGGCTGCAATGACAGCGCTCTTTTTGATGTTTTCAATTTTTTTCCGAAGTTGGGAAGAAATCGTATTTTTTAGTTCCATCGTGACCTGGGAAAAAGAATAGATGGGAATTTCCGCACTGTCCATTACATTGGCCGGAATCCACATCACGGCATAATAATCTTTATTCTTTAGAAAATCAGCAGCATTTTCTTCTGTAATAGGTTGGGTGGTATATTCAAATTTGGTGTTGTTGATGGTTTCCAGGGGTCTTTCCAGCGTAGAGGCGTTTACCACAGCAATTTTCCGTTCCTGCGTATCGTCTTTTAGCATAAGCCACATCAGAAAGGCATAAAAAAGTATAAAGAGAATGGGGACGAATATCGTGACCACCAGAAAGGATTTTTTTCGCACTCGGGTCGAAAATTCCCGGCTGATAATGATAAAGGTTTTGTTCATGGTGTAATGTTTTATTAGAGAAATGCTTCTTGACTGCTTGGGAAACGGAACTATTGATTTTTAACCAGTTTGATAAATATATCGTTCATTCCGGGAATAACCTTCTGATAGGATAAGATATCGATATGGGGTAAAAACCGGCTTAAAAGAGTATTGGTATTACAAGGTTTTATCCGTTGTAAAATAATATCCTGACGATTTCCTTCCGTTTTCTGGGAGAGAATTTCGAATTCTTCTCCGGTGAATTGTTCCGGCTTGAAATCCGGCGCATACCGGAAGCTTAGCTGATAGGTGTCGTTGGCATATTTTTCCCGGATCTCATTGATCGGTCCCTCAATGATCTTTCTGGATTTGTTGATCAAAGCGATATGACTGCATATTTCTTCTACAGAAGCCATATTGTGGGTGGAGAAAATGATGGTGGTGCCTTTTTGTCTGAGATCCAGAATTTCTTTTTTTAATAATTCTACGTTGATCGGATCAAATCCACTGAACGGCTCGTCGAAAATCAACATTTCCGGTTCGTGCAGAACGGTCGTGATAAACTGAACTTTTTGGGCCATACCTTTTGACAATTCTTCTACCTTTTTGTCCCACCAGGCTTCGATCTCGAATTTTTCAAACCAGGTTTTCAGTCGCTTTATTGCATCGTTTTTATTAATCCCTTTCAAACGGGCCAGGTAAACGGCCTGTTCTCCTACTTTCATTTTTTTATACAATCCTCTTTCCTCTGGCAGATAACCGATCCGATTCATGTCGGAAGGAATTAAAGGTACTCCTTTAAAAAAAAGTTTCCCGGAATCAGGCCCTGTGATTTGAGTAATAATCCGGATTAAAGATGTTTTCCCGGCTCCGTTCGGACCGAGTAAACCATAAATGGCTCCTTCCGGAATATCGATGGAAACATCATCCAAAGCCCGATGGTTGGCGTAATTTTTGATAATATTTTGAGCGGCAAAAAAACTCATATTGGCGTCGTTTAGGTTTATAAAAGCCGGAAAGACCGTCTGAAGACGGTCTTTCCGTAGTAATTTATTCTTCTAACTCTATCATTAAAGTGTCTTTGGCAATCTGATCACCGGCTTTAACGTAGATTTTTTTTATTTTAGCTGAAAATGGTGCTGTAATTTTATTGTTCATTTTCATAGCTTGAAGCGTCAACAGCACATCGTCTGCCTCTACTTCTTGTCCCTCTTTTACGTTGATGTTTAAAATGGTACCCGGAATATGAGATTCAATCAGGTTTAGATTCGGCTCTTCCCATTTTTTCCGGTTGATCCATTTGGAAGTAAAAGTCGTTTTGTACTCTACCCCATCAATCTGTAATTTTTCGTATTTTGTATTACTCATAAGTTTTACTTCTTTCTGCTAAAATGGTGGAATCCCATGTTTTTTCTGAGGTACAATAACGGTTTTGTTACTGGAAACTTCAATAGAATGCTTTAATAACATACGGGTTTCCTCCGGTTCGATAACCGAATCAATGTATCCTTTGGAAGCGGCTACATAAGGATTGGCAAATTTCTCCCGGTATTCGATTACTTTTTGTTTCCGGGTTTCTTCCGGATTAGCGGATTCTTTGATTTCTTTTTTGAAAATAATATTGGCAGCCCCTTCCGGTCCCATAACGGCAATTTCAGCCGTTGGCCAGGCAAACATAAAGTCGGCTTTCAGGTGACGGGAGTTCATGGCAATATAACCTCCTCCGTATGCCTTTCTCAAAATAACAGTAATTTTGGGTACGGTCGCTTCGCTGTAGGCGTAGAGCACTTTGGCCCCATGCCGGATCACTCCCATATGTTCCTGTTCCACACCCGGCAGATAACCCGGCATGTCCTCGAATGTGACGATCGGAATGTTAAAAGCATCGCAGAAACGAATAAAACGACCTGCTTTATCTGCAGAATCGCAGTCCAGTACTCCGGCCAGTACCAAAGGTTGGTTCGCTACGAATCCGACAGTCTCCCCGTCAATACGTCCGAAACCGATGACAATGTTTTGGGCAAAATCCTGTTGTATTTCCATAAAGTCGGAATCATCTGCTACAGCCATGATAATTTCCCGGACATCATACGGCTGGGTCGGATCAGCCGGTAAGATATTGTTGATTTTATATTCTGGCTTCGGCGGTTTTGCCGGAAAGGCTTTCGCTTTGCGCTGGTTGTTCCAGGGAATAAAGGTGAGTAGTTTTTTGATCTGCTCGAAACATTCCTGTTCGGTCAAGGCAAAGAAATGAGCATTCCCACTGATAGCAGCATGCACCCTTGCCCCTCCCAGGTCTTCCATGGAGACCACTTCACCCAGAACGGTTTTTACAACTTCCGGACCCGTGATGAACATTTTGGAAATATTATCTACTACAAAAACAAAATCCGTTAAGGCAGGAGAATATACTGCACCACCGGCACAGGGTCCTAAAATAACAGATAACTGTGGGATAACTCCCGAAGCCATCGTATTCCGGAAAAATATTTCTCCATATCCGGCCAGAGAATCCACACCTTCCTGGATACGGGCACCTCCCGAGTCGTTGATGCCAATTATTGGCATGCGCATTTTAATAGCGTGGTCCATGATTTTGGTAATCTTCCGGGCATGCATAAGCCCCAGCGAGCCTCCCGCAACGGTAAAATCCTGCGCATAAACGGCAACCGGTTCTCCGTATACCGTCCCGGTACCAATGACAACACCGTCGCCGTGAAGGACCTTTTTATCCATATCAAAATCTTTGGATTGATGCTCTACGAACATGTCGTACTCATGAAAAGAACCGGCATCGACAATCCCTTGAATTCTCTCACGGGCAGTCAATTTCCCCATCGCATTCTGCTTCTTAATCGCTTCTTCACCACCACCTTGGAGGACGATTTCTTTTCTCTTCCTTAAATCAAGAATATTCCTTTTAAGTGACATATTTATTAATTTTGTTAATTAATTGCACCTCAGCCTTTAACGAACTGGACACATTTTTCAACGACAATGATAGTAAAAAAAAATGATTAAAAAAATAATTTTCCCCCGCCCCCTTGCGATGTGATTCTAAATGAAGGCTTAGTTGTAGGTTTTAAAAGGATTGATAAAAAGAAATTTCAGAAGATAATAAGTTTATTCGTGAAGGATAATTATTTTCTTCTTCTTCATAAAATCAAAAATTACACATTAGGGACGTGCCCTTTTGTGTAATTTATATTTCCTATTCTATATTAGGATTATATTTTGGTTTACTGAAAAAGGGGGTAAAGGATTGGATCATTTCCAGCTTTTCTAAATATCTTTTATTAGAGGATTTTACCTATTGAAAACCAGAATCTTCTTTGGAATATAGGAAATTTTATCAGTTACAATCTGCTTTTGGATAGGAATCTTTTAAAGTGATATTTCGTCATTTCAATGAAATAAGCTATGCTGAAAAATATTCATAGATCAAGAAAAAATAGATTATTGGGTATTTCATTTTTCAAAAGCTGTTCAAAAGAATTTAGCTCCTTATCTTTCGAAATGTAATATAAAGGTGTCGCCTCCTATAAAGGAGCAATTAGAATTATATCCAAACTGGATACCTGAGTTTTTGGAGAGGGAAAGAGGAAAAACAAAAAATTACACATTAGGGCACGTCCCTAATGTGTAAAAATAAGGTGATCGGAATAAATATCAGAAAGTTCATACCAGACGGTAACTTCGGACGTGTTTGTACGTTAAAGAGGAAAGTAGGAAAAGTGATAAACTTGTAAAGAAGATTGATTTATGGAAACGACAAAAGCGTATACGGGTTTTAAAGATAAAAATGGGGAACGGATAAAGCATCTGATTGTATTGGCACATCCGGATCCGAAATCTTTAAGTGTTGCTTATAAAGACGAAATTGTTCAGTTGACGGAAGATACGAATAATGAAGTAGTGGTCCGGGATTTATATAATCTGGGTTTTCATCCGGTATTGAGTATGCAAGATTTTGGGGCTCTTCGGAAGGGAGAAATTCCGGATGATATTAAACTGGAACAGGATTATATCCGTTGTGCCGATTTAATTACGTTTATCTATCCGATCTGGTGGACAGGTATGCCGGCTATCATGAAAGGTTATATTGACCGCGTATTTTCAAGAGGTTTTGCCTATGAAATTACAGGATTAGGAGAACTTAAAAAATTATTGGAAGGGAAGAAGATCATTATTCTCAATAATTTTGGTATGCCTTTTGAGGAATATGAAAAGAACGGAATGCTGGAAGCGATGAAGAAAACCAGCGACGTGGGAATTTTCGAATTTTGCGGTATGCAGATAGAAGCCCATCATTTTTTTGGGCATATCGATGCTTCTTCCAAAGAAGAACGCTCCGCTCATGTTAAAATGCTGTCGTATTTATATGAGAAATTTTTACCGGCTCATTAGTTACTTGCTGAAAATAGAGTTAAAAATGCTCCGGATATTTCTGATTTATTTTCCTGCAATGTCTTGCTGAGGAATGGATTTTAAATTCCGGTAAAGAAATTTTAATCCGGAACTTTTCTCTTCCTCGGCAAGGCATCGGTTGTTTATTCCAAAGAAATTTGAATACGATTCTGGAAGTTCGTTTCTCAGTCTTCTTCTGTTATGTCGGAATCGATTCTATTTTCTTCCGGCAGGTTTTCCACATCCATAGATTGGTTTACGCTGGGATCCAATACGATAGAATACGTTTCGGGTAATTGTAGGCGGAGAGTTACCTTCGGTTGTTTGTAAAGGACCGATTGTTTCGGGGCGGAAAAATAATGATCCAACCATAAAGTATCATTTTTTAAGGCCCACTGATAATCTATCTTTTCGGTGTTCTGAAAGTTATTGTATACTCTTTTGGTAACCGTCAATGTCGGTTCTTCCTGGAGAGTAGAAGTTACTTGGAGGCGGGGAGCCCCCAACATGCGGCGGGTATTTTTATCCTCTATATACTTTGTATTGAAACGGTTCCGGTATTCGGGAGAATAAGTTTCTTTTGCGATCACGACAATTTCCTTTTTTGCCGAAATGGGTAAAGACTGAATGGTTATACTTCGCAAATTTCCGGAAAAATCCTTCATCTGCGTAAATATCAGGAGGCAGAGGATAAGGGCGCTGGTGATCCATAGAATAGTCAGCGTAAGCGGGAAATAATAGTTTCTGTTTTTAAAACGGAAAAGGTATTTCGATGTTAACCAGATCAATAAAATGAAAGGAATAATACAGATCAAAAATACAGCGATAATCGAGTAGGCGGGAGCCAATCCAAATATTCCCAAAGCAGTAGGGATAGAAAAAGGCAGTTCGGTAAGGTGGATAGGAATAAGAGCAGCAACGAGCAGAAGTGCAATTATAATGGAAAATATCCAGAGGATTCCGGCCAAGATTTTGAGGATAATTTTGAGGATTTTGAGGAGTGTTCTGCCGATAGCGATAAGTATCTCCGAAATAAAACCTCCTGTCTTTTTGAAGCCTTCCTGTACTTTCCCGTTTTCCTTCAGATCGCTAATTCCGTTTCTGATATTTTTTTCAATATTGAGGATATTGATTTTTTCTCCTTTCATTTCCAGTTTTTGCTTGGCTGTAAGGGCGGGAGGCAATACAATCCATAAGATAATATAGACAATGAATGTAACGCCATAGAAGAACGTAAGCAATAGAAATAGAAACCGGACAAAGGCCAGGGAGATATGGAAATAATTAGCAATACCGGCGGCTACTCCTCCCAGCATATTGCGATCTAAATCGCGATAGAGTTTCCGGGGCGTTTTTTCTTTTACTGTTTCCGTATAATCTTCGGAAATAATGTCGTCCGGATTTCCCAATATCTGGATCACTTGCTGGATATCTTCCAGTGTAACGACTTCCGTATTTTGTTTTTGCGTAGCTTCCTGAAGCAGTTCGGCAATGCGGTTTTCAATATCGTTCATAATTTCCTGTCCCCCTTCTTCTTGGAAATAATGTTTCTCTAGAGTCTGAATATAAGCCTGAAGCTTATCACCGGCATCTTCTTCGGTATGGAAGATTTGTCCCCCTATGCTAATCGTATATGTCTTTTTCATAACAGTAATTTTTAACGGTTAAGATTGTTGTGATTTTAAAAAGACTGATTTCTCAGTTGTTGAATGGCTTGCGTCATTTCGTTCCAGGAATTTTCCAGTTCCGAAAGGCAGGACCGGCCCTTGTCCGTGATCGAATAATACTTGCGGGGAGGCCCTTGGGGAGATTCTTCCCAACGGTATGCTAATAAACCCGCATTCTTCAAACGGGTAAGCATCGGATAAATTGTACCTTCTACGACAATGATTCTCGAATCTTTTAGTTTATGAATGATATCCGAAACATAAGCGTCCTGTCGGGATATAATTAATAAGATACAGTATTCGAGAATCCCTTTGCGCATTTGGGCTTGTGTGTTCTCTAGGTTCATGGTCTGCTGTTTTGGTAAATATTGTCAAACGTCTGCTATAGGTTTGCTATTTTGTATTGCAAATATATAAATAAATAATAATACTATGCAATACATAGTACTATTATTTTTGTATTTTTTATATAAAAAATAATCAGCTCGTTTTTTAAACGGAAGTAAGGTTAATCGGAACGGTTAGATTTGATAATATCGCCGACGTAAGAGATCGGGCTGTGGTTATTGCTCGTAATATATATGTAACATCTTCCATCGTATTGTATATCCATTTGTATACGGTAGATGTCGTTTTTACCCACTATACCAAAACTGTATTTCAATGATTTTTTATCATTCCTGCCTTTTATTTTTAAGGATTTATTGAAAGGCATGTTATCAAAATTAATGCCTTTTGCCCCGAGTCTGGGAAAAGAATAACCGCTGCTGTAATAAGGCAGATAGCCGCAGGCTTTTTCTCCGTCTATTGCGATCCAGGCGCTATCGACGGCTATATTCATTCCGTTAAGGGGAGTGGCGATGTGGATATCAATTCTGAATTTCCCGCTTTCTACGATTTCTTGGGTATGCCGGAATTCGGTTAGGATACGAGTTTTGTCTGTCTGACCGGAAACGATCAGATAAATAAAAAGAGAGAGGGTAAGCAGAAAAAGTTTCATCGTTACGGAGTTTTTATCTCCGTATACGAGGAAAAAAGATTAATGTTCAGGAGTTCCGGAAGGCAGAGGGCTGATTGTTCCTTCGTACGAAATTTGGCTTTTACGGTTGCTTCTGACCGATAGGGAGCAAGAACCATTTGCAGTAATATCCAAAAAGAGTTCATAGGTGTCGTTTTCCCCTTTGACGGAGAAGCGATAGAGGAGGTGTTTTCCTTTCTTTTTCTCTTTCACTTTTAGTTCCCTTTTTTCCATTTTACCGTCGAAAGAGATTCCTCCGTCTTCTCCCGGAAGGGAAGAATAAGCTCTGCCGAAGAAAGGTAGAAAGCCTTTGGCTATGGAATCGGTAACTGTGATTCTTCCGCGGTTGGAGAATAAATCGACGGATTTGCCTCCTAGCGGGAAAGCCCGGTTTACTTCTATTAAAAAGCGGTTACTTTCTGCTAAAGCGATTGATTTTTCAAAACCGGAATCTTTTGCTTTTCGGTTCTCTTGTGCTCTTGCTGTAAACATTAAACTAGCCAGGCACAAAAAAAGAAGGAAGATGTTTTTCATCGGAAATAAGTGTTCGTTCGTTAATTATATGGATGTTTTCCTGCCGTAACGATATACAATTGTTCCGGATTCAGGTATTTTTCTGCCAGTTCCCGTAGGTAGGGCGCGTTGCATTGCTTGATTTTATGAATGATTTCACTGTAAAAGCAATTGTCTATCCCATAGGGTAGTTTGTGTTTCAAGGCATCCGATTGAGCGAATACGCCGTCGATTTCGCGAAGCAGATCGCCGTGGAAAAAATTTTTTACCAGATTTAATTCTGCTTCCGGAATCAGTTCGCTCCGGAGGGTTCGGATTTCTTTCAGGACTTCTTCAATAGTGGCTTCCGTATATTTATTGTCTACGTCTGTTGCTACACACCAGTAGGCTGTTTCGGGAAGGGAGACGTTGAAAGAATGAATTCCGTAGGTATAGCCTTTTTCTTCACGGATATTGGACATGAGCCGAGAACCGAAATAACCTCCTAGGACGGTGTTTAACAGTAGAAATCCGGCATAGTCTTCGTCCGTCAGACGGACCCCTTTCTTTCCGATCCGGATACTGGTCTGCACGGCATCTTCTTTTTCGATTTTGGAGCGTCCGGGCAAGGCCGGTTGCAAGGCGTATACTGGTGTCTGCAGGGTGTTGCCGGGCCGGGAGAGTTTGCCGAATGTCTCTGTAGTAATATGTCGGATTTCGGGAGTTATGTTCCCGGATAGCAGAACAAAGCAGTTTCCTGCATTCAGTCGTTCCTTGTAAAATTCCCGGATGATTTCCGGAGTGATCCGGTCGTAATCTTCCTCCTTTACCGTATTGGCGTAAGGGTGATTTGTGCCGAACAGCAGCCGGGTAAATTCTTTTCGGGCTAACCAGGCTGTTTTTTGTTTTTCCACCAGAAATTGCTGTTTTTTATTACAGAGATAAATATCGAGCTCGTGAGCAGGAATGGTACTACTCGACAGAATTTCCGCCAAAATTGGAATGGTTTCTTCGGCAAATTTGTTTAAAGATAAAAGATTTAATTCTGCCTTGTGCATGCCGCAGTTAAAATCTACATAAGCTCCGTAATAATCAAATATTTCCGCTATCTCCGCGGAGTTGTGGTAAATTGTTCCTTCGTTCAGCATATTGATTGCAGTGGTAGCGACCAAGGGTTGTTTTTGGTAATAGGCACCTGCATCGAAGACCACATCCATTTTAAATACTTCCTGATCCGGGTCGTGTAAGAGGAGCATCTCTATACCGTTGGGAAGCACTTGAGTCGTATAGGGCAAAACTTTCGGAACGCTTAGTTCTGAAAGGGGAGGACTGATTTTTCGATTGACTGTCATAGTGATAAAGGCATATAAATCGGTTGAATATTTGAATTCAGATTATTTTTTAAGGTAGATTAAAGTAGAACAATTTTCAGGACGGAATAGTTCCCGGGCTGTTTCTTTCAGTTTTTCTAAAGTGATTTGTTCGTATTTTTTATTTTCGTTATTAATGAGTTCCGCATCACCTAAGTATTCAAAAAAAGCCAGATTACTTGCTTTCGATTGGTAATTAATTTCGCTGAAGCTGATGCGGGCTTCTGTTTTGTGAATGACTTTTTGAAGTTCCCGGTCGGAAACAGGGGTTTCGATAAAGTTTTTCAATTCTTTTTCCATGGCGGCTTCTGCAGCTTCCACAGTACTTCCCTCGGATAATTTACCGCTGAATACGAATAAACCAGGATCGGTATCTCCGGTCACATAAGCGTCTATGCTTGAAAAAAGACGGTTTTCCTTAATGAGGTGGCGGTAGAGCCGGGAAGATTGTCCGTTGGACAGGATATCGGAAATCACATCGCAGACATAGAAATTTTCAGAGATCCGGCTTCCCATATGGTATACTTTATAGATCACATCAGCCGGAACAGGATTATCGGATAAAACCAATCTCCGGGCTTCTGTTTGAGTAGGTTCTTGTGGGAGGAGAGGTTGCCGGTAGCCAGAGGAAGGAATATCCCCGAACCATTTTTGTACCAGTTTCAAGGCTTTGTCTTCAGCTATATTTCCGCTGATACCGACAATAGCATTGTCGGGTGTATAATGTTCCCGGAAAAATGTTTTTACGTCTTCTTCTGTCGCTTTTTCGATATGTTCGGGAGAAATTCCGATCGTTGGCCAACGATAAGGATGTACCTGATAAGCCAGGGGACGGAGTTTAAGCCAGATATCCCCATAAGGAGCATTCAGATAACGTTGTTTAAATTCTTCAATAACTACATGCTTTTGGACATCTAAAGCTTGAGAAGAAAGATTTAAGCCCAACATCCGGTCGGATTCCAGCCAGAGCGCCGTTTCCAGATTTTCGGCCGGAATGGTGATGTAATAATTCGTATAGTCGTTGGTGGTATAGGCGTTACTGTCTCCTCCTGCCAATTGCACTTCCCGGTCGAAATCTTTTACATGTACCGAGCCACTGAACATTAGGTGTTCAAACAGGTGGGCAAAACCGGTTTTTTGCGGCGATTCGTTTTTTGCCCCTACTTTGTACAATATATTTACAGATACGAAGGGGGTTCCAGGATCTGTATTACACAACACCGTAAGACCGTTCTCTAAAATATGGCGGGAAAATTTTATCATAAAATGTTCAGTAATTAAAGTGACTATAACATTAACGGAATAATAGGGTTTTAGTTTTCCAATTCAAAATCTTTACCGTTTTGCATACATTGATTGTATTCCGTTACTATATCCCGGATGATGTCGGCTACGGATTCCTGCTGATATAGCATGGAGGCAATTTGTCCGATCTCCAGTTCTCCTTCTGCGAGGTCGCCTTCAAATATGCCTTTTTTGGCACGGCCTTTTCCCAACAACTGACTGAGAGCGGACACATCGGCTCCCTGATCTTCCAGTTGTTTGACTTGGGTAAAGAATTCGTTTTTCAGCAACCGGGTTGGTGCTAGTTTTTTTAGAAGTAGTAGGGTGTCTCCTTCAGCACTTTGAATCACTTTTTCTTTAAAAAGCGGGTGGGCAGAAGATTCTGTAGCTATGGCAAAACGACTGCCGATCTGTACACCTTCGGCTCCCAGCATTCTCATGGCGGCCATTGCTTTTCCGGAAGCTATACCGCCGGCGGCAATGACGGGTAAGCTGCAATGGGCCACTACATTGGGAATTAGCGTCAGGGTTGTTGTTTCTTCCCTGCCATTATGCCCCCCTGCTTCAAAACCTTCGGCTACGATAGCATCTACTCCAGCTTCCTCGCTCTTTTGTGCAAAGAGGGCGCTACTGACTACGTGTACAACTGTCATACCGTGGGTTTTCAACAGAGAAGTCCATTTTTTGGGACTTCCGGCAGAAGTAAAGACAATTTTCACCTTTTCTTCAATCAGTATTTGAATCAGGCGATCTATTTCCGGATAAAGTAGGGGTACATTTACTCCCCAGGGATTGGAGGTAGCCTTTTGCATTTGACGGATGTGCTCTACCAAGATTTCCGGATGCATAGAACCTGCTCCTAATAGGCCCAGACCTCCATTATTACTGACGGCAGAGGCGAGCTTCCAACCGCTGCACCAAACCATTCCGCCTTGGATGATGGGATATTTAATATGAAAAAGTTGTTTAATTCTATTCATAACAGTTCAGATTATTTCAACAAATCTACAAAAAAAACAGCGGAAACTTTTAAAGGCTTCCGCTATCTTTATTACTAAAGGCTGATCTTTAATTCTTTTTAATATTCGGAAGTTCCAAGCCGTAGCCTTTTTTCTTGTCTTCCCGTTTCAACATAATAGCTACGATAAGAGCTAATATTCCGAAACTGGTGAAAATAATCATAGGAAGCGTATAATCGTAAGCCGGCTGCCCTTCTCCCCCTAACTTGCAATAGCGATCTAATACCCAACCAATCAAAGCAGGTACACCCATTAATCCCCAATTCTGTACCCAGAAAATGAGAGCATAAGCCGTCCCTAACTGTTTTTCCGGAATAATTTTAGGTACAGAAGGCCACATGGCAGAAGGAACTAAAGAAAAGGCAACCCCTAAAGTGATCATGACAAGGGTAGCAAACCACCATTCGTTTAATAAAGGTAATGCAAATAAACCGTGTACACAGATTAGCATAATTGCTCCGATCATCATGATTGTTGCTCCTTTTCCTTTGCGGTCGTATAAATTACCGAATAAGGGGGTTAATATAATGGTTCCGAAAGGAAGAAGGCCGGGGATGATTCCGGCAAGTTTCGGATCTACCGCATATTTATTGACCATCAAATCCGTAGCATATTTCAGGAAAGGGAAAACGGCAGAATAAAATAAGACACATAATAAAGCTACTAACCAGAATCCTTTGTTTGCCATGACTTCCCATATATCCTTTACTTTGAAAGGTTCCTCCGGTTCTGCATCCGATTCGTCAATGGATTTGTCCAGCTTCCGGTCCATCACCGTATATACTAGAAAGGCAATCGTTCCGATACAGAGCATGATCAGGCAAAGCAGAATCGGAGCGGATACACTTTGAAAAGTATCTGCCAGGGGTACGGTAATAATCAACGCCAGGGAAGTCCCTAAACGAGCTGTAGCCATTTCCAAGCCCATTGCCAGAGCCATTTCTTTGCCCTTGAACCATTTTACAATGATTTTGGAAACGGTAATTCCGGCTGTTTCTACTCCGACACCGAAGATGGCATAACCTAAACCGGCAATCATCACTTGTGAGTTAATACCAAAAATTTGTCCTCCCAATGGGAAAAAATCCGAAATAGCGTAATATTTGATGCCGGCACCGATTACCATCAAAAAACAAGCTCCCAAGCCTGTAAACCGGACTCCCATTTTGTCCAAGATGATACCCCCAAAAATCAACATCAACAGAAATACATTAAACCAGCCGTAGGCACTTGTGAAAATTCCGTAATCTGTACTGTCCCATAACAACTGGGCTTCCAGCATCGGTTTTAATGGAGCCATTACGTCTGTTAAAAAATAGCCGCAAAGCATCGTAAATGCGACTACCCCCAAAGCCGACCAACGGGCTACTGCAGAGTCTCTTAGTGTTTGATGTATTTTTTCGATCATGATTGAATATGTTTATGAATTAAATTGCTTAGCAAGACAGCCAAAGTTAAAAGAAATATGCGATATTGCAATAAAGTTTAAGAATTTTAAAAATATTAAAAACGATTTTTTATACCTTTTACAAGAGCATCTTCGTATGTGGGGATATGAGGGAAGATCGGATTAAAATAAAGGTACAGAAACGGATTGTATTGATTTCCGTCCTTTTATTATGCGGGAAATTTTTCGCTTTCTGGATGACGAATTCAGTCGGTATTTTGACTGACGCCTTGGAGAGTATTGTAAATGTCGTAGCCGGGTTAATCAGTTTGTATAGTTTAAATGTAGCTGCGAAACCTCGGGATGCGGATCATCCTTTTGGACATGGGAAAGTCGAGTTGATTTCTGCTTCCACAGAAGGTATTTTGATTTTTTTAGCTGGCTTAGCTATCATTTACGAAGGAATCAGGCGTTTGTTTTATCCTTCCCTGCTGGAAAAGTTGGACGTGGGGATTATGTTGGTAGCTTTGGCTGGAGCAGTAAATTATGTATTGGGTTGGTACAGCATCCGTGTCGGAAGGAAATATGATTCCATAGCTTTGATAGCCGGAGGAAAACATTTACAATCCGATACGTATTCGACAATCGGTTTGGTCAGCGGTTTGTTGTTGTTATACTGGACCGGCGTTACCCGGATTGATAGCATTTTAGCCCTTATTTTCGGTTTTATAATTGTACGTACGGGTATTCTTATTTTACGTAAAACGATAGCTAATTTGATGGATAAGGCCGATATGAAATTACTGAAATACATGTTGAGTTTACTCGTAATCAACCGAAGAGAAGATTGGATAGATATCCAGGAGGTGAAGGTTTTGAAATACGGAAATGCTTATTTTATAGACTGTAATCTGACCTTACCTTGGTATTATAATATCCGGAAAGGACATGCCGTATGCGCAGAAGTGGGAAAGGTAATCGCTGAAAAGTTTCCGGAACATATCCGGCTGAATATTCATACCGATCCTTGTAAAGAGAATCATTGTCCTCATTGTATGTTGACAGATTGCGGTTACCGTTTGCATTCTTTTGTGGATATAAAAGAATTTACACTTAGAAAAATTACGGAAACGGAGGAAGCTATTGTCTAAAATTTCCCCCGGTAAAAATTTGAAACGATTACCGGGGAAATATTTTATAAACCAAGGATTAATAATTATTCTTCTTCGGTTCAAAATACGCTTGAGGATGCTCGCATGCCGGGCACTTCAGCGGAGCTTTTTTGCCTTTGATAACGTAACCACAATTCCGGCATTGCCATTCTATTTCTTCTTTGCGCTCGAATACTTTGCCTTCCGTTACGCGACCTAATAGTGTCCGGTAACGGGCCTCATGTTCTGCTTCTACTTTAGCGATTTGCTTGAAAGTATTGGCTATCTGAGGAAAACCTTCTTCTTGAGCTATGCGGGCAAATTCCGGGTATAAATCGGCCCATTCTTCATTTTCTCCTTCAGCAGCGGCTTTCAGATTTTCTGCTGTCGTACCGATGACTCCGGCAGGGTAGCAGGCGGTAATTTCCACCATACCTCCTTCAAGGTATTTGAAGAACTTTTTAGCATGTTCTTTTTCCTGTTCGGCCGTTTCCATAAAGACGCCCGCAATTTGTTCAAATCCTTCTTTTTTAGCTACACTGGCAAAAAAGGTATAACGACTCCGGGCTTGTGATTCACCTGCAAATGATTTTAACAGGTTTTGTTCTGTTTTAGTTCCTTTGATACTCATAGTTCGATTATTGATATAAATGATTTCAGACACACCTCTTTATTGATACCACAAGTATACGAGGATTCTATTGATAAAACAAATCTTTATTTTTTATAAGATTATAGTTTTTTTCAATGAAATCTCCCTTTTCGGCATACCTGTTTGGGTATTTTTCCTTGTAAGTCTGTAAGGGATAAACGTTTCTCTGAAATTTTCAAAGAAGAAATAGTAGAAAGAGTATTTCCGGCAAAAAGGGAAGGTCTGAAAAGGAGCTTTACAGACGTTCCCTTTTAGCCGGGGTGCTTATTTGGCTGCTATTGTTTCGATTTCCACTAAGGCCCCCATCGGGAGAGATTTTACAGCAAAGGCTGCACGGGCAGGACAATCGGTTTTATAATACCGGGCATAAACTTCATTCATCGCTGCAAAATCACTGATATCGCTTAATAAGCAAGTCGATTTTACTACGTTTTTAAAGGAGTAACCGGCTTCTTCCAGGATATAACCGATATTTTTCAGGGCTTGTTCTGTTTGTTCTTTGATGCCGCCTTCTACGAATTTACCGGTATTTACATCGACGGGCAATTGACCGCTGATATAGAGGGTTCCGTTCACTTCTACAGCTTGGCTGTAAGGACCGATTGCTTTCGGTGCTTTGGGAGAATTGATGATTTTTTTCATGACATTTAAAAATGAAAATCTTTATTAATGATTCGTCAGGCAAATTTATAAAAATATACGGGGAAATTTTTATTTCCATTCCGTAACTTCTTCATCGAGTTCCGGAATGGAGGCGGATTTAAAAACCGGGCTTTTTATACCTGCCTTTTTTTGGCGATTGTAATCGGCTAAGGCTTTAAAGGCAATTTTCCCCAGAAGTAGAATGGCAATCAGGTTGGTCAGAGTCATTATTGCCATAAACAGATCGGCCAGGTTCCATACCAGATCCAACCCGGCGAGGGATCCGAACAATACCATGGCTCCGACTCCGATCCGGTAAAGTTGGAGATAAACCGGTTTAGAGCTGATAAAGAAAAGATTTGTTTCGCAATAGGAGTAATTTCCAACGATAGAACTGAAAGCGAATAGCAGAATACAGAAGGCGATGAAATATTTTCCGAATATTCCGATTTCTCCGGTTAAAGCGGCTTGTGTCAATTGAATGCCTTTTAAACTTCCGTCCAAGGGTATATCTGAAAGTAAGATGATAAAAGCCGTACAACTACAGATCACCAGCGTGTCGGTAAAGACACTGAGCGCCTGAATCAAACCTTGTTTTACCGGGTGGGAAACAGAGGCTGTTGCCGCAGCATTCGGGGCAGATCCCATCCCGGCCTCATTGGAGAAAAGTCCCCGTCTTACTCCTTGCATAATGGTTGCTCCGATTCCGCCGCCTAAAATCTGTTCAAAGCCGAAAGCGTTGGCAAAAATGTGACTAATGAGGGAGGGGATGGCTGGCAGATGAGTGATCAGAATAAAAAAGGCTACCAGAATATAGGCAATCGCCATGATAGGTACGATAATTCCTGAAACTTTGGCTATCCGGTGAATCCCTCCGAATATGGTCAGAACTGTGAAAAAAGTAAGTAAAATAGCCAGCCACAGCCGGCTTACGCCCAAGGCTTCCTGAAATGCCAAAGATATGGTATTGGCTTGTACCGAATTGAACACCATGCCGAAAGTGACCATAATGATGGCGGCAAAAAGAGTACCCATCCATTTCTGCTTTAACCCCTTTTTCATATAAAAAGCCGGTCCTCCGATATAAGATTTCTTTCCTTTTTCTTTATAGATTTGCGCTAAAGTTGATTCGACAAAAGCGGAGGCAGAGCCGATTAAAGCGATCAGCCACATCCAGAATACTGCGCCCGCTCCTCCCAAAGCCAATGCCGTGGCGACTCCTGCTAAATTACCTGTTCCTACCCGGGAAGCTGTGGCAATACAAAAAGCCTGGAAAGAAGAAACTGCATTTTTATTGTTATTTCCAGCGACTCCTTCTACAAGCAGCCGTGACATTTCTTTTATTTTCCGGAATTGAACGAAGTGTGAACGGAAAGTAAAATACAAACCCGTACAAATTAAGGGGAGAATGATCAAAAAAGTCCATATCCAGTCGTTGATTAAAATAACCCAATTATTGAGCGATTCTTGCATAATTTGTCTTTTTTCACTTCATTTTTACAAATATACGAGAGATTTGCTTAAATGTCTCCTTCTTGGCAGATTAAATTTTCCTGTCTATCTCTGAAAGACAAATGTTCAATTATGCCTACGACGTTTTTGAGTTTACAGCATATATTTACTTTGTTAGGAGAGAGAGGGTAGGAGGGATTGTTTATGACAGCTGTTTGTCAAACTATCGGTATTGTACGAGAGTGTTGTATCCTTATTTCGGAAGTAAAGAAAAATTGTTTTTGGAAACTGCCGATATTTTTTACGGAGAAGTGGCTGATTAAGCGGGAAACATGGAAAGCGGACTCTGTCCGCGATATGATAGGGTTTACGCTGGCATACTGGGACAGTATCCGACTAAATTTACCATTGGGGGACGACAGGGAAGGTGAGGGAAGGCTATGATTTTATTTTACCGGTTTTCTCTTCAGCATGCGTATTCTTTGGAGAAATGGGAGGAGAATCGGAGGGATTGGTTTGTTGTTTGGAAAAAAGCTTTATTGAATAATTTTGTGTGGGGCGAATGACGATCGGGCTAAACTTAAAGACGATAGATTGGCATCTATTTAATGGAAGGCGTTTTAGTGAATTTTACTAGTTGGAAGGAGAGGGGATACAAAAGAGGAAAACAATGTTTGAGGAATTTTTCGAACGGATCGGCGGTTAGGAAAAGCGGGAGAAAAGATTTTTAAGTAGCTATTTTTCTGAAGAGCGTATCCCTTTGCATTTTTATTAGGGAAATCTTTGTTTTTTTTGTAAAACTGTATATCTTTGCAAGCGCAAAAAGCAAAAGTTCTTTGAGCGGAGGGGGAGATACCAAAGCGGCCAACTGGGGCAGACTGTAACTCTGCTGACTTATGTCTTCGTAGGTTCGAATCCTGCTCTCCCCACGAATTTTGAAGTCAGTAAGAGAAAGTATTTCTTTTTCGTTCTTTAAGATTTATTTGGTTCCTTCTCGGGGATCGGCAAGTAAGGCGATTCCATTCTGTAGAACGGTAACCTATAGTTTGCGGAAATAGCTCAGTCGATAGAGCACTAGCCTTCCAAGCTGGGGGTCGCGGGTTTGAGTCCCGTTTTCCGCTCTCTGAAAATCAAGCAGTTACATTGAGTTGTAGCTGCTTTTTTCATGTCCTTTTTCGTACCGTGCCGTCAGCATGCCGTTTTTATACCCCAAAAATGTCAAATAACTCGCGTTTAATTACACAATAAAATCATCTTATCCCTATCATTATATGGTGTTTAATTAAATTTTATTGTATTTACAAAGGTAGACCTTTTTAACCGATTCCTCTGTTGGTTTTGTGTGAAATATAGCTAATCGGATTAGTTAAAATCATAATTCATAAAGCAATATCTTTTGATTTGTAAGAGTTGAATTTATTCATTATTTTTATATTAAGTAATAAGCAAAAAATCATAATAAGGCATGGCAAACAAAAGTGATGTCACAACAGTTTTTGAAGACACTATTCTAAACAGCGATTTAAGTAGTGTTATGGCAAATATATCAGAATCTATTATTGATTCAATGACCGATCTACCTATCGTTTCCTTGATTAGAACAACTGGGGATATTCGAGATTATTTATTCCTTAAGAAAATCCTTTCATTTCTTAATGGTATTAAAGATATTAAATCAAGCACACGCAAACGAATGATAGCTAAAATAGAAAAATCTGAAGACTATCGTCACAAAGTAGGAGAAAAATTATTATACATTATTGACAGATGTGACGATAATGAAAAAGTATCCTATCTAGCAACAGCTTTCTGTGCTTTCTTAAAAAAGAAAATCAAATATGGGCAATTCTTAATATGTGCCGATATGATACAAAAGACATATATTGACGTTCTAAAATACTTCTTGAATGCAACTGAAGATTGGCTTATGGTAGAAGATGCACAAGAAGAGTTAGCTGCTGGTTTGTTTTATCTTGACATGACGACCATTTTGTGGAATTATAGAAAATTTATTATGGACGAAATCGACGAAAATGAAATTGGTGATCCCGGAGCTAGAGTCTCGGATGTAGGCAGAACGCTTAGGTATATATTCAATCCATATTATGAAGGATATCATAAAATGGATATGCCCGACCCGATGTTAAATATGTTATTGAATAGACCGAATCATTGATAATATATCGATAGAGATGTTTTCTGATAAGATAAATCCGTTGATTTTGTTGATTCCATTCGTTTAATTTTATAATAAATTCTACTACTGTTTCAGGGCTTCCCGCATTATCCTGAATAGCTGTATTCAGGACTGTTCTTAGGGATCTGACATTAACAGGTATGCCACCTTTCTTACGTCCGTTCTTTAGTTGGTATTGAACAAACTTAACTACATAATTATAATTCACGTCTGCAAATAACCGTTTGTCTAAGGCCTTATCGAATTTTTCAAGGTATTCCGATAATTCAACAAAGGTCAGGACATGTCCGAAACGTTCCTGTTTTTCGAGTTGCTCTATTAATTGCAGAATATAAGTTTTCAGTCTGGTTGTTTTCTCCACGATAAACAGATGTTCTATAATCATCGTATTTGTAAAAGGGATTTTTCGCTTGGTAAGGTCAGAAATCGTTTCATCTAAAGTTGTAGATAATGAATTCAGGTAAACATTGTATTTCAGCGCATCAGGATGGCTGTTTGCACCTTTCAAGCTATATCGTTCAAATTCTTTGTCCCACTGTTCGGGTAAAGCCATTAAATCTAAGGTGGTAATACTTCGTTGTTGGCAGAAACATAATACTAAAGCGATGGGGAAGCTACCGTCCTGACGCATCCTGTCCTGCGTTTGGAGTAATTTAAAAGACCATTTCTTTTTGGCTTTCGACGTGGTGTGGCTTTTCATGAGGTCAGCAGAATTTAGATTAATTACTCATTTGCAGCGTGCCGTTATCGTGCCGTTTTTTACACAGATAAAAGCTACTAAACTCAAAGTGAATACACGCTCAAGTGCCTGTTATTACTACGAAATTAAGGAAAGTGTAAATAATCCCAAATGATATGCATACATCTTTTGGTTGTCTTCTAAGCTGGGGGTCGCGGGTTTGAGTCCCGTTTCCCGCTCCAATTAACAAATAGGAATTTAGAGGTATAGCAAGAAGCTGTACCTCTTTTTCATTTGTATACCTGAACACGGATTTTGTATACAAATTGTTTGAAATGTTTTGACAAGATTTTACGCAAAGAGGGACGGACCTTTTTTGTGAAAAACAGGGATGCTTTTAAACCCAATTATTTTCTGAATTTCTTAGGGGTAAAATTGCGTAAAATTACACATTAGGGCACGTCCCTAATGTGTAAAAAGAGGGGGAGGTGAATCGATAACGACACTTTTAGGAATTTCTGTTTTTTCTACAATGTGTCAAGGGGTTGTTTTCTACTTTAAAATGCCGGATAGCTCACGTTTTATTTCAGAGAGGACTTGCTTTTTTGAAATACTAATAAATATGCTTTGAAAAGTAGTTTGGAGGACTAGTTTTTTTATTTTCGCAGGTTGAAAGTGAGAAGTGTCGTATGCAGCATGAATCGGATTTAGAATTTGCACAGGTGTACAAAAAAAGAAGAAAGCGAAGCCTTGTTACCGGGAATATTCCTCTCGGGATGTTGTGGTTCGCAGTTCCAATGATTGTTGGAAATTTGTTACAACAATTCTATAACATTGCCGATACTTTGATTGTCGGTCAGTTTTTAGGGGCTGATGCTTTGGCTGCTGTCGGTTCTGCTTATACGCTGATGATTTTTTTGACCTCTGTACTTTTGGGATTGTGCATGGGAAGTGGGGCGGTCTTTTCCCTACAGTACGGAGCCGGAGAGAAAGAGATGTTGAAACGCAGTATTTATGCATCAGGGGTATTGATCGGATTTGTTACCTTGGTTTTGAACATCTTTGTTTTTAGGTGGATTGATCCCATTTTGCGGTTATTACAGGTTCCGGCTGAAGTATATCCTTTGATGCGCGATTATTTGTGGGTTGTTTTTTGGGGAATTGGTTTTACTTTTCTTTATAATTTCTACGCTTGTTTACTCCGGGCTATAGGGAACTCCCTGCAGCCTTTGTGGTTTCTGGCCGTAGCCGTAGTATTGAATATTGCACTTGATTTGATTTTTATTCTGTTATTCGGTTGGGGTGTAGAAGGCGCAGCATGGGCTACGGTGATTGCGCAGGCCGTATCAGGAGTCGGGCTTTGTATTTATACACTTTATCGCTATCCGGACTTACGGATATGTCGTAAGAATACAAAGCTGCAGTGGACTACGGTCAAGGAGATTGCTACCTATTCTTCCCTGACTTGTGCCCAACAATCGGTTATGAATTTCGGTATCCTGATGGTGCAGGGATTGGTAAACAGTTTCGGAACAGCTGTTATGGCGGCCTTTGCGGCTGCCGTCAAAATCGATTCCTTTGCTTATATGCCCGTTCAGGATTTCGGCAATGCTTTTTCTACTTTTATTGCCCAGAATTTTGGTGGCGGTCACCGGGAACGTATCCGTAAAGGAAGCCGGGTCGCTTTTCTTGCGACTACGTTTTTTTGTGCTCTTATCTCTCTTTTAGTCTTCGTTTTTGCTCGTCCTCTTATGCTTATTTTTGTTCCGGCTTATGAAACGGAAATTATTTCAATCGGGGTGGAATACCTGCGGATTGAAGGTGTTTTCTATTGTGGAATTGGTTATCTGTTCCTGTTTTATGGTTTTTATCGGGCGGTAAGGCGGCCCGGTATGTCGGTCGTACTGACTGTCATTTCCCTTGGTACCCGGGTCGCTTTGGCCTATGTATAATCAGCAAAACGAATTGTGCACATTTATAAAACGAAACGTGCACAATTTTTGTTTATTCTGTCTAAAGTTACTCTTCCCAATACAATGGAAGAAAAGAAAAAAACTTCCTTTTACTTAAATAATCAGAATTTCCTTCGTTTTGGTAAGCTTCCCGCTCAAATATAATTTGTCGATAAGCATTACCCGGAAGAAATAAACGAACTATCCATTCGATTACATACCACAAATAAAAAAACACATATAACAACTCTTTCATCTGAGCTGTATGAATTAATTCATGATTCAGGGCTTTAGAATCGAGTTCCCCCTTATGTTCTTTCCGGACAAAAATTACCCCAAAAAGATTTATGGCTACAAACCTGCGGACGGGTAATAAGTTGTTGTAAATAATTTTCATAATTGTAATATTAGTTGTTATTATAAACTCTATAATTCAATCAGTTTTGTAAAAACATCCAAGCTTATTGTCAATTATAAGTTCATAAAAAAAATACTTAGATTTGTGCAATTTCGATCAGATTGAAACCAAAAGCATTATTAACATCAGATGTAAACTTCATATAAATATGTCCTTCTCTAGCATCAACATCAAATTCAATCCAATTTGAAATATTATTAGTAATTTCAAAATCAGGAAGTTCTATGAATATACCATTCACTTCCAGCATTCCAGAGTTTGCCTTAATTCCAGTTTTGGACGTAGATGCAAAAATTCTTACCTGATACAAACCAGCAGGAACATTGTACATTAAACAAGGGGTATTACTAAATGCGCGGTAATATTGTCCAGCGACATCTTCAGAATAGGACATATCTTCAGAATAAACAGGATTTATCCCACTTACATTGTTAAACGCATCTTCTGTATAACCCAAACTGATTCTTTCTTCTTTAGGAACTACTGTAAAACCATTAACGAGGTTCCCTTGTGAATCATAAAAAGTAAAATTCCTTGTATTTCCTCCCGTGGCATTTGCGTAATTTACTGTTTCCCCTGTTTTCTTATCTGTCATCTTAAACGGGGAGTACTGTACACTTGTGTTCTGAGTTAATATAATTTTTTGTCCGGATGAAGTTTTTTGTACAAGTTCAATCGTGCTGGATTCGGCATCTGATTCGCCAAAAGCATCTTTAATCTTTACATACACTATTTTGACTCCTACACCCTCAGATAGGGTAAACAATACCGGGGTTTGAAAAGTTGCCCACTCTGCTCCGGAAAAGTCCGGACTTTCAGAAATCATAGAATGAGTTGGGCTACCAGTGGCATTAATGGCAACATTTACCGTTTTACTGCGTGTTTTATCCGCTCCATCATTAATTACTACACTTGTTAACGACACGCCCTCAACAAGATTTATTATGGCCGATTTAATCTCACTTTCCTGTGTAGAGGTTTTAACCTTTACATAAATGGTTTTAATCCCGATGCCAGGTGATAATTCGAAATTTACACAGTTACTTGTAAAGGCAGTCAAAAAAGCCCCAGCAAAATCAGGACTTTCTGAAATTATATAATGGGTTGGAATATCGCCTGAGAGTGACATAGTAACATTTACCTGCCTGTCTGTTGTACTTTCAACCCCATTGTTAATTGTAATACTATTTAAAGCAAAGGGTACAATCTCCAGAGTTATGTTTGCAAAAATTGTACTAGACTCTCCGAAGTCATTTTTGAGCTTTAAGTAAACTGTTTTAAGGCCTTCGCCTTCGGATAAGATAAAAGATACGGGTTCTGAAATAATTTGCCATTCTGCTCCAGAAAAGTCTGGACTTTCAGAAATTTTATAGTGGGAAGCAGTACCGGAATAGACAGAAGTAACATTCACAGATCTACTTCGAGTGGTTGTCTCTCCATTATTAATTTTCGCCTCAATTAAAACAGGAGGAGAACTTATGGCATTTATGCGTTCTAAAAAAGGAGATTGTAGATTCGATTTTAATAGGTGTACAAAATATAAAGCATCTTCTCTGTCAAATAAGTCTTCTGTTATTTCGAATTTACTGACGTACTTTTCTACCCTATCAATAAGATTAGGATTAAAATCCAGGTTAACAAGTAACTGGTTATCTTTAATTCCGAATGATCCTCCTTTGCAGTTATCAGAAGAATTAATGCTTAACCCTTCTAGTGAAGAAATACCCGAGACATTTAGTGAAATATCCCTGTAATAAAAGTCAGAAGCAGCGGGGACAAATAAGGTAAATTTTATTCGTTGTCCCTCCGTCTGTTTTATGATTGTCGTATATTTCATCATAAACCAGTATTCATAATACTCATCTACTGACGCGAACCATACATCATCACTTCCACTCTTCCCATACACATTTGCAATATGTTGCAATATTGTTGTTGTTACTTCCCCAGGGCGATGTCCGGCGAAATGATACCAGAGAGGACTTTCAAGCGCATAGTTCCCGTCTATTTCATTGATTATTTCCTGCGCATCGCTGCCTATAAACCGGCGGTAAATATTTTGTTTATATAATTCAAAATCTGAAAAGGGATCTATCTTGACAGTTTTGGCATTACTAGAGTCAGACTCTGAATTACACATTACGAAATAAGGGTTTTCTTTTGCCGCAAAAACATATTTTTCATCACCATTAGGACGTTGCATTACTTTACAGCACCGCCCTGCCATTTCCCTTTCTCTGGCATGGTCTTTTTCCAAACCCGCAATAATACCTTCAACGGTTGTCAAATCCCCTACGGTATCGTGTGCATATACAGACCAACCAAAATCAAATAAAGGAGGTAAATCTGTCCATTTCAAATACGGTTGCTGGTAATTTCCCGGAATCTTAATTCCATCGCCCATCATCCGTCCTTCGCTTCCATCATCGTATTCCCCATTACGTGGCCATATCGCTACACCACAGGCAAACCTTTTATTAATTCCACATCCATCCGTTATTTCCATGAAACTATCAGGAATAATAGAACCAGGAGCGGGATTCTGCCCGACATGTACAAAATAATTCCCTTGCGTTACATGTTTTTTATTTATTAAAGTAAAAATTTTATCATAAGCATTCGCCGGACAATCATCCATTGTATAGCTTATAAGCATTTTTTTATTGTATTTTAATTTTGGAAAGGTCAAATTCACATCTATAGGATCAATTCCAGAAGGCAGAGTTACTTCCAGTGTTATTTTATCTCCGAAAAATTTACAGTATGTAACCTGTAACACAGCTTCCAGATCAAGTATAGTTGTCTCTTTACATCTAATCACGGCAATTGTCTGCATGTCGGCGTTCACATATATTTTTTTAATCTCATAGAGATTTGTAAAAAATTCAGCTTGCATTTTTTTACCGGAAGAAACAGAGAAGCCTTCTATAGATAGATAAATACCATACCCTAAGGGTTCATTTGTTAAAATAAATTCCTTATTTTCATCAACTGTCTTTGGTAATCCAGATATTTTAAAAGCCCTTTGATAAAGATCATGAGATTCTCCTAAATTAAAAGTTCCTACCTTTTTCTCTTCTGAAGAAATAACCAATAAAGAAGATGTTCCCGGATCTCCTTTGTCTCCTTTTATACCTCTTTTCCCTTTAAGAGACTGCAACCATTCTTGTTCTGTACCAGCGAATCCTTGTTCTACAGCAATTTGATATGCACTCTTACCTTCAACTGTAGGATAATTTTCTAGATAATCTAGCATCCCTAAGAGAATGCCTCCAATTCTATTGGGAGTTATAGATTGTTCACGCTTCTCATCACGTAAAAGCTCAATTTGCTTTTTTAAATTCGTATCTGACATTGTTTTTATTTTACATCCTATTTAAATCAATACTTACTGTAATACTTCCGAAACCGAACTCTGTAAGAGGAACTCCTGACATATCCCTTAACGCGACATATGCTTTTTTGTCATCTGCAAATATGATTGCATGATAAAGTATAAAAGCATTTTCTTCTGTATTTTGAAAGACCGCAGTGCCGGCATAATTACTAGTAGAACTAAACATTCCTTCTAGAAGGGGAATTTCACATAAAATTCTTTCGGAACTTATAACTGTAGTAATCTTAGCTGTTGTAACAGCTGAACTATTTATCGCGACTATCTGTAGCTTGAAATCATAGTTCGTATAAAGGATAAGTTCCTCAAATTTTGCAGCCCTTCTCCTGTATGTAATTTTTCCAGTACAACTGTAATCTGAATATGTCTTACTGATATCTTCTGACATTAAAGGCATTTCAACACTATCTGACACCAGATCATGAATTACTTTAGAAATACTTTTAATCTTATTTTCCGGGAAGTCAGTTACTATTGTTGTCAATACAGCTTTCCTGATCTCATAGCAATCACGTTCCTGTCCATCTTCAAAAACCCTGTGTCCTGATTCGGGATAAGATTTTTGTATATTCCAATATAATGGCGTATTTGCTTGAATAATATTTATACTACCTTGCGCTACAGGCAATATTTCTCCTCCTAAAACAATATAGCCTTCCGCCCAAGAAACAGCGTTTTCGACTTTTGTAATTTGCAGATCCGTCAGATATATGTCAGAGTTTTTTGCAACCCCTCGCAGTAATCCAGCAAAAGGCTCCCGAATTGTACTATCCAAGAAATTTATGTCATCGAGAAAAAAAGGCTGTCCTCCGTTATTTGTTAACAGTTTGTTCATATATATTTATTTTATAGCGTTTACCTGCATATTTATAATAGTCAGTAATTCTTTTTATCCTTGTGATATTATCTACTGTATTTAGAAAGACCGGTATGTTTACGATAAAATCATCAGAAGAATCAATTTCGCTTTTATGAATCAAAATAGTCCTTTTACCTGACAAATAGACTGGAATTTGCAATTCCGCTTTGTAATGCAAATATAGGACAGGTATCTTTACCGCATCAGTTATATATATTTCGTCAGTCAAATCAAATTCATCATTTAGCATTTTTTCAAGGTACATCACTTGTCCATTAAAGTCAATGCGTTTAGAAACAGCAAGCCTATATATAGTGAACTTCGTATAAATATCTGTCACTGGGATTATGATTGCTCTCAGGAAAGCAAGTATGATGTTTTTTCGTAGAAAAGTCGGTAAAAGTAGCTCTACCAATCTTTTATAGTCAATCCTGTACCACATAACTAATACTTAAATCTTCTATTTTAAATGAACCTGATTCTGCTGTATAATTGTTATTGCCTATTAAATTAAATTCTTCTGTCGTGGCTGTTCTCGCATAACAATTCCCTAACACTACATCTATTACTCCCTCTGCTTGTTGTATTGCATCTACAAGTCTAGTTTTATTAAAAGTTCCTCCGTAAATAATATTATTTAAATATGTTTCGATGGCTTCCGTTATAGGATACCTACCTGGAGTGTCTATTAGAGAACCATTCGAGTTTAAAAGAATAGGATTAATCACTATTTCTGCTTCTATTTTTAGAAAATCCGGAGAGTATGAATTTATATTTAGGACAACTCCTGCAGGTTTTCTTTTATTTAAATAGTATTTAAACGCTCTTAAAACATCGTCTGTAAGTTTTCCGGGACGACCTCCCTGGTCTGTTGATACTAAAACGGAGACACTACTTCCCATATCCCGTACAGCAGCATACTTGACAATCTTTTTAGATTCGTCGATTGCCGGATAAATATATTGTTGTGTTGTTTCGTCAAAAATAAGATCGTCCCCATGCTGATACTCTTTTGATATCTTATAATACCAAGGAATTGAGGCGACTACTGCACGACTAATTTTATCGTCTACCTCTGCTTTAAACATATCGAAGAGCGTCTCCAGTGTCCAGATGACTACAGAGACAATGTAAAAAAGTATGGACTCCAGCGACACTTTGCTAAATTGTTCCTCGAATGTTTTATCCGGATCGAGCTCATACTTTTCCCGGATAACTTCACTATCGATAAAATTGTCTGTGATTTGTTTTTTTATTTCTGCAATTGTCCGTGCCATTAGCTGAATTCTTTACTAAACTGAAATGAAAATGTTCTCTGTTTGTCAACCATCTTGATGATTTCTGTTGCCGGATTAATTTTATGTGCTCTGTAATAGTCACGCACTTGCTTATCTGCAGCTGCTTCGGTAAATTTTAAAATTTGTCCGGCTCTGAGCGGATCCGATATACTTAGATTATTTTCCCTGGCTAGGGAAAATAATCCGGATATGTCTCCTGTCTCCTGAATAGCTATATCCAGAAATGATTGTCCCTCCAGTACTTTTATTTCCATTTTTGCAATTCTATATACTTTGTATAAGTAATTTTACTATATGGATTCTTACTTATAACTTCCTGCCGAATCGCCTTCGTTCCCCAACGAATAAACCAAAACTTCCGCGGAACCCGGTGTACAATCTGTATAAGGGTATCCCGACTTTCGATAATACCAGAAAATTCTTTATTCTCAATGCAACCAGAAAGCGTAACGTAATTATCGTGATAAGAAACGCATTGAATAGTATCAATTTTATCCGGAAGAATACTATCGCATACAATAGTTCTGATCGGATAAACAGAAGAGATGGCTGTCTGGGAAACCGACTGAAGGCGACGAACTTTAAGCTTTAAGTTTTCTATAGTTTTTTTTAAATCAGCGTTATATTTCTTAAACTCTTTGTTTGTCAGTACCAGTCGGTTTACCCCCGCTGCATTTAGGCTATCTGATGTTTTATAATACTGCACATCAGAAAGTAGCACTTTTTGGTTATCTTCAAGACGCGTTTTTTCTTGTTGTAAGTGACGAACCTGTAAAGACAACAAAACTACCGCTCCGAGCAGCAACAAAACCATATATGAGCCTATCCTACTCATTCTTTTGCAATGTATCTGTTATAAAGTACATGAGCCAGCCATCCGGCAATGCACCCAACCGCCACTGATATTACACTCGTTACCGATATCCATACTGGTGCATAGTGCACAAATAATACAGCTATTATCACGATTCCAACTAAAATCATCCAAAAAACTTTCTTTTTCATAATTCAGATTTTTAATTCGTTTAAATTATAATTAAATATTATCCCTTACGGGTAATTGTTTTCACATTTGTAAGCCGGGTATTTAACTCCCCTATTTCTTTACGTAAAGCTTCATTTTCCCGGCGCAAAGCTTCGATTTCAACTTTCATTTCCTCCTGATTTGTGATCAGCGTGGCATTTTCACACCGGACAGCAACAAGTTCTTTCAATAGCTTTGCATTTTCCTCTGTCAGCATATTAATTGATCCCTGCAGGTCACAAAGAAAATTATTCGCCTGTTTTCTGCGTCCTACAAACCATCCGGCAATGCCCGTCACTGCAGAAACTATATATCCGATAGTTATTGTCCAGTCCATCTCTGTTTATTTAGAAAAATACATATCTGCTTCCTGTTTTCTCCGGAAGGCCAGTCCCGGAAGCGTAGAACCTTTAGCTTTACACCATTTACTAAACTCCGTCCGCATATTCAGCGAATCTGGATTCACCCGGAGCAGCTTCAAGAGGGTAGAACTGCGGAAGTTTCCGGCTCCGATATTATATACAAACGACACCAGTGCATCAAACTGGTTTTGGTTCAGCGGGAGATTTTCCTGGTTGATAGCATCCTCCGCCCAGCGGACGTCTTTCATTAGCAGTTCCTCTGCCTGCAGTGAAGTGATTGTCATTCCTGGAACCACATCCCTCCCTGTATGCCCGTACCCGATAGTCCATATCCCCGCCAGACATTTATACGAAGTCAGCCGGCAACCCTCGTGCCGTTTGATCAGTTCCAATCCGTTTCTACTTGTCTTCATGGTTATTCAATATTATTTCCAGTTTACTTTTAACTTCTTCGTAACTTATCCCAGCTCGGGATAAATGTATTTTAACCAACCGCTCTGTTTCATTTTTGTTTGCTTTTCCCCGGAGCAGTCGCAGCAAATTCGGACCAAGCAATGGATCTTCTTTTAATTCTCCCTGCTTTAATTGCAATACGATGGAAGCATCCTGTAACAGCGTATCACCAATTGTCAGATGCTTACTGATCACATTCAAATCCCCATCCGTTGTCAGTATTAATCCTTTCATTGCCTGATCTTGTTATTTTCCAGGTCGTCCCGGACAGTTTTCGTTAATTGCTTACCCGCCCAACCACTCAAAGCCGTTTTTAGTGCACCACCGCCATCCTGTGCTACCGGCGTCCATACGGATACAGCTGTTTTCAGCTTGTTTATATCCTCTTCCAGTGTATTCAGTTTTTCTGCTAAAGCCGCTGACAAAACCAGACCACCGTTATTTCCTCCGTCCACTTCAATTTTACCACTTGTCCTGACCTCAATTTCTTCAATTTCTTCAGCAGCCAAAAGAAACGCTAAAGCTTCATCTCCCTCAATAATACCAATCAGAACATTACTCTTAACAGCAGGCTTTATCATCATTGCACCTAGTCCAAGCTGTACATCGTAATAGGGGAGATCATCTGCAACACCCGTTACAGTCATTGTCTTGCCTTCCCAATGAACCTCATCCACCACAGCCCAGCGCAATGCCGCCTGATTCCCGGTTCCGGCAAAATCCCGGATTGCCTGTTTAAATTCATCCTCCGTATTCATCACCTAATTCTATCGTTTGCCTGTATGTCGCACTATCACTGAATTCTTTTGTCACCTTATCCACGTAATACGTTCCATCCAGTTCCGGACATAATTCACTTTTAAGATTTATTTTCTGCCCCTGCACTATCCGCGGAAGACCGAATAAAACCACTTTCCCGTCAAATCCTTTTCTCTTAAGCCGTTCATAATCAGCCCGGACAATCTTCTCCAGTTCTGCCTTTGCCGTAATTCCAACGTAACTCAATTGCTTTACTGTTCCTCCCGAGTCCCCGATTTTCACTTCCAGCTTTTTCCCGCCTTTCAGGATAGATACAGCTTTTACCTGTATCTTATATTCGCCACCATCTTTCCGGTTCAGTTCCTCACTCACAGCATTTCGTTCCAGATAAACATTTACCAGCGGCTCATCAATCTGGTCACCGTATACTTTGCCGCATCGAAGTACTTTCCTGTCAAAAAAAGCCCGCATCCCTGTTTTCTTTCCAACTTCCTCCAATACTTGTGCTGCCGAGATGTTTGTATAACGTACACTACCGAGTTCGATTCCATCGTAACAGTCAATTTTGTAGCCTGGAGCTATTTCCTGCAGGAGTGTTTTAAGATTTGTATTTTTCATACTGACACTCACAGTGCGGCGTTTTAATGCATACATCTCATCTTCCAGGCGGAGCGTAACAGGAATCCCTGCCGACACTTTTGTAATGTATCCGATAAACTCGGTATACAGTTCGCTGTTATATCCCAGCCGTATTTCTACCGGATCCCCTTCCCGGAACAGCTCCGATATCCGGTTGTTGCGGAAATCCCGTACCTTTCGAGGAAGGATAATCTCAGCCGTATCCGTCAGCATTTTCCAGGAACTTTCCACTTTCACGCTGTTTACAGCATAAACATTCAATTCCCGGCGTCCTCGGATTGCAGGAAAAACAATATGCGAACACATCACGTAACTCATAATACCAATTCTATGGGTTCATCCGAAACAGCCTCGATCGTAAACGGGATGGCTCCCGGCCGGCCTTGCTGCGGGCTAATGGAAAAGCTCTTTATACAGAGAGCATATATATCCTTTGCTGTAAACAAGGGACCGCTCACGTTTATCGTATCCGTCACATTTCGCCACCGGATCAGCTCCGCCACTTGTTCGTCAGCCGTGGGGCAATTCGGACGGCTGCGGTCTGTCAGACAAATTCCCTGTATATTGATCCCCCAGTCGTCAAGTCCGTAAATTTCCTTTACAGTTCCCGCAGAGCCGATAATCTTCGTCTGGGTCATATTCATAGCCCGGCTGAAAGTAACAAGCGTAGCGTAAGGGAAAAGGAATTCCGGCATATTCACCTTGCCAATCTGTCCCTGCCGGAAACAATTGTATTGCCCGGCCTGAAAATTGAACACACCTACTACAGGTGTTCCCATCCAGCTCAGCCGTTCCGCCTCCGGTTCATCCACCAATTCAATTCCCTGAAATCCTTCGGGAAACGCCGGAGATTCCACTTCTTCCGATTCCTCATAATTTCCCGCTACATAATCCCTCGTTTTTCCCCAGGGGATGAAAATCGGCGGATTCACCCCGAATACCTCCGTCAGCAATTTGCCTGCATATAAAGCCAAATTCCGGTCCATTACGTTGTTGCTATTGTGGCATCCCGGAGGACACCGGTTATTTTCTGCATAACAATCTCCGCCAAATTATTGATATTCCCGTTTCCGTCAACCTGGAACGTCTGGTTAAAGGTTACGTTCATCGTGATGTTCCGTCCGCCGCTGCCTCCGCCTATAGCACCGGAACCATTCCCGCTCAGGTTTACCACACCGGCATCACTCCCGGAAACATTCACCACGCCGGGTGCCATAGTTTCACCGCTTCCGATCTGTAAACCGCCGGTTTCCGTTTCGCCCCCGGCCTCATCTTCCTCTCCAATAATCTTGAAGCCACTTTTCTCTGCTTTCTCTTTTACCTTTTCTTCCGCAAAATCCGCCATCCCTTCCGCACGTCCTTTGGAAAAAGCATCCCCAATCTCTTTGCCGAAATCAGCCGCTGCATTTTTAATCCGGTCGATACCGTCCGAAAACTTATAGTCACTGTCAAACCAGTTTGCCGGATTAAAAACACCTTTAATCAGGTGCCAGATACCCCCGAACACCTCACACAGGAATTTCCAGATACCCCCGAAAACTGCCTTGATTGATTCCCAAAGCCCCCAAAGGAATCCCCGGAAAGTGGCCGACGTATTATAAAAATAAGCCCCCAGCGCAATCAAGGCCGAAATAATGGCAGCTATCCACCCGATAATCGGAATAGCCTTTACGGCGAGTCCCACCGCCCGGCAGGCTGTAACAGCCGACAGCTTAAACGTAGCGAAACTTGCAGAGGCAACCGCTGCAAATCCGGCCGAGGTTGCACCCCCGGTTACCAAGGAAAGAATCAGGGCGCCAATCCCCTTAATTCCTGCCCAAATGCCTTTTGTCCCAAAGTTCACCATAGCCAGCGTCGCCCGGATCATACTGCCCCGGAAGCCCAGTGTTGCCATAGAAGCTCCCCGTAATTCCCCCTGCATAAAACCCACCTCTACAGCCATTCTCTTAAACGACCGGGTGATTCCGGTATTGACAGCAGCAAATACCCGTGATTTCAACGCTGCCGAAGCCGTTGTCGCAATCCATGCCCCTGTCGCTTTGATTCCGCTCCATGCCCCCGACCATAAATCCCGCTTGAATACAATAGACAATCCATAGAGGGCAAACCCGAAAGAAGAAACTCCGGTTACGGCATCCCCAACTACCGTAATAAAAGGAAGACATTTAGAAACCGCTTCAATAATATTGTCTTTAAAATTCGAAAAACGGTTTTGCATCATTTCGGTTCTTGCTTCAGTTGTTTCGCTCATTGTTTCAAAAGCCTGCTCAATGGTGCCGGCTGCGTTTGCCACTTCCCCGGATTTCTCTTTCCATACATTACCGATTTCCCCTGTTAAAGGCAGAAATGCCCTCAAGGCCTCCGCGCTACCGAACAACCGGCCGTATATTTCGGTAGACAACTCTCCGGTCTGTGCTGCATAACTTTCAACTCTTGTCTGTAACAAATTGAAGTAATTCTGCATACCGCCAGCCGCCTGTATTGCTGCCGCATCGAATTGAATCCCGATTGCCGCGGCAGTTTTGGCAGCCTCTGTGCTGGGCTTTACTAATGCTGTAAAAATAGCCCCGAGCTGGGTGGATACTTCTGCCGTATTACCAGAAACCCCCGTTAACGTAGCAAACGAACCCAGTAGTTCATCTATATTCACGCCCAGCGTTTTGGCATTTCCGGCCACCCTGGGAAGTGCTGCTCCAAGTTCCGAAAAGTTGGTTACCCCCAGCTTTGCCGTTTTCTGGATCTTATCCTGAATCAACCCGCTTTCGTTCCAGGCTAAACCATAGTTCTTAATTAAAGTCGATGTAACTTTAATTACTTCCCCTAAATCTACAACACCACCGACAGAAGTTTTTGTAGAATCTTCTAGGAAACTGATCCAATTATCTTTTGGGACGGAATTTGAAACCACCTGATAAAGTCCGTCTGCCAGTTCTGTACGTAATTTAGGAACATCCTCCGACATTTTACGGATTTCTTTCGTGACTTCCGACAATTCATCCCCTTGTAATTCAGCCATCGTATTGGCTTTCGCCATGGCAGTTTCAAACCCGACCTGCCCGGCTGTAATATTTTTGATTCCCGAATTTACCCGCCCAATGGCATCCGACACCTGATTAAAAACAAAAGCACTGGCTGCGATTTGGGTGAATGCACCCGGAACTTTCCCGGCAGATTCATGGACATCCTCCAACTTATCTGCCACATCACCCGCCGACCCGGCTGTATCTTCGCACACCTGATGCACCGACCGCATGGGCGACGTTATGTCGTCCACCAGTTTTAATACCCATTCCGTTACTGTCCTGCTCACTGCCTGTTTCCAAAAGCTGCATTCAACACTTCAACCAAAGCCGACTTTACTGCTAACCGTAAATTTTCAAGCCTTTGCCTCTCTGTAAACCTATATTCTGCGTAGAGTTTTACCCACTCTTTGTCCGCGAGGCGTTCAGGCCGGATGCCGTATTCCCGCCGGAGCACAGCATCCACCTGGCCGATAAAATGGCTCTCACCTTCAATTGATGCCTGCTCTACGCTTTTGATAAAAAACCGGAAGCCGATTGCATTACCTCGCCCAGCTTCGACATCAGCGCACTATACACCAATCCGTCTTCCAGTGCTTTCCGGTCGCCTCCGACAACCATTCCCTTAATAATCATATCATTCGTCTTTGCAATATCTTTTGTATCAGCCACGGCCTCGATCAGCATCCGGGTCGGACGCCGGACAATAAACTGATACGTTTCATCTTCATCCACCTGAATATCCACTACATACAACCGTCCATATTTCGCTTTCAGTTCCTGAAACTCCGCCTCAGGGATTTTCAGTTTCTTCAGGTCAACCTGCTTCAAACCCGTAACGGCTCCGGCTGCAACCACAGCCATGACCACCCCGTCTGCCGATTCTCCGCCTGTAAACATACTCACTCCGATACATACCAATGCTCCAGCAAATACGATTATCAATACTTTCAGAATACTTTTCATTACTTCTCTTTTTAATCCGTTTTTAAACCAAATTCCAATTCACGTGACTGACAATAAGATCAAACTTATAGGCAATCGTTTTATCGTTCTGTTTTACTTCACTACCATTTCCGGAAAATTCTGCATTTCGTATCCGGTCCACATAGATAAAACCATTATACTCATATTGAACAATAACGTCAAATGGCGCAATATCCTGTAGGCGTTTCCCCGGGCCAAGTGCCATCTGTAAAGCAATTACTTCTTCTTTGTAAAGAGTCATAGAAGCTTTTGCAGAATAATTACCAACGCCCCGGCCAATAGGCATATTACCTGCCCCGTAGGCATTTTCTTTTTCCGTTTCATCTGTATAGGATAACTCTGTTACCCCCTCCAGATCCCGGCCTAATAAATTTACCGTAACGTTATTCCAGCCAGCCATATGGCCAAACTTATTTATAAGGCTTTCAATTTTCATCTCCATTAGATTTTATTGGTAAAACCCAGGTCTATTTCAAACTCATGCACCACGCCGTCAGCCACCATCCGAACCTGCACATTAAACGGGACATTGCTCACCGCTAACTGGTTCGGATTGATATAAATATCGAAATCAGCCATATTTCCCGCTGCCACCATCGGTTCCAGTGCCTTGCGGATTCGTCCGCCCCAATCCTGAATAGTTGTCGATTTAATGTATCCTGTCGACGGGTCAGCCTGCACTTTCGACCGGACACGTGGAATCAGTGTTTCCCGGATAATCCGCGCCGCTTTGTTCCAGACGGCATTCCGTTCGATAAAGGCATAGTCACTGCCGGCATCCGTTGCCGTATGGCTGTTTGAAAAAAAGAAACCGCCGTAACCGGCAAACATACCCGCATACACATACCCCAGACCGTTCAGCTTCTTCTGGTCGGCACCGGTCAAGGCATTGAACTTCGTCCCGTCGGACAGAGCTGCATTCAACCACTTTCCCGTCTTGCTGTCCGTCAGTGAATAATCCTGCTCTCCTTTGCGTTTGCGGGGCTTACTCTCAATATCCACACTGCCCATATTCTCATGAACCGCCCGCACTGCCAGCATACCAATGGCCGAGCCTACGGCAGCATATCCGGCAAAAGCAGCTTTCTTTACAGCGACATCCGGATCCTGAGCAATTACTACCGTCACATTCGGACTTTCCATGGCCCTTAGGTCATCGAATACAGCAACGCTTTCTTTAAGATAACCGCCAACTCCTTCCAGGAGGATGGTATCCAGATAAATATGTTCATCCGTAAAACCGTCCACCAGCAATTGTGCAGCTGCTACCGCCGTCTGTAGTGTTTCGTCGGCTGCCACACCGGCCACACCGATTGTATTTGCTCCGGCAATACTCCGGATTGCCTGCTTCAGCTCATCCGATGTCGCAAGGGTGCTGACCTTTTCCGTCTTCGGCACCGCAATCAGATGGAACACCGATTCCGGAGCTAAGCGGAAAGCTTCAGACACGTGGTGGTAAAGCAGTTCTCCTTGTGCTTCATCCGTCGCCTCCGTTACGCCCAGGTCTTCCAGATCCTCTATCTGCAGCAATTCCACCGGTTTATAATGGGACAACTTTCCGGCGAGCTCTGTGGCGCCAATAATAAGTATGCACACCCGGTCAGCGTTTTCGCCCTTGGTCAGCCCGTTCTGCGACTTATTGATAAGTACTCCTTCAAAACTCATGATTCTTCTGTTTTAGTTGATTCCTTGCTCTCAGCCTGTCCCGGTTCAGGCTTCGGTTCCAGTTGTTCCGCTACGGCATCCTCTGCCGTTTGTTTTCCGCCTTCCTTCGACTTTTTGCCATCCTCTTTTTTCTTGCCGGCCCCGCTTTTCTCTTTCGATTTTTCCTCCACATCCTCCCGCCGGAAATTCTCAATCCGGAGGGGTTGCTTATAACGCTTCTCCCGGGCGTGGTTCCTTACGGCTGCATCCGATTCGTCCGTAATAAAAGCCTGGCCGTCTTCCGTCACCGCCACATTCATCGCTTTGGGATAGCGGCCGAAAACATCCGCCGCTATCTCCCTGATCTGCTCTTTGCTATATTTTCTCATCCCGCATCCTCCTATGCTTTAATTCCGGAAACAATTGCACCGAAGCCATAATCCTGAACACGATCTACCAGTCCATAGGTCTGGGTTCTGAAAATACTAGTCGGGCTCGCCGATTTCGTATCTGTCGTTTCCGGTGTATACAAAATCTTCACTGAATCCAGGTGATAAAGTGCATTTGGTGCGTAGAAAAACAACGAAGCATTCCGGTCAGTGGAAGTCAGTACAGCACCTTTAGCCAGTTTTTCACCTGCCTGATTGAATGCAGGGCAGTTATTGTTCTCAAAGAACTTGAAGCCCATTACACTTTTTACTTTGCCGCTTTGTACATCAAAAAAGATATTGCGGTCGGCAAAATAGGCTGCGGAATCACGGTCAAGGATAAGGTCCGTCGAATGTTCCGGATTAAGGATCATATACAACTGGTCCATCAATGGAAGATCCAGCTTTTTAACCACTTCCAGGTATTCTACCAGATCGGCAAAAGTCAATCTCAAACGGCCTTTCCCGTCGTCAACACCCGTCGTACGGACTACCGGCATGTCCGATGAAGTTGCATTGTCGGGGCATAGCTTATGCATGATATGATTACGGATGCCGATCTTAAATGCTTCAGAATGTTTTACCCGGACAGTTGCCCGTTTTTCATAGGATAGGGAGCGGATTTCTTCATCGTTAACGCTTGTCGGTTCGGTATCGTAATGTTCCCACGGTACGAATACTTTCTTACCGTTCATTTGCTTAGGGGTAAATTCCTCCGTGTTATTCACACGGAACCCCACATTATTGATCAGTTTGTTAAAGCGCACCCCGTCTGCAGTCAAAGCTGCTTTCGGTACACCGGGCAATACGCCGATAAAATCATCCCTGTAATTTCTGAATTCTGCCAGCAGCTGGGGAGCCACATATTGGTTCAGATGCTGGCCATCTGTCATTTCTGCCATAATTTCTCTTTGTCTTAGATTTTGTTTCTCTTTCTGTAATCGGTAAACAATTGGTCGAAAGCATCCGGATCCTTCTCCTGTAGTTCTGCCAGCACTTCCGGATCTTCCTCCTGCAACTGCTCGAAAGTCTTCCCGTTAACCACAGCCCGTCCCGCAGACATTTCCACACGCACCTGGCTGCCCAGGCTCTGGGCCGGTGCAATTGAATCCAGCATCGTACTAACTCCATCAAAATCGGCAACCAGTTTTTCTGTCCATTTCTCTTTGGTATCAGCCTTAATCCTCTTTTCCCGGATAGCCTGATCCAGTTTGGCATCCACTTTCTCCTTTAACTCCCGCTGCGCTCTTTCCCGGTTCTCGCGTTCCACGCTTTCCAGCCTTTCAGCCTTCCGCTTATTTTCGTCGATCTGTACCCGGACCTGTTCCTCCGTCGCATTGTCCGGTAAACCCAGGGCAACGGCCATTGTTTTTAAATCCATTTCCTTGTCTTTTGTATTTATTAATAATGAAGTATCTTTAGGGTAACCGCAAGCTGCAATCATCATTGCCGCAGCTTTCCCGATCTGTACGGGCTCCTTTACCGAAGTCACAAAGCCGGCTTCCACAGCCTCTGCTGCCGTCATCCACCAATCGCCTACATTCCATCTGGCCTCCAGTTCTGCTATGTCCTTTGAACGGGCCTTGTATTTGCCGTAATATTCAGCCTCCATATTGGAAAGCAGCTTATGGTAGGCCAGTATTTCCGCTGCGGTTCCTGATGCATATCCCAATGGCTTATGAATCATAAATTGACCGTTTTCCGGCATTACAAAGCTCTTGCAATGCATTGCGATATAAGTGTAAGCACTTGCTACCAGTGCACCACCCTCTCCGGTAACCTCCCCTGTAAATCTCGAAAGAATATTAACGATTTCATTGGCATCAAAGCAGTCACCTCCCGGACCGTTCATATAGATGTGCGCATCGGTTATACCGGCACTTACCAGCATATCCACCTCCCGGCGGAAACTCTCCGCATCCACATCCCAGCCGATTTCCCCGGTCATTCGGATCAATGCCTTATTGGCCGATTGTTTCTCTGCAGTAATTCTGAAAGATATTTTTTCCATTCTTCGCTCGATTTTTCAGCAAAATAAAGACAGAAAAAAATACCCGGCAAACAAGTTTATAACGCTTATAACGAAATATATAACCCTTATTAGATTACTTTTCAGGGACGTGGTTTCTTTTCAATTTTGCTGTTGTATTAACACGCAAAAACAATAAAATGACACAACATGGATTAAAACAGAAGCCGGATTATGTCGCACTGAAAAGAGAAGCGAAAGAACTCTTCTTTGAAGGGAAAAACCAGAAAGACATTGCGTCCCTGCTGAAAGTAAGTGCCGTAACAGTCAGCAACTGGTGCAAAGACGGCGGCTGGAAATCAGAACGTGAAGCACGCCTCGACAGCGCACACAGCCGCCTCGGCAACATACAGGAAGTAATAGACTGTCTTGTCAGACAACGCCTCTCCTTGATCACCGAAATCAGCGACGCCGAAATCAGCGGGGATAAAGAACTGCTACTGGAGCTACGGCGCAAGCAAAAAGGCATTTCCGATGAAATCAGCAAACTGCGCAAGGAAAAGGAGGATGTCCGTAGCGAGGGCAAAAAGCAACTGACGCTGAGCAATTACCTTTCCGTTATGGATTCTGTTTTCCGACACATGCAGGCCGTTGATCCGGAACTTTACCACTGTACACTCGATTTCCAGGAACTCCATCTGGCTAAAATTACTAAGGAGATCGGATAATGGACAGGGCAGATAAGGAAGCACTTGAAAGGTATATGGCCCGCCTGTCACTGGCCCGGCAGGCCGGGAAATCACTCAATCCCTTTGAAACCGAAGAGGAAAAAAAACAGGTTATCAAAAGGATGAAACGTGATATCGGATTCATGGCACGTACACTCTTTCCGCATCTCTGCCTGTGTCCGTCTGCTGATTTCCAGATAGAATTTGCAAACCTCGTTGCAGCAAATCCTATCTTTAAGGGGTACGCTGAATGGGGACGGGGACTGGCAAAATCAGTGTGGTGTGATATTCTTATCCCGACATTCCTGTGGATCCGCGGGGAAACCCATTACATGTGCCTCGTTTCCGATATTTTCGACCGGGCCTGTGATTTGCTGGATGACCTACGGGCTGAATTTGAAGCCAATGAGGCTATAATCCATTATTTCGGCGAGCAGAAGCTTGACGGTTACTGGGAAAAGGGTAGTTTCACTACCAAGGATGGGTTCATTGTGAAAGCCTTTGGAGTGAAGCAAAAGGTAAGGGGGCTACGTAAAGGGGCCAAACGTCCTGACCTTTGGATTATCGACGACCTTGAAACGCCGGATTCTATCAAGAACGGCAAAATCCAGGACCGCTGGCGCAAATGGATTGAACGCGATGTACTCCCTACGATGACCGGAAAGTTCCGCCGCCTGATCGGAGCAAACAACTGCTTTGCCATCCGCATGGTCCAGACTATCCTCAAAGAATTACACCCTGACTGGGTCTGGCACCGCATAGAAGCATACAACCCTGTTACCTATGAACCACGCTGGAAAGAGGCTTATTCGGCAGACTTCTATCGCGAACAGGAAAAGGACATGGGCGTTATTGCAGCCCATGCCGAATACAACCATGTCGCCGTTATCGAAGGGAAAATCTTTAAGGAAGAACAAATCCAGTGGGGAAAGCTTCCGCCTCTACAGCTCATGAATGCGATTGTCGGTCATTGGGACATTGCCTATACTGCAAATCCCGGTTCTGACTACAACGCCGTCCGCATCTGGGGACGGAAAAGGAATGATTTCTGGCTCATCGATTGCTATGTAAAACAATCCCTGATGAAGCCGGCAGTGCTCTGGATGTGCGAACAACAAAAAATAGCCCGTGAAAAGGGATATATCATTTACTGGCAATATGAGTCCCAATTCTGGAACGACGAAGTCCAGCGGACTATCAACGAAGCAGAAAAGGAAACCAGAGAGAAACTCAACCTGGTTAAGGTGCAGACCCCCCACGTTACAAAACTCTTCCGCCTGATCTCCCTGCAGCCCTACTACCAGAACAGTCACATGTACTATAACGAGGAGTTGCGCTCCAAAGCCGACGTGCAGGTCGGACTCCGCCAGCTTTTTGCCATCGAACCGGGAACAACTGAACACGACGATGCGCCTGATGCCGACAAACAGGCTCTTGAAACGCTCGAGAAATACACAACACCCCGCGACACCCCCCAGGCTAAAGCCGAAAAAAGCTGGCGGACGGGAAAAATGAAACACAAATACGTAATCTGAACGCCCGATGAAATACCTCAACAAAGATGACCTTATCACATTTATTCAACAGCGCCTGCTGGACGAAAGCCTTCAACTGGAAGATAGCATACTCGACCAGATCGAGGAGCAAGCCATTGACCTTACAGTGTCCTATATTGCCGGAAGATATGATGCCGGCAAAATTTTCGGGAACCCACCCATCCGTAACGGGGTACTCGTTCAGGTGCTCAGCATGATCGTTGTATACAGGGCAGTAAGGCGTAATGCAGCCCGGAAGGTTCCGGAAGACTACACCAATATTTATAATGACGCGACTAGACTGCTCGAAAAAATACAGTCTGGAAGCCAGCATCTGGAAAACATTCCGGCCATCACGGCTCCGGATGGCTCCACCGGAAAACTGATGTACGGAAACAACACTAATAAAGACTATTTCATCTGATTATGAAAAGATACATTGACCGCATCACAGACACGATAGAACGGATCATCCTCGAACGTGCAAAAGACAGAAACCTGCTGGCTGAATACTACAACCGCAGTTCCCGGGCAATCAACTGGAAACGGCAGGCAGAATCTGCCGTAGCAAAAGAAATCGGCGACTGGAAACGCGCCCTCATGGCTGCCACAGACCCCGACAATCCGCGCCGGGGCGGCCTGATGCGCTTTTACGTTAACATGCTCTACGATAATCACCTCAGCAGTACCATAGACAATCGTATCCTTCCTGTGCAATGTGCTCCTTTCAAACTGACTGATAAAAACGGGACCGCAGATGAAGAAGCACACAAGCTGTTGGAAAAACCCTGGTATCTTGATATTGTCCGTCTGGTATGCGGCTACACTTTCGGAGGGACAAAACTGATCGGCATGTTCGACCTCAACGACAAAATGGAACTGGCGCGGGTGGAGGAAATACCGCAATCCAACTTTATTCCTCAGAAAGGAATCGTAGTTTACGAAGAGTGGGACACTGACGGCGTAAGCTATAAGGAGGGTTTTTACAGAGATTACTACTTTCAGGTCGGAGGTGACTGGGAACTGGGCATGCTCAACCAACTTGCCGTTATCGTGATTGCCAAAAAACTGGGGATTGGCTCTTGGATGAACTATATTGACAAATTCGGCGTACCTCCCATTTTTGCCGTCACTGACCGCATGGACGATACCCGACGCGACGAACTCTTTGACATGCTCTCCATGTTCCAGCAGAACCATTTTGCAGTCCTGCAGGGTGGCGAGAAAATTGAGGTTCCCGGAAACTATACGGTCGACGCCCACAACACTTTCCGCTCGCTGATCAGCGATATTGCCAACAGCGAAATGTCAAAACGCATCCTCGGATCCACCGGCATGACGGACGAAAAATCATTTGTCGGATCGGCCGAAGTAGGGGAACGCCTCTTTAAATACCGCAATCAAGTTGATAAATTGCTCTTCAAGTTTTATTTCAACGAAGAGATTAAACCGCGCCTGGTCAAACTCTCTCCGGTATATGCACCCCTCGCGGATCTTACGTTTGAGTACGACGAAAGCGAATCCCTCACCATGAAAGAAATCATCGAAGCTGTACAGGGATTTTCGCCGTATTATGAATTCAGTGTCGAAGAATTGGCAAAAATAACCGGTTTGCCGATCACTAAAATAAAAAGTCTAATTGCACCCGTTACTACCGGCCCGGATGAAGACGAAAAAATGAGTGTCCGTGGCGGCTCACCGCAAAAAAAAAAGCTGATACCGGACGATAACATCCGCGTCAGCTTTCCGCAGGCTGCTGCCTGGGACACCGTTATCGGTAATTTAGCTCGGCGGCTTTACCGTGGGGAACTTACCCTGGCAGAACTGGATAAGGACTGTGTCCTTAAAACCTATGCCGATCTCAACGGTACCGCTGCCGTTGCTTGGGGGGAGGAATATTACGATCATCCCATAGCCCGCCGGATGCGTGATAATCTGATGAAATTTGCCGGGGCAAAAGCCTATCAGATGCTTCATACATTCAGTGAAATCCCTGCAAAAGGAATCTCTGAAGAAGACTTTATCACTGCAGTGCGCCACGAAGCCGACATATACAACGGTGCCTGGTTGGATGCAGAACGCTCCTTTACGGCTAATTCCGCCAACTCTGCCCGTGACTGGCAGCAGTTTGTAAAAGATAGGGATATTTACCACAATCTCCGCTTCCGTACCATGGGTGACGAAAATGTCCGCGAAGAACACCGCGCCCTTGATGGGGTTGTCCGCCCGGTAGATGACACCTACTGGAACACCCATACACCTCCGCTCGGATTCCTTTGCCGCTGCTGGCTCGAACAAACCAACGAATCGGTAACCGAAGCCGTTTATCCTACATTGCCGGAACAATTTTTGAACAATCCCGGTACTAAGGGTATCGTATTTAATGACGCAACATCCTATTTCAGATATCCTGATAAACAAACAGCCCTTACTGTCCGAACAAACAGCGAATTGATGAAATTCCATGCCCCGTATAACCGTACCGAAAAAGCAGGGGAGAACTGGGTGTATATCTCAGACTTTGCCGACCCTGCCGATCTACAGGCAAATCTGCAGACAGCCCGTTTAGTTGCTGCCGGAATCGGCAAAGACGTATATATCCGCCCGCACCTCATGGCCGACGGGTACAAGAACCCGGAATTTGCCATCGGACAACAGGCCGTACATGGCGACCTGAAAAACTATCAGGCAATCGTAAAAGGGAAACACGTCCCGGTAGAAAATTTCATAGGGCGACAACTGGCTAAGGCAAATAAGCAAGGCTGTAAATATGTCATTCTGAATTTTGCAAACGAAATCATCCCTGATTTTGAAGCCGCATTGACACGCAATTTAATAGGGGAGCTCAAAGGAATTAATCTTAATATTACACACATCGTTGTGATACGTGGGGGAAAAGTTGCCCGGATCAGCCGCAGGGAAGTTCAGAAAAAAGATTTTGGAGCTTTTTTGAAAAATCTTAGGTAAAGAAAAAGCGGCAACCGGAGCTACCGCTTTTTGGCCTCCCTTGAGCACGCCCGCAGGAGAATTTCTACAAATATACGACAAATTATGCAAAGTTCCAATCCCATACCCGACTTTAGCAAAATAGCCCACGAAATCACCGGCAACGCCCCCCGTATAGCCGCAACCGAAGCCGTAAAATTCTTCCGGGAAAGCTTTGTCCGCGAGGGCTTCCTTGACCGTTCGCTTTCCCCTTGGGGCAGACGGCAATCTCCGTTAGGCGGGAAACGCCTCCTCTTCGGAACAGGAAACCTTATGCGCTCAATCCGGCCGCGCTCAATCGATGCCTCCTCTGCAATTGTGGAATCCGACACCCCATATTCGGCTGTCCATAACGACGGAGGTTCTATCACCGTCACCCCCCAAATGAAAAAATACTGGTGGGCACAATATTACAAACTCTCCGGAAAAATCAAAAAAACATCCCGAGGACGGGTATCCCAATCCAAAACCAACCGGACAACCAACCGCAAGGCAGAATTTTGTAAAGCCATGGCCCTCATGAAAACAGGTACGAAAATCAAAATTCCCAAACGCCGGTTCATGGGCCATAGCGAAACCCTTATGGGTAACCTCGATAAATGGGTAGCGACCCAAATCAGCCAATTTTTAAACAACGATTAAACACTTGAAATTATGGAATACTGGACCGACCTCTACAAAGAAATAGCCGCACGCATCACCGACAACCTGCCGGAAATTGCCTGGGTAGACCTCTGGCACGAACAGGTAAACTACCTCACCGAAGAACTTCCTTTCCCCGTTCCTGCTGTCTTCCTCGCATTCGACACCATTCAGACCGATGACAGGGGAAAACTCATTCAGGACTGCAATACACAAATTGATATGTATTTGTTCTACGAAACCTTTTCCGACACCTATACCGGAAGCCTGAGCCAGAACAGCGCCCTCGTATTCCTCAACCAGCTTACCCGCCTGCACGCCCTTTTCCACGGTAAAAGCGGCAGTACATTCAGTGCTATACGCCGTGTCGAACTCCGCCGCGAAGATTCCGGCGGTGCTGGCAACCTCTACCGCATTAGCTTCCAGTGCCTTATTACCGACTACTCTGCCCAGCGTCTTTTCACTGAATCGCAAACCCCATCGGCAGATATTGCTATTTCAACAAGACCTACGCCACCCTCATATACGGAGGATGAACCTTTCTTTCATCCGTAAAAACAAAAAAGCCGCTCCGGGTCTGGAGCGGCTTCCAACTATCTCATCTTAAATATCGGATCAACCAACCAAGGCGCATTTATATCTGGATTATTATCCTTATTAATCCTTAATAACGTTACTTCAAATTGCTTTGTCATATCTTTATCCAAACAATAACATAATGTAATTTGAATATCTGATTTGTATTTTGTTTCATTAATCTTATCTATTTTGAATCCTTTCAAATCCGTGTAGGAAGAAAATATTGTTTTCAAATCATTTGAATCATAACCACTCCGGCAAATAGTTTCCATTTTTTTCCAATCATTCACTTTCAGGTACTCGATAAACTCTATTAGTTTGTTTTCCGGTTTTGCCGGAGTCCATTGATTTGCTTTAGGAAAAGTATAAAAATTAGGAAGAGAATCCTCCCTCTTTAAATCGGACATAGGTAAAAACTTGATTTTCATATCAGGCTCACAATGGGCCGTTGCGAAACAATCCCGATAATCACCTAGATAAAACCAGATAAACACTTTCTGATATTTGGATATATACTTTTTCTGGTATTTTTCGGCAATTTGGTGAATAGCTTCTTCATCTACTTTATCCGATAAATTTATTTCAACCTCAGCTTTTAAATATAATTCTGATTCTTTCTCAGATACCACTTTGTAAGTAACTTTTTTACTTTCAGGATTGTTTATCTCCGTTGTATCTTCTTTAACTTCTAAAGAAGCAGATATACTACTTAATGAAATTATCACAATCAAATAAATAACGGTCGATAACCAACGTGTTGATTTTCTTTTATACCAGAATAAACTGGCTTTAGGATTGAATAATCCAACAACAAAAAGAACTACAGCTATAAGAATGAATACACTTAACACCACGTTCATAATAAATTATTTTCATTAACCATTCAAAAATAATGTAACTTTACGTTTATTCAATAAAATACCGAAGGAAATTTTCTCCGTTGTTCAAAATCACCCTCCTTCCTCTGGCTTTATACCCATCATCGCTTTCGTTTGCTCCCAGCCCGGCATAAGTTCCTGAAGTAATAATAGAACATTTTGATGTTGTCGTATAAAATCTTCATTTTTACAATATAGCAAATCCAATAATTCATCCACCATATTTACCCATCTTCCTGCTATATCAGCATCTTTAATTACAATCGTGAGTTGTTCTTTTTCAAATATTATCATGTCCATGGAATTAATTTGTACTTAATAAACTCCCAAGTTTAAATAAGTCAATTTTTGACATGTACAATTTTTATAAAATGAACCTATGCATAAATGTAAAACTATTTTAATTCAATTTTAGATTTTATAAACCAAATATTGATAAATGTTTTTACAATTCACAACATTTTAACTCAAAAATTGTGAATTAAATCATATTTTAACTTATTACTTTAATTTTATCAAAAATTAGCTGTCTACTTGAATGTTTTTACTAATATATAACATCTTGTTGATGGAGGTTTCTCAAATTCCTTATCAAACATATTTTATAATAATATTTTTCAATTTCTACAATTAATATGTACTTTTACTGTGTTCAGTTTGGTGAATTGGTTAAACCTTAAAACACAATTCATATGGAAGTGAACGTTTCGATAACGCTAGACATAGCTGCAATTATTAAGTGGCTTACTATTCTAGTAATAGTGTTGGCTTAATAGCCTTCCGCTCGTGACCATTAAATGGTTGGCATTAATATGCTAGGGGGATAATAGGGTGAAAAATCCTCCCCTGAGGACACTAAACGGGTGTTCCGCCAAACTGAATTTATATAGGTGACTATAGCATGGGGGATTCCACCTCTTACCATTCCGAACAGAGAAGTTAAGCCCCATAGCGCCAATGGTACTACGTAGTTGTGGGAGAGTAGGTCATTGCCAATTTTTCCAAGTCCTGTTATTTGTTTAAATAGCAGGACTTTTTCTTTTATTATTTTTGTACTCATTTTTTCCATAGCTCAAATCGTTAAATAAATGAATTAATTAATAAATAATATCTTTACTAATCAGATATCTAAGCATATCAAAAAAAAGAGCTATCTCCAAATCTTCCAATGCTTCACCACATGCCCATTCGTCACTTATATAGTCATATCCAATCTTCCCTTCAATTAATTCGGAAATATCCTTTATTAACTGTTCTTTCCGCTCTCGTAGCTCCTCTTTATCGGGGAAACAATCACAAGTTAAATCGGTTGAAATTCCTAAAATTTTAGAGGCAATGTAATTAGCTTCCCGAAATGTTAAGGCTCTTTTGAGAATTAATCCATCGGCATATCCATTGAACGCATAATGCAATTTGAATGGACGTAATTTGATTATTTTATTTGTTTTCATGCTTCAATTAATTAAATAATTAAATTCTGTATACCGTGATCTTTTTATCTATATAATCCGATGCTTTAATCACTCTATAAATAGCGGGGTTTCTTATTTCCCGTGCTACTATTAATATTCCATCGCAACGATCGTGAGGGATAATGTCCTTAGCATATTTATCTACATATTCGAAAATTATTCCTTTACTCATATTCAAATCGTTAATTTCAGAGTAATAAAAACTATTGTCAGTAAACCCAAAAATCCAACACCTCCGGACGTTTGATTATTAGTGCCCATTTCTTTTTCTCTTTATTCTTGTTAAAAATTCATTTATTCAAACTCTTCCCATCCTTTACAGAACGGTCTACATATCTCACCTTGATACCTTCTCCTGTACAGGAGGTTTACCATCGGAATATCCCAGCAGATGATTATATCCGCCCCGATACGGCCAATCTTTGTCTTTTTTCTTGCTCATAACTTTTTAATTAAAAAATTGATACCCTGATAATGCTGTCGCATCCTCTTCCCGTGTTATCCTGATGTACCTGAAAAATGCAACTTCCGTCTTATGTCCTGTCAGTAGCATGATCCGGTAAACCGGGATTCCGGCTAAAAACATATTCGTTGCCGCTGATCGGCGTGCTGTATGGGAGGGGATTAGACTATATTTCGGCCGCATCACGTGTACAAACTCCGTCCCAATCCGCCGTTCATAGGGAATCAATTCCGTAAAACCAATTTTCCGGCAGATTCTCTTAATAGCCAGGTTAAAATATTGTATACAACGGGAGTGAGGCAGGCAACCGTCATACTTGCGGATAATTTCCTTCACAAACCTGTGCATCGGAATCAATACAGGAGTTTTTGTCTTTTTCGTTCTGATCCTGATCTTTCCTTCCGTAAAATTATCTTCCGTCAGGCGGGAATAGTCCGAATACCTTAACCCGGTCATGCATCCGGTTACAAAACAATCCCGGATTTCCTTTTCATCCGTAGTCAGATCATTGAAATAATACATCCGCGTGATATCAGCCATTGTCAGAAATACGGAATCAATTTCATCATCACGGAAGGTATAATCCCGGAAACTTCCGCTCACCGGATATCCGGCGTTATACGCCTTGTTTAGCATACATTTTACCCGCTCAACAATGCCCTTCACCGTAGAACTCATCAGTTTACGGTCTGCCTGCAGTTAATATACAAAGTCCTCAAACACCTGTTCGGTGATAGAGTTCGTATACATCGGCAGCCCCGTTTTTACCGAATATCCCGTGACGTGATCCGCCGCTATCCGGAACATGCTTTTATAACCTGCCGGACGATGGCTTCGTTCTGTATATTCGTAAATAAAATCCGGAAGTAATTCAGGAGCAACAACCGACATCCTCCTGACCGGAGCCATGTCATAATGATTGTAAGCAACCTGCATAACATTTGTATTCATAATCTTGCTTTTAAAAGTCCAGTTTCAGCTGCTTCGCTTCGGCTTCCTCCAATTTCCTGAGTTCCGCCTTTGCATTCACAGCCAGGTAATTATTATAAGTGGCAGGCGAAATGTAGAAGTGGGGGTAAATCACATTCTCATAAACCCATTTCTGTGATATCCCGCGCTTCGTATGTTCAAGTGTAATATTTTGTACTTCGACAATCCTTTTCAATTTATTCCGCCTGTTATAGCCCATAATTCGCAAGATTTTTATACATTTGCAGTAGTCACACCGCCCTGTAGTAATCTTACTCGGGGCTTTTTTTATTTAATCAAAGAGCGTCCGCGTACCGGCTTGTTCCTGATAGTGTCTTTTCAGAAAATCATCCACCTCTTTTTCCCGTTCCTTTGCTTTCTGTAAATCCTTCCGGTCCCTGCTTTTGAAGTACTGTTTCTGTGCCTTGCGCATCTCATAAACCAGTTTCTTAAAATCAACTGTCCTGTCCATCTTCTGCCGGTTTTAAATTTTCAAGCATTTCCTCCGCGTCATCCTCAAAATAGGGGAATACATCCGCGAACTGCGTATCCGAAATACTTGCTACTTCCCAGGGAACCACGAATGTCGCCAGTGCCTTGTTTAAATTATCTAAAGCCCTATCAGTATTCGATGCTGCTACCAGATAATACTGGAAACTCCGTTTCTCCTTCCCGCTCACTTCGTCGGCGTCTATGATCGCAACTTTCGCCTTGTACCACCGGTCATCATTTTCATCTTCCGATGGCACAACCTCCGTGATATTAGACTTCTTCAGGGATGAAATGAAATATTCGCCTTGTATGACTGATTCCATTTCCTTCATCAACCTGCTTTCAGCTTCCGTATAACTCATTGCATCCAGCAGATATAATTCTGCCACTTTCCTTTCGCGGCCATCTCCGCCGACACGGATGCACTTTATTTTTCCTTCAAACCAATTCGCTGTCATTTCGTTTATTTTAAACTGTTTATAAAAAATTCAAACCAACTATCAGGATTACGGCGTATCTGCCTGCCGTTTAACCGCTCCGCTTCGCGCCGGGCCTCTTCCTGCGTCCGGTAGCTTCCTGTCCTGATCTCATCTCCGTTTTCCGCCACCCGGTACACAATCCACAAAGAGCGTAACGGGCGGCAGATGTAATGTACCCTACACGGCCGCACCATCCTCTTTCTTTAAGTCTACAAAAAACGCTTCTTCCTGAACGACACCGATACCACATTTCAACATGGCAGCCCGTACATCTTCCTGCTCCCGGTCAGCCAGAAGTTTATCCTTTGCCGGTTCTTCCGTGGTCCGCACATATCCGGGCAGCAATTCTTTCAGCATATTCAGGGACGCCGCCCACGTAAAGCCTTTCAGGGTTTTAAGCTTCGGCGTACCGGTTCTGAACCCGATAATCCCGTGAGCACTGTCATAACTCTTCTTTTTTGCGAACAATTCAGGATGTTCTGTTGAAAACACATGGAGTACTTCGAAATTCTTATCTTTCAGTTCCTGGTTCTTTGCCAGTTCATCTGCATATTTCTCCCGGATCCGCGTCATCTCAACATCCATTTTTGCATTAATCCCCTGAATCTTTGCATCGGCCGTTGCATATTCAGCAAAAGCCTGTTCCATTTGTTCACTGGTAACACCTGTCACCAATACTTTCCTTTCTCTTTTTGTCATAACTTTCAATTTTTAATTTCAGATTCTATTTTTTTCAACCGTTCAAGGTGAAAAAGGACTGCCTCATAAAACTCTATCGATTTTTTACAGGATTTTTTTGAGGCATAAGTCCTGACATATTTCAGCTTGTCTTTACAGCTATCACACACATCCTGAGTAAATCCGATACATCTGTCAAGCGACAATACAAGCCCCATTGATTTTATATCATTTTCCGCCATCATTTCTTATGTAATTTACAATACACATCAAAAGGAGTGATACTGTCCATCACCAGACTGTTAGCCTTATCCCTTATAATATCATCGAACAGGGGGAGCGCACCGATCCATGTGTCATCACCTGTTTTCAGCTGCCATTCCCATACATGGAAACATTCTTCGCCGTGCCATTTCTCTACCCTGCGTTCTTCCAGGATAAAGCCCATAGAGCGTAATTTTGCAACCTTTTCAGTTGCCGAAATCTGTTTTTCTATCATCTCCGAAAAAATATAAGTTCAACCTGTCATAATACCCTTTTGCCCCCGGACCTGAAAATCCATTCATTGCTATCCGTCCCCCGCCTTTTCTCTCCCGGATCTCAACAACCGTATCCTGCTTCCTCCCGTCATGTTTCAACCGAATCCACACTGATCCGTACCGTTCGTCTATACATCCGCCCTCCCTCCAGATCATCCTTCGCCTCCTTTCTCCAGATAACCGTATTTCTCCAACTCCGAATCAACCACCCGGTCAACACTCTTTTTCACCCGCTGTTTCATCAGCCAGCTGTTATAAATATCCCGCATCTGTGCCGGAGGAATCTGGTTAATATCTGTTACCTTTCCGGCTCGGCAGAGGATGCCTTTCACGTAATCGAGCGTTACCGGCTCTTTAATCTTCTCATAGAACCCGAACACCGCAGCAATAGCCCGCCGCCGCCACAATTTCGCATCATCGCTGTAATATCCCTTCCGTTTCCGCTTAGGCTCCCGGTTACTGGTCTCATTTTCCATATGCTCAATCATCCGGTTATACTCCGCCCGCCTGATCTCCAGGAGGCTATCCGTCCGCATATCCGTAAACCGCCACACCAGTTCCCGCCGCATCTCTTCCGGGTCATTCACACCGTGCATCAATCTCAGCAAAGAGAAAAACCGCCCGAAATTTGTTACTTCCTGTTTCATAGCTTCTGTGTTTATTTGTTTATATTTCCCCAATAGTCTTCAGCTCCCTTAGTATAGATTGTAAAAGGCTGTATTTCTCCATTCGTAACATAACGGCTAACCGGAAAAGCCTTATAGCCTTCCACCCATATTTTGACAAACGCATCATACCGTATGCTTTCTGCCATACTCCCCTTAGGGTCCTTGCCTTTTGCGTGAGAAACGAATATGAACAGCTTATTGGGAAATTTCTTTTTATAGCGTTCATAATCGTTCATGGTGAGACGGAAATATTGAAGACTATCAATAAAGATGATATCCGGACTTTTCCGGGCTTCCAACCGTTTTTCAAGTTCCTTTTTGGATTCCATATCTAACAAAAGGAAACGGCGTTCCACTTCACCCATGCCCACCTGTCTGGCGGCATCCTTCATAGATTCACTGCAACCTTCCTCCAGACTGTTATAGGCAACTTTTCTAAATTGGCACAAATATTTGCATAATTGCAGGGCAAAGCGCGTTTTTCCATTCCCCGAATTACCCCATATCAGCCAACTACCCTTCAGTTCCGGACACCCGAATGAAGCTTCCCATTTCCCGGAAAACGGTAAAACTACCGGTTTGTAGTCCATCAGATTTTTATAAGTCAGTGCTCTTGCCATTCAAATACAATTTATAACCTATTAAATACCTTATAAAAACTGTTTTAATGCATGTATTTTCCGCTTCACCCGCCGTAAATCCCATTCACTATCCTCAATCACTTCCTTAATGGTTGCGCGGTCGGTAATCCCGTTATTAATGCATATCGCTGCAATATCAGCATTGCCAACTCCGTCCAGTTCTACAAACTTTCGCCCGATACGCGAATAAATCTCCTTATATCCTTCTTTCCCCTTTTTAAAATCCCTGGTAATTCGTTTTTTCAGATGATCCGTGGCACACATCACAATCCCGCAATGGTCTTCCAATTGATTGTAAAGGGTGATAAAGAAATACATCACCTGATCCTTCAGCTTATCCGCTTCGTCCATGATGATCAGGGGATGATCTTCCTTCTTCAGACCCCGTACCACCTCGGACATCATTTCGCCAACCGTATATCCGCTGCAATCACGGCCCATGGTTGTCAATAATTCCTGCATAAACATCTTCTGATTCCAGTAACCGCAGCAACTGAGTACATATACTCGTTTTTGTTCTGAAGCATACTGTTGTATGGTGAATGTCTTTCCGCTACCAGCTTCACCACAGATTGCAAATACATTACTGAATTGTCGGGCATCTTCCAGCAACTGGGTCAGCATTTTATAATTTCCTGTCTCAACGGCTACCCATTCCCGGTTTGTACATCCAATCTGTGAAGCGATGTTCCGCCACATCCGATCAGCGATTAAGTCCCAGTTCCCTTGCAGCACCTGAGTGATAGTTGCAGCACTTACACCCTTCAGACTGTTGGCTGCCTTGTTCTGGCTCTCGAAACGAGCGCAGTAACTTTCCAGCGCCTCCGAAATTTGTTTTTTCTCTTGATTTTCCATAACTTTGCTTTGCTTTTTAGGGCCAGGTAAACCGTAAGGTCTCGGCTTCTTTTACATTATTTTATATATATTTTTGTCTCCTTCAAGTGGATATCGCTTATTGTATTTATCTAGAATGGCGTCTATCTCTTCATCTTCGCCACCGATAGCCACCACATTGCTCACTTCTTTCTGAATTTCAGCTATTCCTTTTGTCCGTTGTTTCTTTCGTTTCCGCATTTTTACAGCTTCTGTCTTTTGAGCCGGACGGGAAGTTTCAATACCTTTGAGGAGTGGACTGTTTAAGCCGTGTTGTTCCGGAAGCAGATTGTGAGCACGCAGAATCTCGTCCATTTCGTTCCGTTTTCTGATTCGCAACTCCTTTTTCTTAGTTTCTACTGCACGTATGTAACTGGCTTCCCAGTCTTCCTGTTCCTGTTTACCCCGGTGAATATTCTGCTTGATCAGGGCCGTCATCACATATCTCAGACCCCGCGACGGAGTTTCTTCATATAAATGCAGTTCACTCATATCATCTGGATCATACTTACACACATAACGTTGGTCCACGTGATCGGCAATCCAGTCTACATCTGGCAGCTCACCGCTGTAAACCATGTAAGTGTATTTCTTTGTATCCAGTTCAAATGAAAGTCCGTAAGCCGTTACACGAACCTTATCTTCATGTGTGACACAGAATAAATCCCGCATATCTTCGGCTGACAGTTTTACTGCCTTAGGATTCCGGCTCTCACGGTACATTTCAATCCGAGATTTCCCTGTTTTAGGATGTGGGGCATTATTCCATTCCTCCCGGCGTTGCAGATATTTCGCCTTCATTTCTTCTTGGGTCGGAAGGTTCTCTTTGTTGGCAAGGATATATTCCATATTCACCCGGCTTTCCTGTTTCTTGGTGGTAATATTCTGACCGGTAAAGAACCAGTCTTTTTTTAGGTATTGTTCCTGATACCGGCCGAAAGCAGATTCAAGTGTTTTACTTTTACCATTATAAGGTTGTGTTTTAATAGCCATCCACGCCATCTGGCTCAGGAAAGAAGTTGCTTCTATCTTTTTGTGGCCTCCCTGGTTATCAAACGACACCTGGTAGGGTTTTTCTCCGGCTGTCTGTAAAGCCATCTTAAAGGCTGCCCGTTGTGCTTCATAATCTTCTGTCTGGCAGAATGCGTAACCGATCATCACCTCACTGTACACATCCATTACCTCATACACCGACATTGTAGCAATATTACCCTTCTCATCCTGATAGTAGTAATTCACCTTCGTACCGTCTGAATACCACAAACCGTCCCGCATCGTTGGCAGCAGGGTAGAGTGCTGGTAAACAAACTTTTCCTTCGCCTTCAGTTCCCCGTAACGTGCTCCCCACCATAACATCATGATCCCGTCCGAATAAAGGAAATTATGCAGGGTATTTTCACTCTTAATCTCCTGCCATGTCTTTTCCGCATCAGGGCTTTGTTTGCGCATCTCCCGGGCGTGATCATTATACACCTGCAACAGATGGGCTTCCGAAGTAATCCGCTCTATGTTGTTCGCCCATTGTGCCAGCACCCACAATTTTACTTCATCATTCAGTTTCTCTTTGTTTTTATTACAGAAACCGCCATGTATGAATGTCCCGGGGCCCTCTTTCAGATAATCTGAAAGTTTTTCCTTTAACCGTCGTGGATTTTCCGGAAGACTGTGTGGTATTTTACGTTTATCAATCCGTTTCACCGATCCGGCAATATCTTCCCATACATTCGCCATACTTTTCTTTCCCAGTTTTCTTCGCATTTGCCGCCGGATATTAACCACTTCATTCACTGCATTGATGACCTTTACATTTGCATAATACTCGCACTGTGCTTCCTCAGGAAGGGAACGGTCATCACCGAAACGGTAATCCCGGAAAAAAGCAACTGTTTTCTGGTCTTCCCGGATATGCTTCAACAATTCATTTTCTTTTACGTATTGGTAAACATCCCCTAACTTAGATTCAATTGCTGCTTTAAACCGTTCCGGCATACTTTCGTAGGCAACCAGGGCGGGACGGTTTCGGCAGGCTCGCTGGATAATATCTATATCTTTTCGATGGATAAGTATATCGTAACATCCTTTTGTCATAACTCCATCTTCCCCATACAGCCATCCTCCCTGTACACACAATATGTTATTTTTCCATTGAATCATATAATATAAATTCTTCTTTTAGTTCCCGCCGGAGAATCGAACCCCGGATTATGCCGTTCGGTAAAAATGTTTAACTTTACAGTGTTAATGCCAGTTCATGTATCGAATAATTTAAATGCCATGAGTGAAGAAATTATTGATGTTGAAGTTGTAAGGCTTCAATCTGACGATTCTGAAGAAAATCCCGATCATTATATTGAAGAAATCAAATGCCTTTGCAAAGCGTTCTGTTTTGGGCTTAAGATTATCGACCAATGTGTTGAAGGGGAGAATCCGGTCCGCGTTTACGATATCTATTTCAATGCAGCTCCATTTATGATGGAGAGTTACAGAAATGTTATCAAAACTTTTATCCTGTCTTCTAATTTGCTGTTTGTAAATACCAGGATCATAAAGATGGATTTTTACGAGTTTATGGATATGCCAAACGACGGTATTCACGAGAAAGAGAATCTAATTCTATTAAAGCCTCAGCCTCAGAATTGATTGTTGCAAGCCTTGCATACTGGATTTTACCTGTTTTTTTTAAGCAGGTAAAACGTTTGAGTCCGATTGTTTCAATAATAATACTAACGGGGATTACTTTTATTTCAGTTCTCATGATCTTTGTGTATTAATTGTTATTACTCTTTTCATTGTTCTGTCCGTTGTACACTTTTCCGCCACGTTCCATCGCTGCTTTACGGAGCATTTGGGCTTTTTCACTGTCGCTTTGATAAGTCAGCGCCTTCCATAGAGTGACTTTACTCACCTTGAAATCTTCGCGGAGTTCACGCTTTTCCTTTTGAGGTAACATTATTTCCATTATTATGCTTTTTAATTTGAAACTATTCGCTTATTTTTAACACGTGATTAACTGTGTTAATACAATGCAATATTAGTTGATAATTATCAACTAAACAAATTTATGGAAGATAAATTTCAACCAATATGAAAGATATTTTAGACAGAATATGTATAATATCTGAAAAAGAAGATATTAGGATAACATCATTAGAAAAAAAAATCGGAGCTAGTAAAGGTGTACTATCGCGTGCTATTGCCAAAAAAACAGATATTCAAACAAAATGGATCCAAGCAATAGTTGAAAATTATCCCCAATATTCAGCATCTTGGTTATTAGTCGGGAAAGGACCCATGCTAAGTGATGAAAATAAGGAGACTATTCCGAGTATAGTACCCGAAAAACTTACCTCTACAGCAGTTCCTTTTTATAACTTACCAGTAAGTGCTGGTCCGCTTGGAATATTAACTTATAATCAAGTAGCAACAAAACCTGACGGTTATATAGATATAGAAGCTTTCAGACGTTGTGATGCAATTTTACCGGTTACCGGTATAAGTATGGAACCCGAAATACATAGCGGTGATCTTATAGGTATAAAGAAAATGGATTACTATAATTGGGAGTACATCCAAACGGGTAAGATTTACATGATAATAACCCATGAGGACCGGATGATAAAATATATAAGCAAAGCTGATGATTCTGAATACATTATATGTTCAAGTCCCAATTATCATGATTTTAAAGTTCGCAAAGATGATATCTTGGAGGTTTATCGGGTAATTGCCAGTGTCAAATCCTTTTAATTATATCAACAATTCACACTTAAATCAGACAGTTTTATGTCGTAATGTACTCTATATTCATTTTTTTAATATAATTTCTTATCTAAGTTTAGTGTAATATGTTGAATTATAAGGATATAAACTTAAAAAAGAACAGTTAATACAATGGTATTATAGGGTACTTTAAACGTAAAAAAGCGCCATTTTACCCCTATATTTTGGCATTATACCCCATCAAAAGCATCTGTTTTTATGTGTTTTGTAAGCCCATTTGTAAGCCCATTTGTAAGCCCAATTATTAAAAACCATATTTTTTCATTCTCATCATTTTATTATTTCTCGCCATTTCATTTCGTTTTCTTCTCTTATTTTAGGGCACAAAAATAGCCCCTTTTCAGGAGCTATTCCCAGACGTTCCATTCTCCGCCTTGTTCAAAATTATCGCTTATATTGCACCAATCAAGCCATTTACTCAATCTTCACGCTCTGTTTCGTTTCCCGTATAAACCATTCGTCATCCCTATCTTTAATTTTCTCCTTCTCCTTTAATCTTTCGCATCTCACCATAAACCTTCGCATAAAGATTTCATCAAATAAATTAAAGCGAAATTAAAGACAATGTACAATTCTATTTTTCCTCCCCCTGTCACTAAACCCCTCAAACCCCTTGTATTTATTGGCTATTCGTTTATTTTTTAATCTCTATCTTTTGCACAATTCGTTTTACCCCCTATATATGCTCTCTCTGTAATCCCCTCCGTAGGGGTACTCGGAATCTGGTGGTCTATCCCTATCGGATGGTTTTTAGCAGATATAATCGGATGGTGGTATTATCGTAAATCCTACGCATATCTTCCGGGCTGGTAAATGGATAGAAGAAACATAGGGGGAGGGGAAAAAGAGAGGAAAATTTTTGTTTAGCTTAGGAGATAGGGATCTTCATAAAATGTTTGAGAAGGGACTGAGGATTTTTTTATGGATAAGAGTTGAAAAGAGTGATCTTGAAATGTGTGTTGATGGCAAATTTTGTATACTTTTAGAGGATTGTTAGTGAAGACATATTTAGAAATACCGGAATGAAAAAATTATTTTTGATCGTTTTTACGTTTGTAATTTATTCTGTCACTTGTGCACAGTTTGTCATTACACCCAATGGGTATAAAAGCGAAAAAGGAGAGGATTACATTGTTTATGAATTTCCTGCTAAAGCCAAAGTTGAATTATTTAAGGCCGTTTCTACCAATATTTTGAAAACCATGTCGGGTAGCTTACCTGCCTATTATTCCAATTCAGAAGATTTTATTGTGATGACAAATGTAGTCCGTAAATTTGTCAATAAGGGTATATGTGCTTTAACAGTAGAGTATATCTTACGTTTTGCAATAGAAGAAGGTAGAGTGTTGGTATATGCTCCGGAAGTTAATTTTCACGGAACGGCTAACGGAGCAGAGATCTTATTATTCCCTTGTGCTGGTAAAAATTGGGCCGGCCGGCATTTCTATATTTATTCGAAAGAGGGTAAATTACAAGAAAAAGAGATAAAAGATCAGATTGAGGCTTATTTCAATAAAGAAATGACCGATCTTATTGGAAGTATAAAATGAGTTCGGTATGCGATAAGCAATTTTTAAAGATACATTCCCTTTTTATCGTGCCTCCCCTCTCTTTTTCGGCATACTGAAACAGGGGATACAGAGCAAACCTGTTTTCATACTGGAGTTTGTTCCCGAATAATTTGAGTCTGTCTCATTTTTCAGAGGATCCTTATACGAATATTTTATCCAGATAACGTATGAATGGAGAGCTTTATGGTAAAAGCCTATCTTATTTTTTAGTTATCAGATAGGCTTTCTGTATAAAATCTATTTTTTTATATCACTGCTTTTGATCGTATAATCTCCGATTAAAATTCCTTTTTTAGGCCCCTTACTTCCTTCTATAGGAATGGCATAACAGGAGTGAAGAGTATTGTTTTGTTCAGACAAATAAAAAGCAGAAATACGGATTTGCCATTCTTCTATTGCTTTCGCTTTTTCTTTCCAGTAATTAAAAATCAATTTTCCTGTGAACTCTGCAGGAATCTTACTTTCTACTCCAATTACAAAGTCGGACGAGTCAATTTTCCGTTTAGGGATATTGATGGTAGGCTTGGGTAATGTACTGCCACAAGTCAGTTCTACCGAGGCTCCTCTGGCACAATTCAGACACGTAATGACAAAATACATGGATTCTGTCGTTTTTCCTTGATCGTAATCCAAGGTAATCGAATAGTCCGGTATATCTTTCGATACCACGGAGACATTCCGCCAGGCAAATCCGGGGTTTTCTGAGATAAATTTAGCGAAATCGGGAATCTGTTCCAGCTCAGGAATCGGATTCGGATGAGAAGCCGTTTCTACCCGTCCTACTAAACAATAATGATCGTCTTTTATTATTGCCGGTTTCCAACAAAAACTATCGGAGGCTACAACAATTTCTCCCTGATTAACGCCTTTGGCTTCTGCATAAGCTTGTCCGCTTGAAGTTTTCAATGCATTATCTTTCCATTTTCCCGGATACATCAATAGAGAGGCCGGACTATAGTACAAATGGAACTTTACATCTTCCTCTATTGTATTTAAATTGAAAGCTCTCATGTAGATATAATTGCCCACATTTGCCAGAAGATCTTTGCCACAATCGGCAAACCACTTTTCTTTCAACTCTTTTTCCGGATTATTTATCACTTCTTTCCCATAGGGAATAATATCCGGAGAAGTAGTCAGTGTACCGGCTACCGGTACCTGTCCGAAATCTTTAAAATTGTCCCGCAACAGAATTCCCGGATAAAGGGGATAAAATTCACTGAATGAATCTACCGCCCACATCGAAGCGTCTATACCGCATTCGCCGTATCCGATCAGGAAAAAACCGTCTATTCCCCACGCTTTCCCCCAGCTGTTTTTACAAATCCATGCCTTTTGGTGCTCATCGTAACCTATACAGGATATGCAATGGCCTCCTTCAAGTTTTTGAGACACACGATGGTAAACTCCCTTCTTATAAGAATAAAAATCATCGTAAACATTGAATCTTGTCACTAAAGGGCCTTTTTCCGACAACCATTGTTTCATTGCTGTCGGATCATTGATTTTATGAAAACGGCCTACTTTGGTGATTTTCTGTTCCCAATCGCCCGGTAATATACAAGATTGATCTTTGGGCTGATAAGGAAAACAATTGTCCGGAGCAAGTCCACTTTCCTGACAATATTTCAACGCCGGCTCAGCACTCCAGCCTTTACCGCAGGAAGCTCCTACGGCTCCACCCCCGCAAAAGAACAACTGTGCTTCTGAAAGCAAAGGCAGTATTCCCGAACTCTGTTTTACCGGAGCTTGCATGATAACCCGCATCCTCGCTTCTAAAGTTGCGACAACCCCGAAAGCTACACACGAACCGCAGGAACCCTGGTCTTTCACTGTTGTGACATAATTGTTTCCCTTGTAATTTCTCCAGTCCACACAAACAGGCAAGTCGTCCGTTAATAGATGTTTTTTTAAATTCAATAAAGCCTGTTCTTCTAATTCTTTATCGGTCCATTCTCCCTCTTCCGGTATATATCCTAAATGCAGCCGCCGCTGAAATTCCGGTAATAAGGAAATTGAAGTTTCACCCGCCAACCAGCTTTTTCCGGAGGCTTGGATCCGTTGGTTTAATTCGTTATAATATTTTTTATCCATTCTATCTTTTTTAATTTAAACAACTTTGACATAGACCTGCACTCTTCTTTTCGGGGGAGACTTTTCCCATTCCCGTTTTAATTCGAAATGTAAAATGAAATTCCCGTATACCGGGAACATATACACGAAACGACTTATATTTACCTCACCCGGTCTATGACCGGGATGTACGACCGATGATATCAGATATTTCTGGGATTCGGGAGATCCGGTGGCATACCACCGGAATCCCGTACCTCCGAAAAACTGCATTTGCACTTCCAGGCATCCCCCCACTGTCAATTCTTCCCGAAACATTCCTCCTTCGCTTGCTTTGACAATTTTTCTATGCTTCATTTTAATATAATTCAACCCGAGGCCTACTCATACAAATTCCTTTAAAAAACCTTTTTTATCTCCCTCTTCCGGAACTTTTTATTCTTTTCATAAACTTTCCTCATGACTTCTGGATCTATTTTCCACCAGAATGAGAATTGCCACCAGCGTTATACTAAAATCTGCTTTTAGCCGGATTCCATTCGAAAAATGAGAGTAAGTCAATATGCCTTTCCAATTTGTCGGTATCCTACTTTTTATCCCGAATACCTGTGGTTCCTCCTTTTCAATCTTAAGACGGGAAATATATCGATAGTATAGACCTCTGATCTGGGTAGGCCAGCATTATTTCTGATCCGACCGGAACATGCCTGCATCTTAAAAGAAAGTATAGGTATATTGTTGCAGAGCATTATCTGTATTCCACCTCCTAGCTGAAAGTCGGAATTTCCTGCTCTACTTTACTTATTTTTAGGCTGTATTTTTCATCTTTAATACGCTTTAATTTTATGTCCGCCGAGACGGATTCCGGTTTTCGGACCAATGCCGCGTATTTCTTGCGGAATACCTAATGCTTCTAAAGATTTACCAAATTTATACAAATGGTGCCCGACATCGTTTACCAATACAGGTTCTACCTGAATATCAAAACCTTTAGTAGGTTTTACTCCATTTGCAAAGTAATGATAAGTTAATTTACCTTCCCAATTTCTAGGTACGTGGCATACAATTCCGAATACCTGGGATTCAGGATTGGTTACTTTTTGCCGCTGAATATTGAGTGCCGGGATTGTACCGGGGGTCGAACAAGTCAACATTACTTCTGCCCCTACCGGAACATTTGTACATCTTAACAAAAAATGAATATCTGCCTCTAAATCCCCTTCCTCATAATCTACATCTACACTTTTAGTCGGTACATCTCTTTCAACTACTGTCACATTTCGCCAGGCATAATTGATATTATTGGCAATAAAATGAGCAAAACTCTCCACATTCCCTACTTCCGGAATTGGATTCGGGTGATCATCCGTAACGATACGTCCGATCAGGCAGTAATGATCACAGGTAATCATTTCAGGTTTCCATATAAAGGTACCTTGAATATTATCCCCACTTACTACTTTCCCTTCTTTTGTCACCGAAAATTCATAATAATCTTGTCCATTCTGAGTTTTTATGACTTGATCTTTCCAAAAATTCGGATATAACAAAAGACTCGCTTTTGCCCAATAGAGATAAAATCTACCCTTTTGATCCTTCCCGGCCAGATTAGACGCGCGGAGATAAATATAATTTTCATAACTCGTCAGCAAATCTTTCCCTACATCTTTCTTCCAATTGTCGATTATAAAAAACTGATTAGGGTTTTCAACGGGCATAATTCCGTAAGGAATAATATCCGGTGAATGACTCAGAGCCCCAGAGGTCGGATAATTGCCGGTATCCGATAAATTGTCGCGAAAATACACATCATTCCATTTACTCATAACATTAAATTTAAGATAGATAATTCGGAGAATAAATGATATTGATCGCAGAACAATATCAGATGATTCCATACGATGCACACAATAAACTTATTATAAGTTTTATTTTGTAAATATATGATAATGTTTTTGTAAAACAAAATTAAACATAATATATTTTATATATATTATTAACAAAGGGAGGGTTCTGCCGTAGTCTTTCCCCGACTTTTTTCTGATCTCCATTCCGTCTTATTGGGAGAAAAACTTAGGGAGAGGGAATGGGAAAAGAGGTAGATGTAACAGACGCCTGAAGAAAGGATCGTAAATTGAATTTATCATTTTACCTTTTGTTCCCCTCTTTTATGCTTATATCTTTTTCTTTTGCCAGGGGGCATATCGAATGTACAATAAAGAAACGAGTCCGATGATTGTTCCGTAAGTGATTTCGCTTGTCCATACCCATTCTACCCGGGTTCCGATTTTATATGCAAAAAACCAGACCGAAAAAGTATAGACCAGCAGTACTATAAACTCCAGCCAGAGAGCATGTATAGTGTTGCCGGTACCGGAAACGGCTTCGAAAAAGGTCATACCGAAACTCATGGAAACAGAAGCTACGCAGATGATGTAAAGGGAGGGAACCGAAGCTGTAACTAAAGAAATATCATCCGTATAAATGGACAGTATGCTGTGCGGGAAAAAGATACTACACAACAATACGGGTAAAATACATATAAAACTGAGCTTCCAGGTTTTCAGGATAGTAGACATTACTTCTGACTGTTTTCCTGCGCCGATAAGACGGCTGGTAAGGGTATTGGCCGTTGCTCCGAAGGCGAATACTGGTATCATAATGAGCATATAGGCACTCCGGACGATTCCGGAAATGGCGATCGGTAGTTCTCCCATGTGTTCTACCAATACAAAGAATATGAACCACGTCCCGAAAGAAAGTAATTTTTGTATCATGGTCGGGAATGCCAGCTTTAATATCGATTTCATGAGCCAGCCTTCCAGTTTGTGAAATGCGAATAAAGCGTATGTTTTAAGAGGCAGACGGGCCAGTGTATAGAAAATAAAAAACAGTAAGGCTGAAAGTTCGGCGCATACGGAAGCCAAGGCTGCACCGCCTACTCCCATATGAGGAAACCCCCATTTCCCGAAAACCAATACATAATCGAGAAAAATATTGACTCCCGCCATCAATAGGGTCGAAAAACTGATTACTTTGGTATTCGACAAACCGATATACAAAGCCCGGAAGAGAAAATTGAAGCATACGAAGATGATGCCGTAATGCCGATAGTTCATATACTCCATCGCTGCGGCATAGATATGAGGAGATTGTATTACTTTTTCCAACAAGTAATCCGAGAAGTAATGTTGTATTAGAAAAAGGCCTGTGGATAAGAGTAACACGAAAACAATCCCATGTTCGAATATCACTCCGATGCGGTTTAGCTTACCTTCGCCGAGGCGGCGGGCTACAATAATTTGTACACCAATACTGAATCCCCAAGCCAAGGTAGAGAATACGTAATAATAAATGCCGGCCATCATAGAAGCTCCAAGGGCAATGGGACTTACCCGGCCTAGAAATGCCGTATCGGTAAGCGTGATCAGCGTTTGTGCCAGGTTTCCGAATATGATCGGATAGGCAATGGACCAAATGACTTTGTTTTTTATGGAGCTTCTCATCGGAATTTAAAATGCTTCAGTCATATTCATATATATTCCCCATTTTTGACCGGGTTCTTTTCCGATATCCAGCCGGAAGTTTTTGCGGGGTTGTAATTGGATCCGCAGGCCTACTCCATAATTAAATTTCCATTTATCCCAATCGACTGGGGTTTTCCCGATGGCTCCTGTTCCGACCCAGGCTACAGCCCCGAATTTTGACCAGAAAGCTCCCCGTTTATAGGCTTCTTCTGACATGAACATATGGCGATATTCAACGATTCCGTATGCCATTGATTTATCCCGGTATTTTCCCCAGGCATAACCGCGTAGATCGAAAGGATTACCAAAATTAGGTAGTTCCGTATAGGGAACGTTGTCTATTCCGATCTGGCTTTTGGCAGTCCAGGCTAATACGCTTCGGCGTTTAAATACTTGTCTGAATTGGCGGTATTCCAGTTCTATCATTTCATAATTGAAATCTCCTCCCAAATATTTACCATATAACGTTCCCATCGCACTTAAAAATATGCCGGAAAAAGGAGTAGCGACGTCGTCGCGGGTATCGTACTGAAAAAGTCCTCCGATTCCGATATTATGATATTTATTTCCATATTTCCGGACTTGAGGGTTTTGTTCCATCCAGTAGGGCATATCTTTGCCGTAATAATAGTTGTAATCCAGTAAAGTGCCCACATAGATGTTGGGACGGATTTCCCAAACGAAACGGGGGAAAAATTGAACACTGGCCTTATGAAAGGTGACAGAGTCTTTGTTAAAAAGGTCTCTCAATTCCTCAGCCCGTTTGATTTCGTCGTAGCCGATGCCGTAAAAATTGGCTGGCTCAGTTCGGTAGCCGTATTTGATATAAATACGGAATTTATTTTCATTGAAAAACAGTGTTCCGGCACCTGCTGCCACAAAAGTTCCGTTAATGGAAATATTAAAGCCTACCGGAATAAAAGAACGTTGGCTAAGGCTGTCGTATTTATTCATCCGGAAGGTCATTAACATGGCTCCTCCAATCCCTAAAGAAGCTTCTGGGTTATAAGAGGGACCTCCTAAAATGGAGAGCCAGACTTTTTTGTGGGCACGGATGGAATCGCGTCTGTGTTGACGATAAAGCTGCTTGAGCTGTCGGGCCGTTAATTGTTCCGTAACGGTCAGGGTATCTTTCGGGACTGTTAATTTTGCCGTGTCTTGCTGAGTAAAGGCAGGCAATGCCAGAAAAAGAAAGAAAACAAATAATGGTATCTTCATGGTTGTCTTTAAAATGTTCCAAATTTACTCCAAAAATCGTATCCTGAGAGAATCTGAATGTTAATTTATATTATTTGTTAAATTACGGAAGCCTCTTGGATTAGTTTTAAAATTTTAGTGTTAATTTTGAGCGATAAAGCAGGGATAGGGAGGAAAGGAAAAGAGACGTACAGAGTTTATAAAAACGTTTATAGCGCTCGATAGAAAGGTGAAAACAAACTATTTGAAGAATATGTTTGTAAAGCCAGATGCCATATAAGAAACAGATTTTTAAAAACAGAAAAATGATGACTATTGAAGAACAAGTAAACGAAGGCATTAAAAATGCAATGAAAGCCAGGGAAAAAGTCCGGCTGGAAGCATTCAGGAATATTAAAAAAGTCATATTAGAAGCGAAAACCCGTCCGGGTGCCGGCGACCAGATTGACGATGCTGAATGTATCCGTATTATTCAGAAATTGGCTAAACAAAGTACAGATGCAGCTGAAATATACAAACAGCAAGGGCGGATGGATTTGTATGAGGAAGAATGCGGGCAATTGGAAGTTTTGAATTCTTTTTTGCCAAAGCAGATGTCGGATGTGGAATTGACAGAAACCTTAAAAGCTATTATTGCTTCCGTAGGAGCCACTTCTCCTAAAGATATGGGAAAAGTCATGGGAGTAGCCACGAAACAACTGGCCGGAAAAGCAGAAGGGAAAGCTATTTCTGCTAAAGTAAAGGAATTGTTGCAATAAAAACATTTCTGTTTTAAGTCAAAAAGGAGGGTGTAAAGTAAACTGTGTCCTGCGAGGTTTCTCTTTTTAACTCATCGCTCGGGGATCGGCCAGCGCCAAGGGGGTGCGCCAGCACTCCCGACAAGCGTAAAGTTACAACAACTTAAATCTATCTCAATACTTTATTCCTTTTTGACTTATTTTCTTTTTTCCTTTTATATGTTACATTTTTCTTTTATATTAGAGGCGTTATTATGCTGAAGATTCATCGTATATTGCAAAATCGTTCCTATAAGGGGCTTTATGAGTGCTGGATTTGTTAGCACTTACTCTTCTTATGTCCCGGTTGTTCATTCTGTTTAGCCGGATTTGTGTATTATTCTGTTTATCACACTCTTTTATTTAAATATTATGCGCGGTAATATTTTTGATATTAAACGCTATGCCATCCATGATGGTCCGGGTATCCGGACAACTGTCTTTTTGAAAGGATGTAATTTACATTGCCGTTGGTGTCATAATCCGGAGAGTCAATCTTTGGAACCTTCCCGGATGTGGCAGATCCATCGTTTAGGGGAAAAAGAATTCCGGGAGGAAAAAATGGTAGGTTATTGTATTACTGCCGAGGAATTGTGGACAGAATTGCGCAAAGATCAGGTGTTTTTTGAGGAGTCGGCGGGTGGGGTGACATTTTCCGGAGGAGAACCTCTTTTACAACCCGATTTTTTACTGGAGATGCTGAAGCGATGTCGGGCTGCCCATTTCCGCACTTGTGTGGATACAGCCGGAGCTGTAAATATAGGTGGGTTGGAGGAAATTTGTCGTTATACGGATTTGTTTTTATACGATATTAAAACGGCGGAACCGGATACGTTTAGAACGTTTATCGGCGAAGGGTATGAAAACGTTTGGGATAATCTGAAGCGTATCGTTCAGCACGGAGCCCAGGTGTTGATCCGGATTCCTGTCATTCCGGGCGTAAATGACTCCCTTGTCGCTCTTTCGGCTATTGTCGGTCGTTTGAAAACCATCCCCGCTTTACACCGCATAGAACTATTGCCTTATCACCGTACAGGAGCCGATAAATATCGGAGGCTGGGTAGAGAATACGGAATGGGAGAAACGGCCAGTCTGACAGAAACGGGGATTACCGGAATAAAAGAGTATTTCCGGGAAAACGGTTATGAAGTATTATGAGTAGGGAAAGAGTTCAAATCCAATGAAATTCAGAAACTTTAAAGGAATAAGAACGGTTTGTCCCTGATTCGCATACGTCTGACCGCTTGTTGATTAACGGACTTTCGATTTAAACTAAAAAAACTTTATGACTGGGATCTTTTCATATCCGATTTTTTTTACACTTAAACTTTTTCACATTCTAACCTTAATATAAGAATCATGAAACTCACAGAACGAATACAAAAACTGAGAGAGCAGAGCTTAAATGCTGAAAACCGAATTTCGGCAGAGAGGGCTTTGTTGATAACCGAATTTTATAAATCCGGAGTAGCGGATGCAGAGCCGGTGCCTGTGCAACGGGCGATGGCGTTTCAGTATATTTTAGAGCACAAAGCGATTTGTATCAATAAAGGGGAACTCATTGTAGGAGAGCGGGGACCTGCACCGAAAGCGACACCTACTTATCCGGAGATATGCGTACATTCTTTGCAGGATCTGGAAATACTGCATAACCGGAAAAAAGTAGCATTTCTGTCGGATGAAGAAACCCGTGCTGCGTATCGCGATATTATTATCCCTTATTGGAAGGGAAAGTCCAACCGGGACCGGATTTTCAAAAATGTTACTTCCGAATGGAAAGATGCCTATGAGGCTGGTATTTTTACGGAATTTCAGGAACAGCGTGCTCCGGGGCATACTGTTTTGGGAATGAAAATGTTCCGGACAGGCCTCAACGATTTAAAATCGGAAATTCATGCGGCTTTGGAAAAGTTGGACCTGCTGGATGACCCGGAAGGCGTAGACAAAAGGGATGAGTTGAGGGGAATGGAGATTGTATGTGACGCAATGGTGGCTTATGCGGAAAGACATGCCCGGGAATTGGAAAAATTGGCTGGTCAGGAATCCGACCCGAAGCGGAGAACCGAATTATTGCAGATGGCTCAGGTTTGCCGGCGGGTGCCTGCCAATGCTCCGCAGACAGTACAGGAGGCTTTGCAACATTATTGGTTTATTCATTTGGGAGTAGTGACGGAACTGAATCCGTGGGATTCTTTTAATCCGGGACGTTTGGACCAAAGTTTATATCCTTTGTATAAAAAACAGATAGAGGAGGGTAGTGTGACGAAAGAAGAGGTATACGAATTGCTCGAATCGTTCTGGGTGAAATTCAATAATCACCCTTCCCCTCCTAAAGTGGGAGTAACGGCAGAGGAGAGTAATACTTATACGGATTTTTCTTTAATTAACCTAGGAGGAGTGAAAGCAGACGGAAGCGACGGGGTAAATGAGGTTTCTTATATGTTACTGGATGTGATTCGGGAAATGCGTATTTTGCAGCCGAGTTCTATGATACAAGTCAGTAAGAAAAATCCGGATCGGTTTATCCGGGAAGCGGTAGAAATTATCAAAACCGGATTTGGCCAGCCTTCTGTTTTCAATACCGATGCATTGGTACAGGAAATGTTGAGGGCGGGAAAAAGCATTACTGATGCCCGGAATGGCGGCTGTTCAGGTTGCGTGGAGACGGGAGCTTTTGGAACGGAAGCTTATATCTTAACCGGTTATTTCAATTTACCCAAAATATTGGAATTGACGTTAAATGACGGATTCGACCGGAGGACGGGAAAACAAATCGGCTTAAAAACCGGTAGGGCTGCCGATTACAAAACTTACGAAGAGTTGTTTACAGCTTACCGGCTTCAAGTGGCCCATTTTATGCGGATAAAACTAATCGGTAATAATATTATCGAGCGGATATTTATGAAGTATATGCCGGTACCTTTTTTATCGGTACTGATAGAAGATTGTATCTCCAATGGGAAGGACTATATGTGCGGGGGAGCCCGGTATAACTCCAGTTATGTACAGGGAGTGGGTTTGGGAAGTATCACCGATATGCTGACGGCTTTACGTTATCACGTATACGACAGGAAAGATGTCACTATGCCGGAAATGATGGAAGCCTTGGAGGCTGATTTTAAAGGGTATGAAGAATTACAATACCGCCTGGTGTATAAAACGCCTAAATACGGAAATGATGACGATTATGCGGACCGGCAGGAAGTGGAAGTCTTTGATTTGTATTATGACGTCTTAAACGGGCACAAATCCCCTCGGGGAGCTACCTATAGGGTGAATATGTTGCCTACGACTTGTCATGTTTATTTTGGGCGGGTTACCGGAGCGACGCCCGATGGAAGAAATGCCGGAAAACCGCTGTCGGAAGGTATTTCGCCTGTACAAGGAGCCGACATAAACGGTCCGACGGCTGTGATCAAATCAGCTGCCAAGATTGACCACATCAAAACCGGGGGCACCTTATTGAACCAGAAATTTACACCTTCTTTGCTGGCTACAGAAGAAGGAGCTATGAATCTGGTGCATTTAGTCCGCGCTTATTTTCGTATGGACGGGCACCACATCCAGTTTAATGTGGTCAGTGCCGACACTTTACGGGACGCTCAGAAACATCCGGAAGAATATAAAGATCTGATTGTCCGGGTTGCCGGCTATAGCGATTATTTCAATGATTTAGGAGAAGATTTGCAAAATGAAATCATCTGCCGTACGGAACAGACTCAACTATAAGGGAATATCTGTTTTTATAAAAAGGGAAAGTTGATTTTATTTCTTTGGAAATACCCGGAAGGAGAGCATTCGACAGGCATTTACGCGGTACCGGAATTTGTAAGCTATAAAGGAAGGAGGCGTAAAGGAGAGAAAGAATCCTTTCGGGTATTTTTATTGTGGAAAAATGAGGGGGAGAAACTTCAGAGATATGTTGATAAATTTTAATTAATTTTTATATCTTTAACACCTCATATATAAAATAGCCCATATGAATTATAAATTGATCTCTTTATTTCTCCTGTCGCTCTGTTTTGCTTGTCAGGAGGATTCGTTGGAAACGGGGAATGCAGAAATTAATCCGGAAGTCATACTTGCAAACGAAGCCAATTATTGTAAAGGGTTTATCCGGGTGAAATTGAAAGAAGAAGTTCAGGGAGAAATACAATTAAATGCCGTTCGGGGGAAGGTGCAGACGGGAATAGCGGAAATAGACAGAATAGCGGAACAATTGGGGGCTTCTAAAATAGAGCGGGTTTTCCCGTATGGGGGAAAATTTGAGCCTCGGATGCAGAAGGCCGGATTACATTTATGGTATGATATTGAATTTGACGAGAATATTCCAGTGAGCCGGGCTGTTTCGGATTTTTCCAATATACCCGGGATTGAAACCGTCGAACCCGTGCTGCAAGCAAGGCGATTGGGAGATGAAGAAGAAGTGATCCCGGTTAAAAATCTGGAGCAAATAAAGGCGTTGGCTACGGAAGCTCCTTTTAATGATCCGGGTCTTTCTTTACAATGGCATTATCATAATGAAGGAAATTTGCCTAATTCGGTGGCGGGAGCGGATATTAATTTGTATAGAGCTTGGAAAGTGACGGCAGGGTCACGGGAAGTTATTGTAGCGGTTGTGGATGGAGGAATAGATTATAATCATGAGGATTTGCGGGACAATGTATGGATAAACGAGGACGAGCAAGCAGGGAATGAAGATTTGGATAATAACGGTTATCGGGGAGATGTATACGGTTGGAATTTTGTGTCTGACATTTCTACGATTATTCCTCATTCTCACGGAACGCATGTGGCTGGGACGATTGCAGCTGTCAATAATAATGGGAAGGGGGTATGTGGGATAGCAGGGGGTAGTGGCGTTTTAGATGGAGTGCGGGTGATGAGTTGTCAGATATTTGAACCCAGTGATGATCCGGGGGGAAAGAGTAAAGGAAGTCAGAAAATTCCGCAAGCTATTGTGTATGGGGCTAATAACGGAGCTGTTATCAGTCAGAACAGTTGGTCGTATGTATTTGAACAGGGTAGTACACCTTATTTGAACGCGTCCACAAAAGCAGCTATCGACTATTTTATTGAATATGCGGGATTGGATGAAAACGGAAATCAGGTAGGACCGATGAAAGGGGGGATTGTTATTTTTGCTGCCGGAAATGATGATTCAGATCGGGATGCTTATCCGGCCAAATATGAAAAAGTATTGTCCGTGGCTTCTATGGCCCCTGATTTTGTCAAAGCTTATTATTCAAATTATGCAGATTGGGTGGATATTACGGCTCCGGGAGGGTCCTATCGATACGGGGGCAAATATAACGATGCCTGTCCCGTTTATAGCACTATACCCGGGAATGCTTATGGATATAAACAAGGTACTTCTATGGCCTGTCCTCATGTGTCGGGGGTTGCTGCTTTGGTGGTATCCGCGTTTGGGGTAGGGCATCCCGGTTTTACGCCGGAGGATTTGAAAGCCATACTTTTGGAAAATGTCGGAGATATCGATCAGTATAATCCTGCTTACCGGGGGAAATTAGGGGTGGGGTATTTAGATGCCGGTGCTGCCCTTTCAAAAGATGAAGGAATTGCTCCTGAGCCGGTGACCGATTTGCAGGTAGAATGGAAATACAGTTCAGCTTTTTTAACATGGAGTGTAACCCGGGACGAAGATAATGGAAAAGCGGCTTACTATCATATTTACTGGAGTACTCAATCGCTGGAGGGGATCGATTTTACTCATTTGCCTGCCGGTGTGACGAAAGAAACGGTGAGTGTAAACGGGAAACAACCCGGGGATAAGATGACGGTCGAGATTACTGGGTTGACAGCTGGGAAGGTTTATTATATCGCCCTTATCGGAGAGGATCGGTTCGGGAATAAATCTACTGCAACGATAAGTAAAGGACAAACTTTATTCAATGAGGCTCCGGTAATAAATCGAAGGACAACCGGGGATATTGTGTTAAAAGCTGTGGAGACGGTGGAAATTGTTTTTGACGTTACCGATCCTGAAGGACATGCTTATACTTATGAGATTCAGGATCCTGCTCAGGTCGCTACTGTGACGAAAAGGGATGAAACCCTTGTCGTGACTCTTGTGGCAAAGAAAGCAAGGGCGGGCAATTATACGGCAGTGCTGACGGTTACTGATGAAGGGGGAGCTTCTGCAAGGGTGGAGATTCCCTATACGATATTACCCAATCAATTGCCTGTCATTACCGCTAAAGTTTTGGAGAATTTGTACTTCGATAAAATAGGGGATTCAAAAACGCTAAATTTATCGGAATATTTTGAGGATCCCGATGGGGAAACTTTGAGATATGCAGTAAAGAATAGTTCTACTTCTCTTATAAGGGCAGTCATTCAAGGCGAACAACTTGTCGTAAATGCGTTAAAATCGGGAAAAGTAACTTTGGAACTTACGGCTTATGATTATTTTGGGGAGAGTGTGAGCCGGAGTTTTTTCGTTATGGCCCGGGACGGTTCTCAGGAAGTGGATTTATACCCTAATCCGGTAGTGAATCAGTTAAATATCCGGATGGGGCAGGAAGTCGATGGGAATGTGGAGGTGAAAGTGTATAATACCTCAGGTGGATTAGTAATAGAGCAATTGGTGGCTGTTCACCCTTTTGAACCCGGTGTTTTAAATATGAGTCAATTAAGCGGAGGTTCTTACCTGATTATTCTGAAATACGAGGGCAGAGAAATCAAGAGAAGTATTGTAAAATTGTAAAGCGGCCCTTTTTTGAAAAATGAAGGGAGGAGGGATCTTTTCCCTTGTTAGGGAATTAATACTTCATTGACAGGGAGTTTTCGGTTTAATCAAAGGGAGAATGAGGGAGGTGTCTTGCTGTGCGGAAAGGAAGTGTGAAAAACACCCTTTATCCGTCGACGTTAGGCAGGTTTTGCCCGGCTAAAAGGAGGATGTTTTGGTGCTTAAATTTAGATTTTCCGGCTTTCCCCGAAAACGATAAGTATTCCCTTCGTTCCCTGATAAATCTTGAGCTGATGAGGAAGACGGATTTGTTTCGGGAAGGCTCCTTCGTCGGCAAGTTGCAGGTGAGCAGAAAGCGGGTACGGAGTACTGTTTATTATTTTGTTTTTAGACTTATTTGAGCTCCGGGAGTTCAATTCCTTTTATTTTGCGGTAAAGGTTTAAGGCATAAGAGTCGGTCATGCCGGAAACATAGTCGACGACAGTTTGTATTTTGGTATACATGGAATTTTCTTTACTGACTTGGTATTGTTCAGGCATGACAGATAGTATATTCCGGGCATAATAGGTTTCCGGTTTTAAAACGGCATCGGTATATTCTTTCAGGATGGTGCCGAGGATTTTAAAACCGGCAATTTGAATCTGGGTAACAATATCGGTATGATATATCCGGCTATATGCCAGATCGGTACATTTGTCATAAGCTTCTTTATTCGTACCGGAAAGATTTTTGATGAGAGTACTTTTAAATGTTCCGTCCATGATCGCTTCATAGTTGTTGCAGAATACATCGGCACAAGCATTGATCAATTTGTTGATGATGCCGGCTCTCAAAAAAGCAATCCGTTCGTTTTTGTCGGTTACAACTTTAAAGGTACGGGCAATGATTTTTAAATCTTCTTTATCTTCGTTTTTATCGTAAAAGTTTTCGAGTATAGCGGTTGTTTCATCATAAGAAAGAATCCGCATTTTGTGGGAATCTTCAATGTCCATAATCTGATAACAGATGTCGTCGGCTGCTTCGACTAAATATACCAGAGGATGACGTACGTATTGCAGAGGATGTTCTTCTACCTGCAACAATCCCAGTTCTTCGGCCACCTGCCGGAATATTTCTTTTTCACTTTGGAAAAAACCGTATTTAAACCCTTTGTGCGTGGCACAAGTAGATTCAAAGGGATATTTTACAATAGAGGCCAGAGTGGTATAAGTCATTGTATAACCTCCAGGCCTTCTGCCATTAAAACTATGGGTCAGCAGACGAAAAGCATTGGCATTTCCTTCAAAATGACTTAAATCTGTCCATTCTTCATCGGAGAGTAGTTTTTTGAAATACCGGCCTTCCCCTTCACTGAAAAAATAGGAAATGGCTTCTTCTCCGGAATGTCCGAAAGGGGGATTTCCCAAGTCATGAGCCAGGCAGGCACTACTGACAATGGTTCCGATTTCTTCCAACAATTCCGGATTTTCCATTTGAATCCGGTTCTGTTTCAGGAATTGGGCGATTTTATTGCCCAGCGACCGACCGACGGATGCAACTTCCAGACTATGCGTCAGGCGATTGTGTACAAAGATATTACCCGGTAAAGGAAAGACCTGGGTTTTGTTTTGAAGCCGTCTGAAAGGGGAAGAAAAAATCAATCTGTCGTAATCCCGCTGAAATTGGGAACGGTCGTGTGAATGAAACAGAGAAGCCGGACTTCCCGGATGATAGCGGTGTGCAGATAAAAGCGTATTCCAATTCATCATAATATGATCCGATATAAATGGAAAGCGAAGGTAAAAAGAAAATGTGGAAAATAGATCGTTTGGAAACAGAAGAAGGACAGAAAATTCGAAAAATATAAAAAAGAGGGAATTTTTATCACCTAAATAGCTTTAAAAATTCCCTCTATTGCAGGTTTTGTTTTTATTTTGTTACGAAACGGAAATGACTGCCGAAACGTTCGAAAGCAGCTTTATCCAATTCTTCCTGATGATCCGGATGTGCTATAGAAATCAAGGCTTTAGCCCGGTCTTGTAATGTTTTCCCATATAAATCGACAGCACCGAATTCGGTTACCACAATATGGGCATCAAAGCGGGTAGTGACGACTCCGGCACCGTTGATTAAGGTCGGACAAATTTTGCTGACACCTTTGGCTGTGACGGAAGGCATGGCGATGATCGGTTTGCCACCTTCACTGGCTGCTGCTCCACGGATGAAATCCAACTGGCCACCGCAACCGCTATAAAATTTACAACCGATAGAGTCTGCATTTACCTGACCGGTGATGTCGATAGACAGAGCAGAATTGATCGCCGTCATTTTGGGTTGTTGGGCAATGATAAAAGGATCATTGGTATACCCTACGTCCATCATGGCTACGGCAGGATTGTCGTCGATAAAATCGTAAACTTCTTTCGATCCCATCAGGAAGGTAGAAACAATTTTTCCTTTATCGTATTTTTTATTCAGGTTGTTGATCACACCTTTGTAATATAAAGGAAGTACACCATCGGCAAACATTTCGGTATGTATACCCAGGTTTTTGTGGTTGCCTAATTGAGAAAGTACTGCGTTGGGAATAGCACCGATACCCATTTGTAAGGTCGCTCCGTCTTCAATCAAAGCCGCACAATGCTGTCCGATTTTGATATCTTGTTCCGACAATTTTGCCTGATGAGCTTCAATCAGCGGCGTATTGTCTTCACAGAAAATGTCGATATCGGATAATTTAATGATCGCATCTCCCCAGGCACGAGGTACGTTGGGGTTGATGACAGCGATAACTGTCTTGGCCGTTTGTACGGCAGCCAGCGTGGCATCGACGGAAGTACCCATAGATACATAACCGTGTTTGTCCGGCGGACAAACTTGAATCATGGCTACATCTACCGGAGTAATCCCGCTACGGATCAACTTTTGTGTTTCACTTAAGTGTACGGGAATATAATCGGCCCATCCTTCCTGGGTCGGCTTACGTACATTGCCTCCCACAAAAAAGGATTCCAGAGAAAATACACCTTCGAATTCTTGTTCTGCATAAGGTGCGCTTCCTTCTGTGTGGAGATGTTGTAATTTGATATTTTTTAACTCTCCGGCACGTCCGCGGGCACAAAGAGCCTGAATAAGGCCTTGGGGAGCGCAGGCTACGCTATGGATGTGGATCCGGTCACCGGATTTTACCACTTTCACAGCTTCCTCAAACGATACTGTTTTTATTCCTTGATACATGATTCTGTTATTTTTATGATTAAATAGAGACCTTTTCAAACGAGTGCGAAGGTAAACAATAAAAGTAAAAACCCGAAGCCAAATGATAAAAAAATGATTTTGCGCTTGGGGCTGAATAAATAAAGTATGTCTGATTGTATCTTCTCCGAAGATTGGAGGATCAAATAAAAGTTTTTGTCGGGAGAGGAGGGAAAGAAAAAAGAATAGTAGTATAGATTTTACTATTTTATATAACGGCTTGTAAAAACAGACCGAAAAGATAAAGGTAAATTTTTGAGATAAAAATGTCAGTCAAACCAGGCGGATAGAGTCTTAAAAATGAAAAATTACACATTAGGGCACGTCCCTAATGTGTAATTTAGAACTTGCGGATGCGGTCCATATCTCTTTTAGCGTCTTTCAACTTCAGGGTTTCCCGTTTGTCGTATTCTTTTTTTCCTTTTGCGAGGGCGATGCGGAGTTTAGCCCAGCCTTTGTCTGTGATAAACATTTTGACCGGGATGATTGTCAGACCAGTTTCTTTGACGTTGCGTTCGAGTTTGCGTAATTCTTTGCGGGTAAGGAGAAGTTTCCGTTCCCTTTTTTCTTCGTGATTATAATAGGTGCCTAAACGATACTCGGCAATGTGTATCCCCTTTACCCATAATTCCCCTTTGTCGAAATAGCAATAGGAATCAACCAGACTGGCTTTCCCGGCCCGGACAGATTTAATTTCGGTACCGGTGAGGATGATGCCGGCATTGTATTCTTCCAAAAACTCGTAATCGAAAGAAGCTCGTTTATTCCGTATGTTAATATCGTTTGACATGCATTACAAATTAAGAATAGGTATGTGAAATAAAATCATTAGTAATCTCTTGAAAATTACCGGAATACAAATGATCGACAAAGCGGCAATAATCAGAGTATTGGTTTTTTGGTTGACCTCTAAACGTGTAACAGCAGAGATACCTGCGTAAAGAGTACGGATAAAAATCAGACTGATCAAGCTCAATAATTGACTGAAAAATCCGTTGATCAAGGCTACCGACAAACTATGAAAAACAATAAATACAGATGCACTGTATACGGTGAGGTGCAGAGCCGTGTTTTCCGCATCTGGAATTTTATTATTCAGGTATTCCCGAATAATTAAAAAAGCCAGATAAACTCCAGCCGTTGCTGAAATAAAATTGATTAAACTGTAGAGAATACCCTGAAAGATACCAAAATGGTATATTCCTCCGGGAATGACAATCAGAGAAACGATTCCCGTTACCGGAATAAAAAATAGGTTGAAAAGTCTTGAACTACTGTCTTCTTCCTGACGAATAATAGCCCATTCTCTTCCCGGATAGAGCAATAATTGTTTGATCCGATTATAGAAATGTTTTATGTCGTTTCTTGAAACCATGCGACAAAAGTACCAAAATAATGAGTAAAAAGTAAGAACTGAAAAATAAAAAAGTGAAAACCTGCAGAGGACGTGGAGTTTGAAAAAATTTGAATATTTTTTATAAAAAGTGGGATAAAGTGGTTTGAAGTGGGGAATTTTTTTTACCTTTACCTTTCGAAAGTACTCTCTGGTTAAGAAAGATGTTTTGGGATTAATTGTTTGATTTTTAATGTTTTATCTGAGTACTGCAAAGAAAAAGAAGGAGATGTTATCGTTTATCGGAGAATATTCATGTAGAGCAGACAACAAATACCGGGTTGTGGTGCCTTCGCCTTTCCGAAAGATTATGGAGGCCGGGCAGCAGGAGGTTTTTGTGTTGCGGAAGAATATTTTTGAGGCTTGTATAGACATGTATCCTTATAAGGAATGGGAAATGCTGGTGGCGGATCTGAGGGGAAAACTGAATTTATTCGATCGTACTCACGCGGCGTTTCTTCGGGAGTTGTACAGAGGAACTCAACAAGTAGAAATGGATGGAAATGGCCGGATATTGTTACCTAGGCGTATGTTGGAAGAGGTGGGAGTGGAAAAAGAAATTGTTTTGGCGGGGATGGATACGAAAATTGAATTGTGGGGAGCTAAAGCGTATGCGGGAATAGGAATGAAGGGAGAAGATTTTGCCGGGTTAACACAACAAATCTTTGGGAGCGGAAGATAACCGTTTTTGTAGCTAAAATTTTTTATTGTCGAATTATAATAGAATAGGATATGTCAGAATATCATATACCAGTGCTATTGAAAGAATCTATAGAGGGGCTGAATATTCAGCCGGAGGGGGTATATTTAGATTTGACATACGGAGGAGGTGGGCATTCCCGTGCCATATTGGATCGGTTAGAAGGGGGAGTTTTAATGGGGTTTGATCAGGATGAGGATGCTGTAGCACATATGCCTGAAGACAGGCGGTTTATACCGGTGCATCATAATTTCCGGTATATGCGCAATTTTGTGCGGTATTATGAATTGAAAGGGGTAGATGGTATTTTAGCGGATCTGGGTGTTTCTTCTCATGAATTTGACGAAGCGGAGCGGGGATTTTCTTTTCGGTTTGATGCAGAATTGGATATGCGGATGAACCGGAAAAGCCGTTTAAAAGCTTCGGATGTCTTGAATACTTATAGTGAGGAGGCATTGCTGGCTATTTTCAGGAATTACGGAGAGATCGAAAATGCGGGCAGATTGGTGGGAGCAATTGCGAAGAGGAGACAGGAGCAGTCGCTGCTCACTTCGGGCGATTTGTATCAGGGAATTCAGGCTTGTATTCCGAAGATGAAGGAAAAAAAGTATTTGGCTAAGGTTTATCAGGCTTTACGGATTGAAGTGAATGGCGAGTTGGAGGCTTTGAAAGAAATGCTGGAGCAGACCAAGGAAGTATTGCGGCCGGGGGGACGTCTGGTCGTTATTACGTATCATTCTTTAGAGGACCGAATTGTCAAAAACTTTTTAAAGACGGGGAATGTAGAGGGAAAGGTAGAGAAAGATCCGATTTACGGGCATGAAACGAAAGGTTTTGATTTGATCAACCGGAAAGTGATTTTGCCTTCGGCGGAAGAAATACAGCGGAATCCGCGGGCCAGAAGTGCGAAGTTGAGAATAGCCGCTAAGCCAGTAGAGACAAACGAGTAGGAAATTTTTAACGCATACAGATGAAACTATTCAGTAAAGCAAAGGATTTTATTTCTCCGAATGAAGAACTGAAGGAAACTTTGGAGAGTTCGGTGAAAGAATTATTGGATGGTCGTATATTGGCAGATAAAGTCATTCGTCGGAATATTGCTTTTATTCTTTTCCTGACTTTTTTGGGGATATTTTATATTGCCAATGGCTATAGTACGGAAAAGCTCTATAAGAAAAAAGTAAAAATGGAGAGGGAAGTGAGAGAGTTGCGTTTTGAATCGATTACAACGGCAGCTCGTTTGATGTTTATCAGTAAGCAATCGGAAGTGAAGAAAAGAGTAAATGAAGCGGGTTTGAATTTACAGGAAAGTAAAGAACCTCCTTTAAAACTTTATAAAAAGTAGTAGCTATGTCGATGAAGGGTGAAATTATATGGCGCATAGGACTGATTTATGTCCTGATGACTTTAATTGCGGGAGCTATTATTTTCAAGACCCTTCATGTGCAGATGTGGGAGGGGGAAAAGTGGCGGAAGAAATCGGTTGCTGTACGGATAAAAGATTTTGAAGTCGCTCCTAACCGGGGAGATATTTGTGCTTGTGATGGGAGAAAATTGGCGAGTTCTGTACCTTATTATGAGTTGCGTTGGGATGCTTCGGTCGTGGATAGCGATCTTTTCGGGGAAAAGGTCGATAGTCTGGCTTTGTGTTTATCCCGATTTTTTGGGGATGAAAGCAAAGCTGCTTACAAAAAACGTTTGGAAATGGCCCGGGCCCGGAAGAAAACATATTATTTGTTAAACCGGCGGAAAGTATCTTTTAACGAATTGAAAAAAATCAGGACTTTTCCGATATTCCGAAAAGGCCGGAATAGAGGGGGATTGATTGAAGAAATGAATAGCGTTCGTTTACAGCCTCATGTAAATCTGGCTACTCGTACGATAGGTTATCTGAATGAGGCGGAGGACAGGAGTTTTGAAGGAAGGGTAGGACTGGAAGGCGCTTTTGAAAATGAATTGAAAGGAATTCCGGGACGGAGTATAAAACAGATGATGTCCGGTACGTGGGTGCCGGTAACTGTAGAGGAGCCCATAGATGGAAACGATATTATCACGACCATCGATATCGATTATCAGGATATTGTGCAGCATGCTTTAATGCGGCAATTGGAAAAGTTTGACGCAGACCGGGGGACGGCTATATTGATGGAAGTGGAAACGGGGGATGTCAAAGCAATTGCTAATTTGAAACGTCAGTCTTCGGGAGGTTATGAGGAAGAATTTAACTATGCCATAGGAGATGCCGGCGAGCCGGGATCTGTCATGAAGGCTGCCACGATGATTGCGATGCTGGAAGATGGGTATGTAGAACCGGAAGATACGGTAGATTTAGGGGGGAAAGGTGTGTATGCATTTTTTGATAAGACCTTAACCGATTCAGACGGTAAAAAACCCGGGAAAATTACGGTTCAGCATGTCTTTGAAATTTCTTCCAACGGAATTGCCAAGCTGGTGAATGATTTTTATAAGGATAAACCTGAACGTTTTGTAAACCGCTTATGTGGTTTGGATCTGGATAAAAAATTGGGAATACCCTTGAAGGGAGAAGGGGATCCTTATATTAAGCATCCGGGCGACTCTACTTGGAGTGGGATATCTTTGCCCTGGATGAGTATCGGATATGAAGTGAAGCTCACTCCCTTGCAAGTTCTTGCGTTTTATAATGCAATTGCGAATAATGGACAGCGGATGCGTCCCCGTTTTGTAAAGGAAATCCGGCATAGGGGACAGTTGGTGGAGCAGTTTGAGCCGGAAGAGGTGGGAGGAAGAATTTGTAGCCGGAGTACGTTGAAGAAATTGCAACGGATATTGGAGGGAGTGGTGGAGAATGGAACGGCCCGGAATATCTACACCGACAAATACCGGATTGCGGGTAAAACGGGTACCGCCCGTATCGCCACCGGGAAGAAAGGGTATCAGATCCGGAAATATAGAGCTAGTTTTGTGGGATATTTCCCCGCAGATCATCCTTTATATTCCTGTATTGTGGTTATCGACGAACCTTCCCTGTCCAAAGGGTATTATGCCAGTTCTGTCTCCAGTCCGGTTTTTCGGGAAATAGCTGATAAGGTATATTCCGCGGCTTATTTACAATATGGAGAAGTAAAAGGGGAAGCCGACAAATCCTTGCCGGTTTGTAAGAATGGGTTGAAAGAAGATTTCTTGGCTGTGTTTGACGATTTGGATATAGAGGTGGAGGGAAAAGCGGATGTCAAACAGAACGATTGGGTTTTAACTGCTAGTAATGAAGGTGAAAATGTAGTGCTGAAACCCCGGCGAATTACGAATTCCCAGGTACCGAACGTAAAGGGAATGGGCTTGAAAGATGCTTTATATCTGTTGGAGAATGCCGGTTTATCCGTAGGAGTAAGTGGGGCTGGCATGGTAATGTCCCAGTCTCTTCAACCGGGAACAGAGGTTCGGCAGGGTAGTTATATTCATATAGAATTGAGGTAAAAGAAAAAGGGCGTGGTGTTAGTAATTTAATCAAATCATGAAACTGGAAGAATTATTAAAAGAGATCGGTGCTAAACAGGTTTGCGGGCCAACAGATCTTGACATAAGGGAAGTGCATTTCGATTCGAGAAAAATCGGACAAGGGGATTTATTTGTGGCCCTGAGGGGAGTCAATGTAGACGGGCATTTGTATATAGAGAAAGCGATGGAAGCGGGGGCTGTAGCGGTAGTATGTGAACAATTACCGGAACAGCTTCATGCCGGTTTGTGTTATGTATCGGTTGCCGACTCTGCTTTTGCTTTGGGAAATATCTTATCGGCTTTTTTCGGCTATCCTTCGCGGAAATTGAAATTGGTGGGAGTAACAGGTACGAACGGGAAGACGACGACTGCGACTTTATTATATGAGTTGGTTCGCTTTATGGGAAAGAAGGCCGGATTGTTGTCGACGGTATGTAATTATGTCGACGGGAAACAGTATCCTTCCACTCATACCACCCCCGACCCTTTGGAATTAAATCAGTATCTGCGTTTAATGGTCGAGGCTGGATGTGAATACTGCTTTATGGAAGTCAGTTCACATGCCATTCATCAAAAACGGATTGCCGGTTTGGATTTTGACGGAGCGATTTTTTCCAATATTACGCACGATCATCTGGATTACCATAAAACATTCAAGGCGTATATTGAAGTGAAAAAAGCTTTTTTCGACAACCTCAAAAAAGATGCCTTTGCTTTGACAAATGCCGATGATAAAAATGGGAGGATGATGTTACAGAATACGGCGGCCTGTAAATATACTTATTCCTGCCGGACGTTGGCGGATTTTAATGCCCGGGCGATCGAAAAACAGTTGGACGGTACTTTGTTGCAATTGGATGGGCAGGAAGTATGGACGAAATTTACGGGCGATTTTAATGCTTATAATTTGTTAGCCGTTTATGCTACGGCCTGTTTGCTGGGGTTGGAAAAAGAAGAAATATTGCGTTGCATGAGTATGCTGGTGCCGGTATCCGGTCGGTTTGAAACCCTCCTTTCTCCGGAAGGGGTGGTGGCTATTGTGGACTACGCTCATACGCCGGATGCTATTGAAAATGTGTTGTCCACCATCAAGGGATTGAAGGGAAAGAATAATAAAGTCATTACTGTGGTAGGGGCCGGAGGCGACCGGGACAAAACCAAGCGACCGGAAATGGCGGAGGCTGCCTGTCGGTGGAGCGACCGGATTATTCTCACCTCCGATAATCCTCGCAGTGAAGAACCGACGGCGATCATTGCCGATATGCAGGCAGGGGTCAGAGAAGAATACCGGAGGAATGTACTTGCTATTCCCGACCGCAGGGAAGCTATCCGCACAGCTCTTCTGCTGGCTTCGAAAGGAGATATCGTGTTGGTAGCCGGAAAAGGACATGAAAATTATCAGGAAATCAAAGGTGTAAAACATCATTTTGACGACAAGGAAGTGGTACGGGAGATTTTTGGTTTGTAAGCCGGAAATTTTTTCAGTTAAATGGAGTAAATTTTGAAGTTATGCTATATTATTTTTTTAAATACCTCGATAAATTGGATTTTCCGGGAGCAGGTATTTTTCAGTACATCACTTTCCGTTCGGCTTGTGCGATTATTTTATCCTTGATATTGGCGACGGTAATTGGAAAGAAGGTCATAAAAATCTTACAGAAACAACAAATCGGGGAGGATATCCGGGATTTGGGGCTGGAGGGGCAGATGCAGAAAAAAGGAACACCTACTATGGGCGGTATAATCATTTTGTTGTCTATCTTGATACCGGTACTGTTGTTTGCTCGTTTGGATAATGTATATATCCAATTGATGATTATTTCGACCCTTTGGTTGGGGGCTATTGGTTTTGCAGATGATTACATCAAAGTATTCCGGCGGCACAAGGAGGGATTGAAAGGACGTTTTAAAGTCATTGGGCAGGTCGGTCTGGGGTTGATTGTGGGAATCACTTTGTATGCCAGTGACGATGTGGTCATCCGGGAGAAGGTTTCTGTAGGAAGTGCGGGAGTGATAACCAGTATGGTGGATGAAGGTTTTCGGGAAGAGAATACAACTCGCATACTGGCTCAGGATGTGAAGTCTACAAAAACCACTATTCCTTTTTTCAAGGATAATGAATTCGATTATGCCTGGTTTACTTCTTTTGCCGGAAAATATGCGGAAGAATTGGGGTGGGTAGTGTTTGTACTGATCACTATATTAATTGTGACTGCAGTATCCAATGGGGCAAATCTCACCGATGGACTGGACGGACTGGCGACGGGCACTTCTGCCATCGCGGGCGCTACATTGGGAATATTGGCTTATGTTTCCGGAAATATGGTGTATGCCGATTATCTGAATATCATGTATATCCCTCATTCGGGCGAGTTGGTGGTTTTCGGGGCGGCATTTATCGGAGCCACGATCGGTTTCTTGTGGTATAATTCTTTCCCGGCTCAGGTGTTTATGGGAGATACAGGGAGTTTGTCGCTGGGGGGAATTATTGCTGTTTTTGCTATTGTGTTGCACAAAGAATTACTGATTCCTATTTTATGTGGTATTTTCCTCATGGAAAATTTATCTGTCGTGATGCAGGTCAGTTATTTTAAATATACAAAGAAAAGATTCGGAGAAGGGCGTCGGGTTTTCCTGATGGCGCCTTTGCATCATCATTTTCAGAAGAAGGGAATTCCTGAGCCCAAAATTGTAACCCGTTTTTGGATTGTCGGAATTATTTTGGCAGTATTGACGATTGTTACCTTAAAGATGAGGTAAAAGCAGTAAAGGGCAGGGAATTTATGAAATCAAAACGCATTATATAAATTATTAAGTCATGAAACTGGTCATTTTAGGAGGGGGAGAAAGCGGAACCGGAGCTGCTCTGCTAGGTAAAAAACTTGGATATGAAGTTTTTCTTTCCGATAAGAAGAATATAGATGAAGTTCACAAAGCGATTTTAGTGAAAGAGGCTATTCCGTTTGAGGAAGGTGTTCATACGGAAGAGCGGATTCTTGCAGCCGATTTGGTGGTGAAAAGTCCGGGAATACCTGATACGGTACCGATGATTAAGGCATTGCGGGCGAAAGGGATAGAGGTTATTTCCGAAATAGAGTTAGCCGGTCGGCATTCGGATGCGATTATGATTTGCATTACCGGTAGTAATGGAAAGACGACCACTACTTTGCTCATCCACCATATTTTAGTACAGGCGGGAATGGATGCAGGTTTGGCTGGGAATGTGGGACATAGTCTGGCAGCTCAGGTAGCGGAAAATGCGCATCCGTTGTATGTCGTCGAATTGTCCAGTTTCCAGTTGGACGGTATGTTTCGTTTCCAGGCGGATATTGCTGTCCTGACCAATGTTACACCCGATCATTTGGATCGTTATGATTATAAATTTGAAAACTATGTGAATTCGAAGTTCCGTATTTTAAATAATATGGGAAAAGAGGGATTATTTATTTATGGGTACGATTGTGAGGTGGTCCGTCAGCGGGTGATTGGCCAGAAGCTTCTTCCGCAGGCTGTTCCTTTTACCTATGGCGGGGAACCGGATTTACAGCAAGCCGGGGGAACTGCTTGTGCTTATATGGAAGGGAATACGATTGTTGTGAGACTGGATGAAAAGGTTTTCCGAATGGATAAAAACGACGTCAGCATCAAAGGGCGGCACAATGTATATAACGCCATGGCTGCCATTCTGGCTTGTATGCGTGCAGGAGTAGATCCCGGGGCGATAGCGGCGGGGTTAAAAAGTTTTCCGCAAGTGGAACACCGCTTGGAAACGGTTGCCGTTGTGGCAGGTGTTACTTACATCAACGATTCCAAGGCGACTAATGTAGATTCGGCTTGGTATGCATTAGACAGTATGACGCATCCCGTCGTTTGGATAGCAGGAGGGACGGATAAGGGAAACGATTATACCGTACTTTATGAACTGGTAAAACAGAAGGTAAAGGCTTTGGTATGTATGGGAGTCGATAACCGGAAACTGATAGAAAATTTCTCCGGGATTTGTCCGGTAGCGGACACCCACAGTCTGGAGGAAGCCTTGGCTGCGGTTCAGAAATATGCATGTGAGGGGGATACGGTATTGTTATCGCCTTGTTGTGCCAGTTTTGACTTATTCAAGAATTACGAACAGAGGGGAGAGCTTTTTAAAGAAAAAGTAAGACAACTGAAATAAATAACGAGAGGGCGGATACTGTTTGATGGATTAATAACTCGCTGCTATGTTCAAAGGAAGACTAAAATTGGATTTTAAAGGGGATAAAGTACTTTGGTACATTATTATTATCCTGATGCTTGCTTCTATTATGGTCGTGTATTCTTCTACGGGACAGTTAGCTTATCGGGAGAAAGGCGGAAATACCAGTTTTTATCTGATCAAGCAGCTGATTCTGATGTTGGGTTGTATCGGGGTAATTATCGGTTTACAATCTGTTCATTATAAATATTTCCTTACCTTTTCAAAAGTGGTGTTGGGAATGTCTTTTATTTTTTTATTGTGGGCAAAGTTTGCCGGTACGAACTTAAACGATGCGGATCGCTGGATCCCTTTACCTTTGGGTTTGTCTTTTCAACCTTCGGAACTGGCTAAATTAGGTATTATTATGTATACAGCCCGGATCATCGCTTTTTATCAGACCGATAAAGGATGTAGTGACGAAGCTTTGAAAAACGTATTACTGTTTACCGGACCTTTGATATTCCTCATCTTCCTGGATAATTTTTCGACTTCATTTTTATTGGGACTGATCTGTATGACGATGCTTTTTGTCGGCCGTTTGCGGTTAAAATTGATTTTGATATCCTTCGCTTCTCTAATAGCTTTGGTAGGGGTTATTTTAGTTTTGGCTTTTACTGTTCCTCAATTTGAAAAAATAGGACGTGTGGCGACGATTAAAGGACGTGTGACGAATTTCTTTTCAGGGGCTAAAAAGGAGCGGGAAGGTTCTTCCTATCAGTCTGATCAGGCTAAGATTGCTGTGGCAAAAGGAGGTTTGATGGGTGTGGGGCCTGGAAATAGTGAGCAGCGGAATTTTTTACCCCACCCGTATTCGGATTTTATCTTTGCCATTATCATTGAAGAATATGGTTTATTGGGAGGAGGATTGACTTTATTATTGTATTTGATTATTTTGTACCGGATTGGAGTGATTGTAAAACGATGTACGCGTACATTCCCGGCTTTATTGGTGACGGGCTTGGGATTGAGCATCGTTTTTCAGGCTTTTGTGAATATGGGTGTATGTGTGGGCCTGTTTCCGGTGACAGGGCAGCCTTTGCCTTTGGTCAGTATGGGGGGAACTTCTTTATTGTTTACGAGTGCTGCCTTCGGAATGATCCTCAGTGTAAGTCATACTTTCCAGGAAGACGGTGAAGTCGTAGAAGAAGAGTCGGAAGTGGAGGAAGTCGAAGACTCAGCGGCCGAAGAAGCGATCGAACATTTAAACAGATAAGTTATGATAAGAATTATTGTCAGCGGAGGGGGGACAGGAGGACATATATTTCCGGCCTTATCGATTGCAAATGCATTGAAGCGTTTGGATGGAGAGATAGAGATTTTATTTGTGGGAGCGGAGGGTAAAATGGAAATGGAAAAAGTGCCGGAAGCCGGTTTCCCGATAGAAGGATTACCGGTAAGGGGCTTGCAGAGGCGGTTGACCTGGCAAAATGTGAAAGTGCTGGTCAACTTATGTAGGAGCTTGCGGAAAGCCCGGAAAATTATAAAGCGGTTTCGACCGGATGTTGTGGTAGGAGTGGGAGGCTATGCCAGCGGACCCATCGGACGGGTTGCTTCCCGAATGGGTGTCCCTTTGGTGTTGCAGGAACAGAACTCCTATGCGGGGGTAACCAATAAATTGTTGGCAAAAAAAGCCAAAAAAATATGCGTTGCTTATGAGGGGATGGAGCGTTTTTTCGATAGAGAAAAAATTGTATTTACCGGAAATCCGGTGCGGAAAGATTTGTTACAAGCCGGAGAATCGCGACAGGAAGGATTTGCTTATTATAAATTGGATCCAAAGAAAAAAACAGTCTTGGTTACGGGAGGAAGTTTGGGAGCCGGTATGATCAATAAGGCTATCCGGGAAAATTTATCTGTCATCGGAAATTGGAAAAATGTACAGGTTTTGTGGCAATGTGGCGGATATTATTATGAGCAATTGGAACGGGAACTAAGGGATAAATTACCGGCTAATGTAGTGCTTACGGCTTTTTTAAAACGAATGGATTTGGCTTATGCCTGTGCCGATATTGTGGTAGCCCGGGCCGGGGCCGGTACGATTTCCGAATTGTGTTTACTGAAAAAAACGGCTGTCTTGATACCTTCTCCGAATGTAGCAGAAGATCATCAGACGAAAAATGCAATGGCTTTGGTAAACAAAAAAGCGGCCATTGCGATTAAAGATGCTGAGGTGGCGGATCGGTTAATGCCCGTGTTGTCAGAATTGTTGGAAAGCGAACAAAAACGAAAAGATTTGTCGGTAAACATTGCTCAGTTGGCAATAGAGGATTCAGATATAAAAATTGCCGAAGAAATATTGAAGTTGGTGGGAGAAAAGAGAAAAAAAGTTTAAAGGATAAGACGTTCGTAAAGCCGGAAGAGGAGGGGGAGATTCGAATCGTTTAAAAATAAAAAAGAAATGACACATTTATTGGAAGACATAAAGAATGTATATTTTGTCGGGATCGGAGGAATTGGAATGAGCGCTTTAGCTCGTTATTTCAAGGCTATTGGTTGTCATGTTGCCGGTTACGACCGTACTCCTTCGGCTTTGACAGAAAAGATGAAACAAGGAGAAAGAATAGAGGTAAATTACCGGGATGAAGAAGCAGAAATCGGACTCAGATACCGGGATAAGGCAAACACTTTAGTGGTTTATACTCCGGCTATTCCGCAAGACAGTAAGCAATTGAACTATTTTCGGAGTAATGGATTTTCTTTGCATAAGCGTTCTGAAGTACTGGGGTTATTGTCCCGGACGGGTAAGGCTTTGTGCGTAGCCGGCACGCATGGGAAGACCACCACAACCACTTTGCTGGCTTTCCTGTTAAAAAATTCCCGGATAGGGTGTAATGCTTTTTTGGGTGGTATTTCTATGAATTTCGGAACCAATTTGTTGATTGACAGATATTCTGAATATATTGTTGTGGAAGCGGATGAATTTGATCGTTCTTTTTTACATCTTTCTCCTTATATTGCTGCCATTACGGCTATGGATGAAGATCATTTGGATATTTACGGGAATAAGGCGAATCTGATAGAGGCTTTCGAAGAATTTGCGGAGAGAACAAGGGAAGAAGGGAAGATTCTCTTAAAAGCGGGATTAAAATTGGAACGTTCGGAAGTAGACGGATATTATGCTATAGAGGGGGTGACGGATAATTATTCTGATCATTTACGGGTACAGGGAAGTCATTATATATTCGATTACCACGGACAGAAAGCGGAAATAAAAGACCTTGTATTAGGGATTCCGGGACGTATGAATGTCGAAAATGCCACTTTGGCTATCACTATGGCTTTGGAAGCAGGAGTTCGACCCGATGAAATCCGGAAAGCTTTACCGGAATTTAGGGGAGTATTGAGGCGTTTCAATATACATACTTCCGGGGCGGTCCTCTATATAGACGATTATGCGCATCATCCCCGGGAGATAGAAGCGGCACTGAAAGCTGTACGGGAAATGTGGCCAGAGAAAAAGCTGACAGTTGCTTTTCAGCCTCATTTATATACCCGAACCCGTGATTTTCAGTCGGAATTTGCGCATAGCTTAAATATAGCAGATCAAGTGATCTTGTTGGATATTTATCCGGCCAGGGAAATTCCGATACCGGGAGTGAGTTCCGAAATTATTTTAAATAAACTTAACGTACCGGCTTGTATTATCCCTAAGGAAGAATTTCCTAAATTTGTAGATCAGAATGTGAAAGACGGCATATTTATGACGGTGGGGGCTGGAGATATAGATCGTTTTGTGCCGGTATTTACCCAGATGTTTGGAGGAAGATAGAATAAGCAAAATAAAAGGTTGATTTTTTATATTGTTATGCGTAAGATCCGGCCTTACATATTAGTAGTCACTTTATTTGTATACCTGATAATTGTCCTTACCTTTGTATCGGCAAGATTAGGAGAGGTACCCTGTAAAGGATTACAGGTTGCAGTAAAGGATACTGCGACCAATTCGTTTATTGACGATATGGAAGTGTTGAAGATTGTAAAGCGGGGGTATGGGGATATCGTGAATACGCCGGTAATGCACATTGATAAAGACAGTGTGGAGCGATTGCTGGCGCGGAATTCGGTTATCAAGTCGGCTCAGGTTTACTACAGTTTGGACGGTTATTTTCATGTGGAAATCACGCAACGTAAGCCTGTACTTAGGATTTTGTCGGGTGGGGGATATTACGTTGATGAGGACGGGAAAATTATGCCGTTGTCTCGTAAATATACTTCCCGGGTCGTTGTTGCTACCGGGGATATATCTCAAAAATTTGCTTGTGATAAATTGTATCCTTTTGTGAGGTCTCTGAAGAAGGATGAGTTCTGGGATGCCCTGATTGAGCAGATTGTCGTCCGGAATGAGGAATTGATTTTGATACCGAAAGTAGGAAACTTTAAAATTATTTTCGGCAAACTGGAGGGACAGGAAGAAAAGATGGAAAAATTGCGTCTTTTTCTGAAGGAAGGTATTTCCCGGAAAGGATGGAATAAATACAAGGAAGTCAATTTAAAATTCCACAAACAGATTGTTTGTGTAAAAAAGTAAATAATCGGATAAATAAGGCGGTTTATGTGAAAGAAAGGGAGAGGGAAAGAGAAAATAGATCGGTGAATTTAAAAAGTTTTCAATTATGGGTTTGATAGCATCTTTGGATATTGGTTCCGAAAAAATGGTTATGGCAGTGGCCAGTCAGGAAAACGGGAATTACCATTTGGCGGGTATCAAAATGATTGCATTGCAGGGGATGACGGATGGGGTGATTACCGATAAGGCAAAGGTAAAATCTTATATAAAATACCTGATTCAGGAATTGGCGAAAGACAAGGCCATTGACCGGCTCAAGATGTCTTTATCGGGAGCTGCTTTGCGGGTGAGCGAGCATAAGGTTAATGTGTTGTTACAGCGGAAAAATGTAAAAGAAGGGGATTTGGCACGGGCCGAGAATAAATGTATAGAAGCTGCGGTTTCCAGAGAGGATGAATTGGTAGATATTTTACCGGTTTCTTATCAGATTGACCGGGGAATGGTGGTTGCTCATCCCGTTGGGGTGGCAGGCAGAAGTCTGGATGTGCATTACCGGGTATATTTGGCAGATGCTGCCTATTTAATGGAAATAAGAGCTTTATTGGCAGATTGCGGTATTGAAGACGTGGAATTTTTCCCACCGGTACGAGCTTATATGGAGGCTTTAGACGTATGTTCTACGGATAAGCCTTTTGCTTTAATTGATATGGGAGCCAGACATACGGCTGTCATGCTTTGGGGAGAAGGTATGCTGAAACAGGAAGTTGTTTTGCCCTTGGGGACACATGCTGTCGATACGGATATTATGAAAGGGTTTCGTATCGAAGGCATACAGGTTGCAAAACAGATGAAACATCAGTATGGTATCGCCTTGAGGTCCATGTGCAAGACGGAGAAGATTGCTATTCCGGAGGTTAAAAAACAGATTGAAAAACGGGATTTGGCGAAGGTTATTCAGTGCCGTATGGAAGAATTGTTGGAAGGAGCGATCTTTCAGTTGCAGCAATGGCGTTTTAATGACGCGGAGAAAGAAATTTTATTGACAGGAGGAGGAAGTCGAGTGATTGGAACGGATACTTTGTTAGCCAAATTGAGCGGACACAAAGTAAGAATGGCTAAGGTGAAGGGAGTTATTTCGGGGAATGAAGAGATATTAAGTGCTCCGGCCTGTCTGATCGTTTTGGGATTATTATTGTGTGAACATATAGAATTAGAGGAAGAGAAGGGAGGAATCGGTAACTGGTTTTCTAGTATTTTTAAGTAAGGCCTGTTGGAGACGTTCTGTTTAAAATACTGGGAGGAGAAGAAATAATGAGTACAAAAAATCTAATGCGGTAATGTATGGAAAATGATGGATTATTATCGTTGAAATTGCCGGTACAGCAAGAGTCGATTATTAAGGTGATCGGTGTGGGAGGAGGTGGAAGCAATGCCGTAAATCATATGTGCAGGCAAGGTATTCACGGCGTAGAATTTGTGGTATGCAATACGGATATTCAGGCTTTGCGCCTTAGTCCTGTGAAGAATAAAATTCAATTGGGAAAAGAATTGACAGAAGGAAGAGGGGCTGGATGCTTGCCGGAAAAGGGAAGACAGTCTGCTGTAGAAAGCATGGACTTTATAAAAAATTTACTTTCTCATAAGACGAAAATGGTTTTTATAACCGCAGGTATGGGCGGGGGTACGGGTACCGGTGCTGCTCCTGAAATTGCCAAACAAGCCAAGGAATTGAAAATTTTGACCATTGGAATTGTGACATTGCCTTTTTCTTTTGAAGGGAGGAGGAAAATGGAACAGGCCATGGACGGAATAGATGAATTGGAGCAATATGTAGATGCCTTGCTGATCATAAAGAATGATAAGCTGAAAGATATATATGGAGATTTAAAACTTTCCGAAGCCTTTGCTATGGCGGATAATGTGCTGACCATTGCAGCCAAGAGTATTGCAGAGATTATTACAGTGAAGGGCTATGTGAATGTCGATTTTGCCGATGTGGACGGAGTGATGCGTAATAGTGGGGTTGCCTTGATGGGGGCTGCTGAAGCGGAGGGGGAAAACCGGGCTATGCAGGCTTTGGAGGAGGCACTGATTTCTCCTTTACTGAATAGTCACGATATACGGGGGGCTTCGAATATCTTACTCAATATTTTATATGGAGAACAGGAAGTGACGATGGATGAGATAACGTTGATTACGGAAAATTTGCAGGAGCGTGTGGGAGGAAATGTGAACGTGATCTGGGGAGCTGGTAAAGACGATACTTTGGGGAATAAATTACGGGTAGCTGTCATAGCCGTTGGGTTTAACCGCAACAGCAGTGTGGGTACACCTCATATGTCCGGCAGTGCGGCTCCGGGAGAGAGGGTTTCGGAAGCCGTATTCAAGGTGGAAGAAATGCCGGAAGAATTGGAGATGATTACTGTCAATTCGGCAGAATTGGAAGAGCAGGCCCGGAAAAAACGTTTGAAACAAGAGGAACAAAAGGCGAAGAGGCAAAAAGAAGTAAAACGGACGGAAGAGAGAAAGACGATAAAACAACAGGGTGTGAATGATTTACCGGATTCGGATAGTTGGTTTAAACGGAAATTAGGGAACATCATTACTGAGGATTCAAATCGGGATGCCGAAATGAAGTAGATAAAAGGAGCAGGAGGGTAATGCCTGACGATAAAAATGATTGAGCATAACAAATAGTATATTTATCATGATAGACGGATTGGTAAATTTTAATCTGGACGAGGTTTCTCCTACGATAATTAAGGTGATTGGTGTTGGGGGCGGAGGAGGGAATGCCGTAGAGTATATGTATTCCAAAGGAATATGTGATGTGGATTTTGTCGTTTGTAATACGGATGCCCAGACCTTGGAAAATAGTCCGGTACCTTTAAAAATACAACTTGGTAAAAAGCTGACAGAGGGGCATGGGGCCGGTAATGATCCGTTTCAAGGGGCGAGATCGGCAGAAGAGAGTCTGGAAGAGATAAAAGAGATGTTGCGTAGGAATACGAAGATGGCTTTTATCACGGCTGCTATGGGGGGAGGAACGGGAACCGGTGCGGCTCCGGTCATAGCTAGATTGACCAAAGAAATGGACATATTGACCGTAGGAATTGTTTCTATTCCGGCTCGTTTTGAAGGTCCCAAGCGATTGAATCAAGCCCGGGAGGGATTGCGTTTGCTGAAGGATAATGTAGATTGCCTGATCGTCATCGACAATGAAAAAATAAAGAAAATTTATGGTTCCCAAACGATTTCTGCGGCTTTTGCTAAAGCGAATGATGTATTGAATATTGCGGCAAAGGGAATTGCGGAAATCATTACTCTACCGGGCTATATCAATGTAGACTTTGCCGATGTAAAAACGGTTATGACGAATAGTGGGGTAGCCATTATGGGAGCAGCTCAGGCTTCGGGAGAAGACCGGGCCAAAAGAGCTATTACGGAGGCTTTGGACAGTCCTTTGCTGAATAATAATGATATACGGGGGGCTAAGGATATTTTGCTGAATATTACTTCCGGTACGAATGAAGTGACGATGAATGAAATGACAGAAATTACCTCCATTATTATTCATCGGGTAGGAGATACGGCGGCTGTCATTTGGGGAGTAGGTACGGATGAGAGCTTGGGGGATGCTATATCGGTGACCGTAATTGCTACGGGTTTTCCGAAGGATGATATAGAAATTGAAGAAAACGGTAACCGGCCATCGAGGGATGGGTTGATATTAGAAGAGGGGGAAGTTGTTTTAAAACCCGGCTTGACTCCGGAGGAAATTGAAGAATTGTCGGAGGTTCCTGCTTTTGAGCGGAGAAGAAATGTGAGGGTAATCTAGTAGAGGAAGGAAATTGTGGAGGTTTGTTGTTCGAAAAAAAGAAATAATATAAAGACGGTGTGTGTGGAAACATGCTGTGAAGCATTTGTAATTTAATAAAATTGAATGGAAAAATTTAGAGAATTAGGTTTAGAAGGAGAAATTCTGAAAGGCGTAGCTGATCTTGGTTTTGAGACACCAAGTCCGGTACAGGAAAAAGTAATCCCTGTGATATTAGGGGAAGAGAACGATTTAGTTGCATTGGCTCAGACCGGTACCGGTAAAACGGCAGCTTTTGGTTTGCCTTTGTTGCAAAAGTTGAATGTTGCGGAAAATGAGGTTCAGGTGTTGATCTTGAGTCCTACGCGAGAATTATGTGTGCAGATTGGAAACGACCTGAAGAATTATTCGAAATATCGTCCGGACATCCGGATTACCTGCGTTTACGGGGGGACGGATATTCGAAGACAGATCCGGGAATTGGAAAGAGGAGTACATGTATTGGTTGCCACACCCGGACGTTTATGTGATTTGATTAAGAGAGAGGCTGTAAATATAGAAGCTGTCAAGGCAGTAGTATTGGATGAGGCGGATGAAATGCTGAATATGGGATTTAAAGAAGATTTGAATTTTATTTTGGACGCCACTCCGCGGGAAAGAAACACTTATTTATTTTCGGCCACTATGCCGCGGGAAGTCGAAAGAATAGCCCGGAATTATCTGCATTCTCCCCAAGAAATAGCTGTAGGAAAGAAAAATCAAGGGGCAGATACGGTAAGACATCAATATTATCAGGTAAAAGCAAAAGATTTTTACGAGACCTTACACCGTGTCATCGATTGTGCTCCGGATATGTATGCTATTATTTTTACCCGTACAAAAATAGATGCCCGTGACATTGCTCATAAATTGCAAAAAGATGGGATTGATTGCGATGCTTTACATGGCGATCTGAGTCAGGCACAGCGGGATGAAGTGATGGCGAGGTTCCGGTCGAAACGATTGAAAGTGTTGGTCGCTACTGATGTGGCAGCGAGGGGGTTGGACGTCGATAATCTGACACATGTGATCAACTACAATTTACCGGAAGATGTCGAAAGCTATACCCATCGCAGTGGCCGTACCGGAAGAGCGGGGAAAGAAGGAATATCGGTAGCCATTATTAATTCGAAAGAGAAGAGCAAACTGAGGCGTATAGAAGGGATTTTGAAAAAGCAATTCGAATACAAGGAAGTTCCGGGAGGAGAAGAAGTATGCAGAGCTCAGTTGCTATATTATGCGGACAAAATTCTGGCAGCTGAACAGAAAGAAACCCTGACCCCTTATCAACAAGAGTTGTTTGACAAATTTGAAGAACTGTCGAAAGAAGAACTGATACAAAAAATAGTATCCTATGAGTTTGGACGGTTGTTGAAAAAATATGCCGGCGTAGAGGACCTGAATTTGTCTGAGGCGGAAATCAAAGGATTCCCTTCCGATAAAAAGAAAGGCGGAAGGGAACGGGAGTCTGAAGGGCAATTTACCGTTTTCAGTGTAAACGTGGGGCGTCAGGATGATTTCAGTCCCCGGGATTTAATGGCTATCATCAATAAGTATGCGCCTCAGAAAGGATTGGAAATCGGAGGCATACGTATCTTTGATAATGTTACGAAATTTGAAGTGGATGTAACCGGAATTGAAGGGTTCGGTAACTATTTCCGCAATGTAAATTTCAACGGCCTGCCTTTTATGGTAAGAGAAACCGGAGAACGTCCGGGCAGTTTGCGGAAAGGAGGGGAAAGAAGCGGAAAACGTAATTCTACGGCCAATAATAAATGGAAAGGAGAACGCCGTCGGAGTGAGGGGAGTAGCCGGGGACGGTTCGGAGAAAAGAAAAAAGGAGTAGATAACGGTCGTCGTTCCGGAAAAAAGCATTAAATTAACCTTATTATAGTTCAGATATTCCAAACCGAATACGATGGAAATTAAAAAGGCTGAGTTTATTGTTAGTAATGCAGATGTGTCCAAATGTCCGCTTTCGGACCGGCATGAGTATGCTTTTATCGGAAGATCCAATGTCGGGAAATCTTCTTTGATCAATATGCTTACAAATCGCAAAGAACTGGCGAAAACGGCAGTGAAACCCGGGAAGACGCAGCTCATTAATCACTTTTTAATCAATAACGAATGGTATATGGTGGATTTGCCGGGGTACGGATATGCCCGTACTTCTAAAAGTACCCGGGGAAAATTTGAAAAGATTATTTGTGATTATATCCTGAAAAGAGACAATCTGATTTGTTTGTTTGTTTTAATAGACAGCCGGCATAAACCTTTACAAATCGATTTGGAGTTTATGGAATGGCTGGGAGAAAACGGAGTGCCTTTTGTCATGGTTTTTACCAAGGCGGATAAGCTTACGGCTTCCGAGCGGCAAAGGTGTATAGAAGATTATCACAACGTGATGCTGGATACTTGGGAAACGACTCCTATGGCTTTTATGACCTCTTCCGAAAAACGGTTAGGGAGGGAAGAAGTTCTGGATTATATCGATGAATTAAACCGGACTGTAAGTATAGAATAAGCCTGTTGCCGAAGGAAAAGTGTTCTGTTTGTAATTTTAGTACGGTTGGTCTATGGAATTTATTTCTTTATATGAATTAAATAAACAAGTAAAGCAAGCTTTAAAAGAGCGGTTTGAGGGGACGATTTGGATCACTGCTGAAATCGCTTCTGTACAGGAAAACCGATCCGGACATTGTTATTTGGAATTGGTCGACAAACCGGCGGAGGAAGAAAAAGTAACCGCTATAGCGAAAGGTACGATATGGGCCTTTACTTACCGTATGCTGAAACCTTATTTTGAGACTACCACTGGACGAAGGCTGGAAAAGGGAATGAAAGTGTTGCTGAGTGTAGAGGTTGTTTTTCATGAAGTGTATGGATTTTCTCTGAATATCAAAGATATAGATCCTACTTTTACCTTGGGGGATTTGGAGCGAAAAAAGAGAGAGATCTTGGAGCAATTAGAAAGAGACGGGATTATCGATATGAACCGGAATTTGGAATTGCCTCCTTTACCTAAGACAATTGCAGTAATTTCTTCTCCCACAGCAGCAGGATTAGGGGATTTCCGGAATCAATTGGAACATAATTCGTATGGGTATCGTTTTCACATCAAGTTGTTTCCGGCAGTTATGCAGGGCGAACAGACCGTCGAGTCTGTCATTGCAGCTTTAGATCGGATTTACGCTTATGAAAATTTATTCGATGTGGTGGTCCTCATCCGGGGAGGAGGGGCACAGTCCGATTTAGGGTGTTTTGATTCTTACGAGTTAGCGGCGAATATTGCCCAGTTCCCACTCCCGGTAATTGCCGGTATCGGACACGAGAGAGATGATACGGTGGTCGATCGGGTGGCTTATCTGAAGGTGAAGACGCCTACAGCGGCGGCGGCCTTTTTGATAGAGACTTTCCAGCATGCAGAGGCTCTTTTAGAGGAGTTGAGAACGGATTTTTTGACGGGCGTGGAAGAATTGCTGAAGGAAGAAAATAAACGGTTATTGTTGCAGATAAAAGATTTTAAACGTTTGACTCAAACTTTACTGCAAAACCGAGATACTTCTCTTCAATTACTTTCCCGGAGATTGGAACATCATTCTAAAGTGTTTATTTATAACCGTTTGTCAGGATTTGACCGGATCCGGGACCGCCTGTCCCATCGGTTGGATTTTATATTCGACCGAGAGAAACACAAGAGCGTACAATATCTTGCGGAAGTAAGGCGTAAATGTGAAAATCGCTTGGCTGGCGATTCGCATTTTCTGGAATTGGCAGAGACAAAAGTAAAATATGTGGATCCGAAAAATGTTTTAGAAAGAGGATATTCCATTACCCGTTTGAAGGGAAAAGCTGTAAAGAGTGTGGCAGAAGTATCTGCAAATGATATATTAGAAACGATATTGAAAGACGGAAAATTGGAGAGCGAAGTTCGGTCTTATCCGTCCCCAAAAGAGTAATACGATGGAAGAAAAGTTAAATTATAAAGAGGCTATGGCTGAAATTGAAAGTATTGTAGCCTTGCTGGAAGAAAATAAACTGGATGTGGATGAACTGAGTGCAAAAGTAAAGCGGGTTTCCCAGTTGATCGCCTTTTGTAAATCGAAACTTCACGACACGGGGGAAGAAGTGGAAAATATTTTAAAATCAATGGAAGAGTGAAGCAAAGTCTGAAATTCTTCGGAGGATTGTGGATGGTTTTGTGTTTGGGAGCGACTGCTCTGTACGCCCAGTCGGGTTTAGCTTTGGAACGTTTGTTGGCCAATGCCGGCTTGAGGAATGCTGTTATGGGAATAGCTATACGGGATTGTGCCGATGGAAAAGAGGTATTCAATTATCAGGGACAATTGGCTTTGCATCCGGCTTCTGTAGCTAAATTACTCCCTTCGGCTTGGGCATTGGAGAAAAGAGGGGCAGATTTCTGTTTTAAGACCCGTGTCTTTTATTCGGGAGGTATCCGGGAGCATGCTATCGAAGGAGATGTGGTGATTGTACCTTCGGGAGACCCCACGCCGGATTCCCGTTATTTTCCGGATTCCTGCTTTATCCGTAAATTCGTTTCGGTGTTGCGGGAAAAGGGCATACATACCATAAAAGGTCGTATTATCGTCCAGGGGGAGAGTGAGGAGGAGATACCCGGCTCCTGGCCTTGGGAAGATATTTCCAATTATTATGGAGCTCTTTGTCATCGTTTTAATTACCGGGACAATACCTATTGTTTAAATTTTACGACGGGAGCCGCAGGAACGACGGCTCGCTTGCTTTCGGTAGAACCGGCTTTGCCTGAAATTCGTTTTAGAAATCAAGTAAAGGCGGCGGCCTCTGGAGGAGATAATGCCTGGATATACGGAGGGCCTTATAGTAATGTGTTGTATGTTAAAGGTACTTTGCCTGCCCATCAGGCTTCTTTTCAGGTGAAAGGAGCCATGCACCAGCCGGAAAAATATTTTATAGCGGAACTGACGACTTATTTAAAAAAAGAGGGGATAAAGATAGAGCAACGGATACCAAGAAATACAACGCTGGAGGAATTATGGGTATATACTTCGCCTCTGCTGGAGGAAATCGTGTTTCATACCAATAAATCCAGTGTAAATCTTTTTGCCGAAGCCTTGGGGCAATTGATGGCTCCTTTTCAGTATGAAAGGGCTCTCAAACGATGGTTGTCCGGACAAGGGATAGATACGTCAGGAATCCTTTTAAAAGATGCCTGTGGCTTGTCGCCGCAAAATGCTATACCGGCAGAAACAATTGCTCATTTGCTCTATACCCAGCGGAACAACACAGCCTGGGTATGTTCTTTGCCTGTAGCCGGTACGGATAGGGGATTGAATGTTTACCTCCGGCATCATCCGGTTTTGAAAAATAAATTATCTGCCAAAACGGGATCTTTCTCCGGGGTTCGTTGTCTGGCAGGTTATCTGACGACCTCTTCCGGAAAACGGTTGGCATTTGCCTTTTTTATCAATAATTACACCTGTCCGGTTGCTGTTGTGTATGAAGCTGTGGGTGCTTTTTTGTCGGATTGGGTTAGTTATTAACGTGCTGCTTCTTTCAGATCTTTCATTCCTTTCTTTTCCAGATCTGCCCGGCTGCGGCTGGTCGTGACAAAGAATACGCCTGTAAATACCAGTATAACTGCCAGGACTTTCAACATATTGAAATGGTCCATGCCCCAATAGATGGCTACGCTACTGGCAACGATGGGTTGGATATAATTGTACATACTGGTAACTGTGGGGCGCAAATAACGTTGTCCCAGAGGAATGAGCAGATAGCTGATAAAAGTGGCACAGAATACAACGGCCACCAAGCCGGTGAGGACGCTTCCGCCTAGAGATAACCAGTCTGTGGATAGAATTTCAGGGTATGAAAAAGGAATCAGACAGATAGAAGCGTAAGTAAACATCCATTTCATCAGAGTGATGGGCGAATAACGGGCGGTTAATCCTTTATACAAGACGAGATAGAAAGAAAAACTGAGTTGTGCGAGTAAGCAGAGCAAATCCCCCCAGATATTACTATTCCCTGCAGCGTTTTGCTGTCCGCTCACAATCAGTAATAAAGCTCCTAGGGCGCCTAAAAATACCCCTGCTAATTTTTTACCTGTAACCGGCTCCCGCAAATAAAAAGCTGCGATGATCATGGTAAGGATAGGGGAACTGGTGGTTATAATAGATGCATTGATCGGTGATGTCAGACTTAATCCAAATATAAAAGATCCTTGGTTGAATACAATTCCTAACAGAGAGGCAAAAAAGAGCAGCAGCAGATCTTTAGACGCTACGTGCTCGGGTTTGGTGAAAACAGACGCCAGCCAAAATAAGCAAGCTGCTCCCAACATACGGCAATCCGTCAGTAATAACGGAGTCACAGCACTGGCCAATACCAGTTTCGAAACCGGTGCCATAAGTCCCCACATCACTTCCGCTCCCCACATGGCCCCATGTCCTTTCCATTCGTTTTTTGTCATATCCAGATTCTTAGCAATGCCTTTTGCCGGCCGATAAAATTCAGCGAAAATATATATTTTGAACGGGATTGAGAAAGAAGAGAAAATGAATTTTATCCTTATTCTGAAAACAGACAGACGATCTCTATTTATTTTGTACGGAAAATGGTTTTATTCTATAACTGAGCAGGCAAGCATAGAGGGAGAGTATAAGTAAAGGTAGGTGTAAAATTCCTATATTTATTGTATAGGGATTCAGAAAAGAAAGCATATTATAAAGGCCTATAATAAAACCGATGATCGCTGTAACCCGGTAAGTGACAATGTTTATGCGTGGGATGTTCAACGTCATAAGAGTTAAAAACAAGGGCGTTGTCAAGCAGAATGCTGTTGCCGAATTCTTATAGATGAAATGTGCCGGATTGAAGTTGAAACCGTCGGCAGATAAGGGACACAGATAGGCAAACAGTGAAAGCAGTATCATCCAGCTATATTTCCATTGGAAAGGGGAAAATGAATAATCATTTTTCGATTGAAATATTTCGATGACCCACACATAAGCTACAAACAGAAACATGATAACATTAACCGTAACTATACTCCAGCCATATTTTTCGGTGATGGCTATATTTTGGACAAAAGCGAAAAGGATATAACTTACAGCAACATAGAGATTAAAAATAAGTTTCATCCTGTTTTTGAGAACAATCAATAAAACAAGTATTATTAAAGATAAAATCTGAAAATAAACAGAGTAACTGCTAATTTTTAATTGGATGGAATTTGTAAGTGTGGTATAAATGATCGTATTGATCTGTTCCACTTGGAAATTTTTACTGGCATAAGGGAGAAACAGGAATTGGGAAATAACCAGTATGACAAAGAACCACCACTTTCTGGTTATATAATCTATTCTTTCCATTTTGTTACCGCATTAAATTTACGAAACAAAATTAGGATTTCTTATTGACCGAAAATTGTAAAAAACGGTCACATTCATTTTTTGATAAATCTTTAGGTAATTCTCCCGTATATTTTTTCACTTCTTTTATATAGTGCGATTGATCGTAATAATTTGAATCGGGATACAGCGTCCCGTTTTTCAGCGCTTCAAAAGAATTTCTGAGTCTGATTATATTTAAAAAGGTCTTTAAAGAAAGTCCGAATTGATGATTGAAATACCGGTTGATTTTTCTTCTGTCCCAAAGGATTTTTTCCGCTATTTCTTTTACGGTTAGATCCGGGGAATAGACTGTTTGAAGGAGAGATAATTTCTTCCGGTCTATTTCTTTTTCGCTGAGCATATGGGATATTTTTCCGGAAATCTCTTTTGTTCTATCTTCGAAAGAAAGATTTTCCCATTTTTTTAATCCCCAAAAATTGGAGTCCAAGGGCATCGTAGTATCCCGTATCGAACAGATCTCTTGTTCAAAGAGATACTCGGATGCTGAAAGCGGAAACCTGATGGCAGAAACGATAATTCCTTTCGGAATAAAAACCTCAAAAGGTTTTGTCCTTAATCCCGATAAAAAGACAGAGAATAAATGCTGTTGCTCAAATATCATAAAAAGTTCAAAATAACCATTGGGGAAAATGGTATATTGAGCATCTTTATCCTTGTTTTCATACTTCCAAAAACATTTTACAAAAGATGAAATTTCATTTGTAGGGGAAATTTCGACATAATTCATAGCCTTCTGTCTGTTTTAGGGCTTATTTGCAACCGCTTTTTATTCTGCCTTTTTCTAAACCTTGTTTTGAATCCTATCCAGTGCCTTTCTTTGCATTCTTAATCGGCTACAATCTCCTTTTAGTATTGCTGAATTTCGCCTTGTTGCCGAAGGGGTGCTGCTACAATTAATTGTACAAATATAAGATAAAAGACGATATGCAAATAAAACGAATCGGAAATCTGTAAAAACAAAAATCGCAGTAAAGTTGTGTTTTACTGCGATTTTATAATTATTTGTGATTTTTATTTATCACTTTTTATTTGACTTCTTCAAAGTCTACATCGGTTACTTCCTGGTCTTTGCCGCTGTTGTTGGTTTGTTGGCCAGCGTTGGGATTCCCCTGAGGACCTTGTTGTGCGCCGCCTTGCTGTTGTTGAGCCTGGGCATTGTACATTTCCTGTGAAGCGGCCTGGAAAACGTTGTTCAGTTTGTCGATAGCGCTGTTGATACGATCGATATCCTGAGCTTTGTGAGCGTCTTTCAGTTCCTGCAGAGCCGATTCGATCGGTGCCTTTTTGTCTGCCGGCAGTTTGTCTCCGAATTCTTTCAGTTGTTTTTCTGTCTGAAAGATCATAGAGTCTGCTTTGTTGATCGTATCGATCCGTTCTTTTTCTTTCCGGTCGGCTTCAGCATTGGCAGTTGCTTCGTCTTTCATCCGTTTGATATCGGCATCGGACAAACCGGAAGAAGCTTCGATACGGATAGATTGTTCTTTACCTGTGGCTTTGTCTTTAGCAGATACGTTCAAAATACCGTTTGCATCGATATCAAAGGTTACTTCGATCTGAGGTATTCCTCTGGGGGCTGGTGGAATGCTGTCCAAATGGAAACGACCGATCGTTTTATTGTCTTTTGCTAAAGGACGTTCTCCCTGTAAGATATGAATTTCTACAGAAGGCTGATTATCGGCAGCTGTAGAGAAGACTTCTGATTTTTTCGTCGGGATGGTTGTGTTGGCCTCGATTAATTTCGTCATTACTCCGCCTAAGGTTTCAATACCCAATGACAGCGGGGTAACGTCCAACAACAATACGTCTTTTACTTCTCCTGTCAAAACACCGCCTTGGATAGCAGCCCCTACAGCTACTACTTCGTCCGGATTCACACCTTTAGAAGGAACTTTACCGAAAAATTCTTCTACTTTTTTCTGAACAGCAGGAATACGGGTAGAACCACCGACCAAAATGACTTCGTCAATTTGAGAAGCTTGTAAACCGGCATCTTTCAACGCTTTTCTACAAGGTTCAATAGTGGCTTCTACTAATTTATAGGTCAGTTGGTCGAATTGAGCTCTTGTCAGTGTTCTTACCAGGTGTTTGGGAATACCGTCTACCGGGAAGATATACGGAAGGTTGATTTCCGTAGTTGTAGAACTTGATAATTCGATCTTTGCTTTTTCGGCTGCTTCTTTCAGACGTTGGTGAGCCATCGGATCTTTGCGGATATCTACGCCTTCATCTTTTTTGAATTCGTCAGCCAGCCAATTTATGATAATATCATCGAAATCATCACCCCCTAAGTGGGTATCCCCGTTTGTAGATTTTACTTCGAATACGCCGTCGCCTAATTCCAGGATAGAGATATCAAAAGTACCGCCCCCTAAGTCGAATACGGCGATCTTCATATCTTTGTCTTTCTTATCCAAACCGTATGCCAAAGCGGCAGCTGTCGGTTCGTTGATAATACGTTTCACACTTAATCCGGCAATTTCTCCGGCTTCTTTGGTTGCCTGACGTTGAGAATCACTAAAATAAGCCGGAACTGTAATCACAGCTTCTGTAATTTCCTGTCCCAGATAATCTTCAGCTGTTTTCTTCATCTTCTGGAGAATCATGGCTGAAATTTCCTGCGGAGAGTATTTCCGATCGTCGATGACTACCCGGGGAGTATTGTTGTCTCCTCTCACTACCTCATAAGCTACACGTTTAACTTCGTTTGCTACCTGATCATAACTTTCTCCCATAAACCGTTTAATCGAATAAATGGTTTTTCTCGGGTTTGTAATTGCCTGACGTTTAGCCGGGTCACCTACTTTTCTTTCTCCGTTATCCACAAATGCAACAATTGAAGGGGTGGTACGTCTGCCTTCACTGTTCGGAATTACTACCGGCTCATTACCTTCCATTACGGCTACGCAAGAGTTTGTAGTTCCTAAGTCAATTCCAATTATTTTTCCCATAATGCGTTTTATTTTATTTGTTTATATTATTCGTTTTCTTTCCTCTTAAGGTTTTCCCTTGAATACGATTATCTTTTAACAAACCGTATGCCATTTTATTCTCCCTTCCATTTTTTGTAAAAATGTCGGATTTTATATAAATAAGATTATGAAATGTCATGTTTCGTGTCAAAACGTCATATTTGTTGTATACGCATCCCCACGAAATGGGTTGAGTCATTCTTCCGTTAAATTTTTTTAGATTCTTCATTCTCTCTTTTTTCTTTATTCTTTTTCTATCTTTGTCTCTGAATGAGTTAAGGATTTTACGGTATAAGGTGGGACGTGTGGGGAAAAGGAAATTGTCTTGTAAAGTAAGTTAGCTATAGTATGAGCACAAAAAGTATCAAAGAAAAGATTTTGCTTTTATACGATTCGCCGGTAAAGGGGAGGGAAGAAAGTAAACCGGGAAATTACGAATGGGAAGTAAGGAGCCTACCGGAATCGGTTACACAACAGGAATATATACAATTGTTGCATTCTACGGAAGCGGAAACAGTGCTTTTGGTGAAGAATGGTCTTTTCTCTTGGTCGACGATTGCCGATGTTGTGGGAAATTATCTGAACGAAAAGCATTCACATTGTGTGGGTTACGTAAATAATTCCGGTAAGCAAAGGAAAGGGAGCGGCATACTTAATCTTTGGAAGGCAGATGAAAAAGTGATAGAAAGTCCTCTTTTTCTGGGGCCGAAATCTTTTTTCCTAAAAACGTATGCCGGGCAGGATTTATGTGCCGAGCCGATGAAGGCTGTCGGATATAGCTTGTATAAAACTGCAGGAATCAAGTTCTGCCCGATAAAAACGAAAACCGATATCGGAAAGAATCTTCTTCCCCCCAAAGAAAATAACCGGAAGCTATTCTGGAATTATGCTTTTCGTATTCCTTTTACTTATCTGTTTTCGGGTAAATTTTTTAAAGAATTTTTTCAGGCATCAGGCAAAGCTCCCCGGGAAATGACATTTCGGGCTCTCCTGTTTCTCTCCGTCGCTTTTGCTTTTGTATTTATGCCGTATATCAGCCAAGATTACGGTATTACGGGTGATGAACCAGTCGATTCCCGGCATGCAGCTTATGTGCTGGACTATTTTACCAAAGGGGATCCGGCTGCTCTCCATCAACCGAAAACCGCTTTGCATTTATACGGTATTTCAATGCAAGTAATGGCTGCTGCCATATGTGATGTTTTCCACCTTGATAACTATTACGAAGTGCGGCATGTCATCTGTGCCTTGAATGGGGCTTTAGGAATTTTATTTGCAGGATTGCTCGGGTGGAGGCTGGGAGGAGGAGTATGCGGACTTTTATCTGTATTGCTGCTGTTTTTTACTCCCCGTTATTTCGGACATAGTATGAACAATCTGAAAGACATTCCCTTTGCCGTCGGTTATTTAATGGCCGTTTATTATACCATCCGCTTGTTTGATTATTATCCTTTCTTCCGGTTGCGGCATATGATCGGTCTGATTTTGGGGATAGCCCTGGCGTTGGGCACCCGTTCCGGCGGATTGATTTTGTATCCCATGTTATTGATGTATGGCGGATTATATTATATTTCTGTCTATGGGTTAAAAGAAAGCTATAAAATTGGTAAATACCGTAAGCCTCTTGGGACTATTTTGCAGGTCTTTATTGTCGTTATTGTCATCAGCTATATACTGGCCATTTTGCTGTGGCCTTTTGCTTTGCAAAAGCCGTTGACGAACGTATTGTTCTCTTTGCAAAAGTTTACCAACTATAGCATCGGTTTGAGGACTATATTCGATGGGGAACAAATGATGTCCAATATGTTGCCCTGGAAATATGCTCCGAAGTATTTGTGGATCGGTATGCCTTTGATAACGGTGTTCGGATGTATAGGGGCGGGCATTTATATGCTGGTGAAACGGAAAGCTTTCACGCTACCGCTTTATTTTGTATGCTTTGCTTTTTTGTTCCCTTTGTTTTGGATAATTTATAAAAATTCAAACCTGTACGGGGGAATCCGGCACATGCTATTTGTTATTCCGCCAATGGTAATTCTGGCTGCTTTTTTCTGGACAAAACTCTTGGAGTACAGAAATAAATATTTGCAGATAGGAGTACTGATCGGGATGGGAGGATTGTTGGCATTACCGGTTATTCATTTTTTCAGGAATCACCCTAATCAATATGTATATTTCAACGAGTTGGCGGGAGGGTTGAAAAAATGTTATGGAAATTATGAAACGGATTATTATTTCAATTCGCTCAAAGCTTCCGCAGATTGGTTTAAAAAAAACGTTCCCTTGGCAGCCGATCGGAAAACGATTATCGTCACTCAGTTCCCGGACGGCGTTTCCTATTATTTCCGAAAAGATACCAATGTTAAGGTGATATATAGCCGTTATTACGAAAAGTATTCAAAGAATTGGGATTACGCTTTATTGGGAAATGTATATGTAAACCGGTTTCAATTGCAACACGGTTTATATCCTCCTGTTGAAAATCTGTATTCTCCTGCTGTAGACGGGTATCCTATGTCCTGTGTTGTAAAGCGGCCGACTAAAAAAGATTTGCAAGGTTTTGAACTGGAAAAAGAGAATAAGATTTCCGAAGCGTTGCAGGCATTTGAAGAATATACGGCAGAGGAGCCCGGAAGTGAGGAAGTGTGGGCCAGAATGTCGAAATTGTATTATGTAGACAAACAGTATGAGAAAGCATTGAAAAGTGCAGAAAAAGCCCTGTCTTTACATCCGGCATTAAATGAAGCTCTGTATATGCAGGCAATGTCTCATATCAAACAAGGAAATTATCCGGCGGCTTTGTCTGCGACAGAACGGATGCTGGCACAGAATTCCGTTTCGGTGGATGCTTACTACCTGAAAGCATTGGTTTATTTCTCCATGAAAAATTACCAGGCAGCTATCAATGATCTGAATAAATTACTGAATATACGTCCCAATTATCCGAAAGCTTTGTTGCTGGCTGCTGATATTATGCATATAAACGGGGATTACAGGCAGGCGGCTGATTTATACAACCAGGCTGTAAAATACATTCCGGATATATCGGCATTGACTCATTTAGCAGATTGTCTTTGCCGTATAAAAAATTATGCACAGGCGGAACAGATTGTCCGGAAAGTATTGAAAGCGGAACCAAACTATCTGGCGATATTAAAGGTAGAATTGAGATTGAGGCTGATGCAACGCAATTATACGGAAGCGGCTCGTTTGCTGAAGCGTTTGGAGGGAATAGATACTGACGCTGAATTATATGTTCTGCGGGCTTTATATATGCAGACTGTAAATAAACCTGGAAATGCAATGGCCTTGTTGGATAAGGCCTTACAGCTAGAACCGGAGAATCGCGAAGCACTTTTTTATAAAAAGAAAGGAAATTCGGCATGGATTTGAAAGAAAGACGGCAAATGAATACGGTAAAGCGGCATCCTTGGGAAATGTCGCGGGCGCAGGTGATTGCCGACTTGCTGAAGTTGAATCCGGAACGGGAATACCGGATTTTAGATATCGGATGCGGAGATTTGTTCCTGGAGGAATATTTGTTAGAGCGATATGCACTTCTTCAGTTTTATTGTGTAGATATTGCTTACTCAGAAGAAGAAGTAACTGTTCTTAATCAAAAAAATAAACGGATAAGGGTTTATAATAATTTTGCCGATGTAGCGGATGAAGTGAGGCAGATGGATATCGTTTTGTTGTTGGATGTAGTAGAGCATATCGAAAGGGAGCGGGACTTTTTGGAGGAGCTGATAAGCCGGCCTTTTTTTACGAAACAAACTGAAATTTTAATTACCGTTCCTGCTTTTCAATGCTTGTATACCTCTCACGATCATTTTCTGGGGCATTACCGCAGGTATTCTTTAAAGGAAATAAGGAGGCTCGTTCAACAAGCGGATTTAAAATTACTGACGTCCGGTTATTTTTATATGTCTTTGTTGATTCCCCGGATGTTAAAAAAAGGGAAGGAAAATCTGGTGGGAAAGGGTAGGGATACGACGGGATTGGTAGAATGGAAAGGAGGGGCAGGATGGACTTCTTTTCTAAAAAAAGTATTGACTTTTGATTATCGTACGGGAAAGTTTTTTAAGGCAATGGGATTGTCTTTGCCTGGTTTATCAACTTATGTACTATGCCGAAAAAAATCTGTATCATAGTGCCTTGCTACAATGAAGCAAGCCGTTTGGCCGTAGAGATTTATGTGAATTTTCTAAGGGAAAATGCGGAGATGGATATTTGTTTTGTCAATGATGGGAGTTCGGACGGTACGGACAAGGTTTTGGAAAACATGCAGTCTCTTTGTCCCGAACGTATCCTGCTGTTAAACAAAGAACAGAATCAGGGAAAGGCTGAGGCCGTACGTTCCGGAATCGAGTGGGTACTGGAGAAAGGATGGTACGGAAGGGTCGGATTTATGGATGCGGATCTGGCGACCCCGCTTGCAGAGGTCTGTCGTTTGGCCAAAGTATTGGAGACCGAAAAAAATACAGCGGTCGTTATCGGGTCGAGAATCAAAAGAATGGGAGTAAAAGTCAGTCGGAATTTATGGCGCCATTATATGGGGCGTGTCTTCGCAACCATTGTCAGTATACTTTTCCGTTTAAATGCTTATGATACACAATGCGGTGCTAAGATCTTTACGGTCCCGGTAGCCCGGGAAATATTTGCTCAGACTTTTCATTCTCCTTGGTTGTTTGATGTGGAATTATTACTTCGGATACGGCAAAGACATCCGGATTATAACGTTATTGTAAAGGAAATTCCTCTGGATGTATGGGAAGAGAAAGGAGGAAGTAAAATCCGCTTTTCGCATTTGTTGAAAATACCTTTCGAATTGTGTGCGATTTACCGGAAATATCGTTGAACTTTTCTTTGCTCTGAACCGGGAAAACTAAAAAGTAGTATTTATACCCAAGTCTGATATAGCAAAATACCTTAATTTTGCATATTGAATGAAATATGCTTTAAAGTGAAAACATTGGAAATGACCGATTATGTCTTGGAATCCCGTTGTTGTGGGAAGAAATTTAGGGATGGGGATTGGGAGCTGGACTGTCCGAATAAAGATGGAGCTGCTTTGATTTTTGTGCAATATGCCAAGAAGCAGTTGGAGGTAAAAGAGTATCTACCGGGGCTTTATAAATTTTCAGATTGGTTGCCTATCTGTCGGACCTTGGAAGGTTCCGGGGCTCCTGTTACCTATAAGAGTGTCGGATTGGCAAAGGAATTGGGATTAACGAATCTTTATGTTACTTTTAATGGATATTGGCCTGAGAAGGGAGCTTTTATGATGACGGGGGCATTTAAGGAGTGTGAAGCTTATGCCGTATGCGCCCGTATCAATCAGAATAGTGATAAAATCATGGTGGTCGCTTCGGCAGGAAATACCGCCAGGGCTTTTGCCAGAGTTTGTTCTGAAAACAAGATTCCGCTTTTATTGTGTATTCCGGCAGATTGCGTGGATGCAATGTGGTCGGCTCAACCCTTGAATCCTTGTGTAAAAGTAATTGCAACCGAGAGCGGGAGTGATTATTTTGATGCCATATACCTCTCCAATATTATTTGCCAGATGGAGCAGTTTTATCCGGAGGGAGGAGCAAAGAATGTGGCCCGACGGGATGGAATGGGAACGACTGTTTTATCGGCAGTTACGACGATCGGCCGGATTCCGGATTATTATTTCCAGGCTGTAGGAAGCGGTACGGGAGCTATTGCTGCTTGGGAAGCTAATAAACGTTTTATCGTTGACGGACGTTATGGAAAAAATCTGATGAAACTAATGGTGTCTCAGAATATACCTTTTACGCCTATGTATGATGCCTGGAAAAAAGGATCGCGGAATTTATTACCGGTAGAAGATGAAACGGCCCGGCGGCAAGTGGGGGAGATTTGTGCCAAAGTGCTTTCCAACCGTAAACCTCCTTATGCTGTAAAAGGGGGCTTGTTCGATGCCCTGACCGAAACGGGGGGAGATATTTTAGTAGCTACTAACGAAGAAACCTTATCGGCAATGGAAGTATTCCAGCGTTTGGAAGGATGTGATATTGAGCCTGCTGCCGGCGTAGCTACGGCTTCTTTAATAAAGGCTGTCGAAGAAGGACGAATCGCTAAAGATGCCGTTATTATGTTGAATATTACAGGGGGAGGCATTGGCCGTTTTAAAAAAGAACACAAGTTAGTATATACACAACCGGACTATATCTTCCGTTTGGATGCCGATCCGGAGTTTGTCAAAAAAACAGTTTCCGGATTATTTGCTTGATCCGGAAGAAATAATAAAACGGGTTGTCGTGTCGATAGGAACCCGGCACAGAAATAGAAAGAATGGGTTTTCGGATAACCCGTTCTTTTTTTGTTGCTTAATATGTTATATCTTTGTCCTTCAGAAAGGAATAGAGTAAAATTCCTTCCGGAGAAATCCCTGCTTTCTAAAAGTATTAATTTCCTGACAAATGCAAAAGTATAGAATCAGACTGAAAAAATACGGTTCGCTGGATTTTTATTATGCTATTTTACGAAAAGATTGGAAGAGATCGACAATTTTCGGCGATATGTTTTTAAAAATTCTGGCCGTACTCGTGATATCGGGACATCGGTTTATAAAAGATTCCTGCATTGTTTCGGCATCGGCTCTTACATTTTATTCCGTATTGTCTCTTGTGCCGATTGTGGCTTTGGTATTGGGAATTGCTAAAGGCTTCGGGGTTTATTCTTTGTTGGAAAACCAGTTGCATCAGCAGACTTTTACGAATCCGGAAATTGTGGATTTTGTCCTGCAGTTTGCCAATCAGGCTTTGGAAAATACGCAAGGGGGACTGATTACGGGTATTGGAATCGTTTTCTTATTGTGGGCAGTAATAAAAGTGCTGGGCAATACGGAGTTAGCGATGAATCAGATCTGGGGAGTGGTCAGGGGCAGAAGTGTCACTAAGAAGTTTACCGATTATCTGTCGATAATGTTTATCGCTCCTATTTTTGTTGTTTTAATCAGTAGTATAAACGTATTTCTCACTTCTAACCTTCAGACAATTGCCATGGAGGATGGATTTTTAAGCTATGCCAGTTCGTTAATTATTACCTTACTGAACTTTTTGCCCTTTATTTTAGTGTGGATGTTATTTATATTTCTCTATATGTTTATGCCGACTACCCGGGTCCGGTTCAAATATGCCTTACTTGCAGGGATCGTAGCGGGTTCTGTTTATCAGGTGGTACAATGGTTTTACATCCGTTTCCAAATCGGGGTCAGTTCCTATAATGCGATATACGGGAGCTTGGCTGCTCTGCCACTGTTATTAGTGTGGTTGCAATTGAGCTGGAGTATTGTCCTTTGGGGAACGGAACTATGTTATATCATGAAGAACCGGCATTTTATGTTCCGGGATGTTATGGACAAAGAGAGCCGGTGGATAGATAATATAGACCTTTCTTTACAGGTGCTTACGTACATTTCCAAAGAGTATATACAAAATAATGGTGTACCGACTTTGGAGAAGATCAGTGCCGAACTGTGTATGAGCACAAGTAAATTGCAGGTAGTGCTCCAACAACTGACAGACAAGGGAATATTGGCGGAAACAGGAAAAGAAGACGATCGCTCCTACCTGCCTGTAATCGATTTATACCAGCTTTCCTGGGCGGAAGTTATTATACGCTTGTCCAATATCGGAGACCGAAACGAGGATGAATGGGAAAAACGTTTTGTAAAGGCAATTTATCAGGAATTTGGAGAGGAAAAATTCGCTTACCCTAAACAGAACCAATAACTTTCTGCCTGTCTTTCAATTTGGGATTTACAAATAATTTTAGTATATTGTGCTCAAATTTTAGAAATATGCGGAAAAAAATAGAGTTGGAATATATTTTTTCATCATCTGTCAAAGTCCTTTTTTCACGCTTGAGCACGGCTGCTGGGTTATCTGAATGGTTTGCAGATGACGTAATACAAAAAGATGGAAAATTTATCTTTATTTGGAATGGAACAGAGCATCCAGCAATATTAGTCGATCAAAAAAATAATGTGTTTATCCGTTTCCGCTGGGAAGATAGTGAAAATCCGGAAGAATATTTTCAGTTCAGCATACAGGTTCATCCTTTAACGGAGGATGTTGCTTTATTGATTACCGATTTTACAGATACTGAAGATGAAGCAGATACTATTGGATTGTGGAATAAACAAATGGATATACTGCATCGTAATTTGGGGGCATAGTAAATTGACGATTTGAATTGTTTTTATAAATATTGGGAAGGAATCTTTCTAAACCCAACTTTCTCATTTTCAAATTCCCTAATTTTTTCTACATTTGTGGCTGCTTAATACGATGGTTTGTAGATGAAGAAATTACACGTGTTTATGCTGAAAAGTTTTAGTGGTCCTTTTGTGGCAACTTTCTTTATCAGTATGTTTGTATTATTGATGCAAATGCTATGGCGTTACATTGATGAGTTGGTAGGAAAAGGTTTGGATTTTTCCGTAATAGCTGAATTGTTATTTTATTTTTCCGTTTCTTTGATACCGATGGCTTTGCCTTTGGCAGTCCTGCTTTCTTCGATTATGACTTTCGGTACTTTAGGGGAAAACTACGAATTGATTGCCTTGAAGTCCGCCGGTATTTCTCTCTATCGGATTATGTATCCCTTGATCGTATTTATTATATTCCTTACAATTTTTGCCTTTTTCTTTTCGAATAATATATTGCCGGTGGCGAATTTGAAAGCCGGGAGTCTTTTGTACGATATAAAACGGCATAAGCCGGAATTATCCTTTAAAGAAGGGGTTTTTACGAATGATCTGGAAGGGTATAGCATCAAGATTGATAAGATTAACAAAGAGACCGGGATGATGTATAATATGTTGATCTATAATCATAAAACAGTACCCGGAAATTATGAAGTTACCCGTGCCGATTCCGGTATTATGGTCAGTAATCCGCAGGATAATGTCATGGAATTGGTGCTTTTTCATGGACGTACCTATACGGATGAGGGGATGAAAGCGACGAACCGGAGAACTTTCCCTTTCAGGAGGTTGAAGTTTGATAAGCAAAGTTTGTTGATTGATTTACCGGGGAATGAATTGAAAAGAACAGATGAGGATATGTTTCGTTCTGCGATTATGTTGAACCTGAATCAGTTAAAATATACCATCGATTCTTTACAGAAGATTGTAAACGATCGGAAGGAGACGGATGCTACGCGTATATTGAGTACGGGATTTGAAAAAAGTAAGGTTGCCAATGTAAAAAAAGATAGTATCTTTCGTGTGGAGACCCGGGATTGGGTGGTCGATGTGGACAGTTTATTTGCGGAGTTTGATCCGGAAGAGCAACAGAGAGCCGTGGCAAGTGGTTTAGAATATGCCCGGAATGTAAAGGCTACTACGCAGAATAGTATGAGTTATACTTTGAAACAGGAAGAACAAATCCGGAAAAACCGGATAGAATGGCATAAAAAATTTACACTTTCTTTTGCCTGTTTTATTTTCTTCTTCATCGGAGCTCCTCTGGGAGGTATTATCCGGAAGGGAGGTTTGGGAATGCCGGTCGTCGTTTCGGTATTGCTGTTCATCATTTATTATGTGATTTCCATGATCGGAGAAAGATCCGCACGGGAAGCCGTTTTAAGCGTATGGTTCGGAGCCTGGATGTCGTCGATTATCCTGTTGCCTTTAGGCGTATTGTTAACTTATAAATCCGTTACGGATTCTGAAGTATTAAACGGAGAAGCTTATTCTAATTTCATTAAAAAGATTACGGGCTTTTTTAAACGGAAAAAAAATGGCTGAGCATAAGTTGAGAATTGTATACATGGGTACCCCGGATTTTGCGGTGTTGCCGCTGAAGAAAATAATAGAGGCCGGTTTTCAGGTGGTGGGGGTGGTTACGAATCCGGATAAACCTGCGGGCAGAGGACAGAAATTTCAGGAATCAGCAGTCAAGAAATATGCCAGAGAAGCTGGTTTGAAAATTCTTCAGCCAGAGAAATTCCGGGACGAACATTTTTTGCAGGAACTACAAGCGTTGAAGGCTGATTTGCAGTTGGTTGTCGCTTTTAAAATGTTACCGGAAGTCGTGTGGAATATGCCTCCTTTGGGAACGGTAAATTTACACGCTTCTCTGTTACCGGATTATCGGGGAGCTGCTCCGATCAACCGGGTATTGATGAACGGAGAGCGGATGACGGGTGTAACGACTTTTTTGTTGAGACAGGAAGTGGATACCGGGAATATCATATTTCAGCAAAAAGTGGAAATCGGTGCGGATATGACAGCAGGAGAACTGCACGATATCTTGATGGAAACCGGCGCAGATTTATTGCTGAAAACCGTAGAAACGATTGAGAAAGACGATTATCCTTTAGTAGATCAGAGGAATTTGTTGAAAGGCCGGGAAGCTATCATGGCCCCGAAGATTTTTAAAGAGGATATGAAAATTCATTGGGATTGGGAAATAGACAGGATTTATAATCATATCCGTGGTTTATCCCCCTTTCCGGCTGCCTGGACAGAATTGAAAAATAAGCATACCGGAGAAACGGTGTCTTTGAAAATTTTCAAGGCAGATAAAACGGAAGAACAGCATTCTCATTGTCCCGGAGAATACGCTATAGAGCATAAAGATAGCTTATCGGTTTTTGTTAAGAAAGGCATCCTACATATACGAGAAGTACAATTGGCCGGGAAAAAACGCATGTCTGTTTCTGAATTTCTAAAAGGCTTTCATCTGGCCGATTACTTTTTTACACATTAGGGACGTGCCCTATTGTGTAATTTTCTTCTTTTTCCTTTGTAATGATTGCATATTTGCCGTATTGTCATTTAAAACGGGGTTATTTATTCTGTTGCATCCTTTCTTTTTGAATGCGGACTTCCTGAAGGAGAGGGGATTATTCACGCTGTTAAATTTTAGGTAAAAAAATGGGCATAAAAATTTGGAAAAGGGGTAATAATTGTTTTATCTTTGCACCCGCTTTCGGGAA
>ERZ1673730.87-NODE-87-length-154567-cov-49.185798_pt1 | contig 154567 bp, 161 predicted proteins | sample MGYA00580200_ERZ1673730 | MGnify/ENA primary metagenome ERZ1673730 (study PRJEB41218, sample SAMN15661761) | gut metagenome | host: Homo sapiens | place: Canada: London | collected 2015-08-20/2019-03-30 | study: EMG produced TPA metagenomics assembly of... | reverse complement strand
CCAGGTCGTTCAGAGCCTTGGCCATCGGAGCGAGGCAGTTGGTGGTGCAGGAAGCAGCGGAGATGATGTTGTCTTCCTTGGTCAGCGTCTCATGGTTGACGTTATAAACGATGGTGGGCAGATCGTTGCCGGCCGGAGCGGAGATGACGACCTTGCGGGCGCCGGCGTCGATGTGAGCCTGAGCCTTGGCCTTGCTGGTGTAGAAGCCGGTGCACTCGAGGACAACGTCAACACCCAGCTTGCCCCAGGGCAGCTCCGCGGCGTTCGGCATCTTGTAGATGACGATCTTCTTGCCATCGACAACGATGTAGTTGTCTTCGCCTTCACCCTCGTGGAAGTCAACGGTGTGACCCTTGGCAACGTAGTTGCCCTGCGTGGAGTCGTACTTGAGCAGGTGTGCGAGCATCTTGGCGGAGGTCAGGTCGTTGATGGCGACGACTTCGTAGCCTTCAGCGCCGAACATCTGACGGAAAGCCAGACGGCCAATGCGGCCAAAACCATTGATAGCAACTTTAACAGACATGATAAGTTCCTCCTTCAAAACTTTCGCCGGAGAATCCCGACGCAATCTATCGATTCAATTAGAATTATACTGTATTCAATTATCGATGTCTAGTGATAATATAGCCAAAAACAGACAGAAATCGGCCGGATTTGTGCTGAAAAATCCCGAAAAATTCGATGGTTTTCACGAAGTGCCCCAAAATCCGGCGTTTGTTTGGCGTTCCGTTCCGTTTTTTACACTCTGTTCATGATTTCATATGCAAAACGCGCTACGATTGTTTCTAAAATCAATTTCATTTGCTTGGAAAAGAAGGGGTCAGGATGCTGAAGCTCACAAACATTGTAAAGGACTATTCCGCGGGCGATTCCACCGTCCGCGCGCTGCGCGGCGTCTCGCTGGCGTTCCGCCGGCAGGAGTTCGTCGCCGTGCTCGGGCCATCCGGCTGCGGCAAGACGACGCTGCTGAACATCATCGGCGGGCTTGACCAGTACACAACCGGGGACCTGCTCATCAAGGGGCGCTCCACGCGCCAGTTCACCGACCGCGACTGGGATTCCTACCGCAACCACTCCATCGGCTTCGTGTTCCAGAGCTACAACCTCATCCCGCACCAGACGGTGCTGCAAAACGTCGAGCTTGCGCTGACGCTCTCGGGCGTGCCGCGCGCGGAGCGCCGTGCGCGAGCCAGACGCGCACTGGAGCGCGTGGGGCTCGGCGACCAGCTTGCCAGGAAGCCGAACCAGATGTCCGGCGGGCAGATGCAGCGCGTGGCGATCGCGCGCGCCCTTGTCAACGACCCCGAGATCCTGCTTGCCGACGAGCCGACCGGCGCGCTCGACTCCGAGACCTCGGTGCAGATCATGGAGCTGCTCAAGGAGATCTCGCATGAAAAGCTCATCATCATGGTCACGCACAACCCCGACCTTGCCGCGCGGTACGCAACGCGCACCATCCGGCTGCTCGACGGCAGCGTTGTGGACGATTCCGACCCCTATGTGCCGCCGGAGACGCCTGACGTGCCGCAGAAAAAGCCGAAAAAGACCTCGATGTCGTTTTTTACGGCGCTCGGGCTCTCGCTCAACAACCTCATGACCAAAAAGACGCGCACGCTCCTGACCGCGTTTGCAGGCTCCATCGGCATCATCGGCATTGCGCTCATTCTGGCGCTCTCCAACGGCATTCAGAACTACATCGACGATGTGCAGGAGGACACGCTCTCGTCCTATCCCATCACGATCGAGGCCGAGAGCACCGACATGAGCGCGATGGTCACGGCGCTGATGGGCGCGCATGACGAAGCCAAGACGCAGCGGCACGAGGACGGCAGGATCTACGCCTCCACGGTCATGTATGAGCTGATGAACAGCCTCAACCAGACCGAGATGCAGACGAACGATCTGGCCGCGTTTCAGAAGTATCTGGACGACCCGGACAGCGAGATCCACCAGTATCTCTCCGCCGTCCGGTATTCGTATGACCTGACGCTCCCGATCTACGCGAAGGACGCCGACGGCAGCATCGTCAAGGCCGACGTCATGGAGCTGATGCAGAACATGATGTCCAGCCTCTACGGCGGTGACTACAGCGCCTATTTTTCCCGTTTCGGCGGCTATTATACCGCGATGGACGTCTGGGAGGAGCTGCTTCCCGGCGAAAACGGCGAGAGCGTTTCGCCGCTCGTCCAATCGCAGTACGACGTGCTCTACGGCCACTGGCCGGAGCGCTATGACGAGGTCGTGCTCGTCGTCAGCCGCAGCAGCGAGATCTCCGACCTTGTGATGTACGCGATGGGACTCAAGACCGAGGCGGAGATGAACGCCGCGATACAGGACGCCATGAACGAGGTCGAGGTCTCGACCAAGGCTATGAGCTGGAGCTACGAGGAGCTTTGCGGCAGGACGTTCCGGCTCATCCTCCCCTGTGAGCAGTACCGCAAGGACGCAGACGGCGGCTACACCGATCTTTCCCGCACAGATGCGGGGCTCGACTATCTCTACGGCTCGGACGATGTGGGCACGACGCTGAAGATCTCCGGCATCGTCCGCCCGAATCCGGACGCCTCGTCCTCGATGCTCAGCGGCGCCATCGGCTACACGGGCGCACTGAGCCGCTATGTGATGGAAAAGACTGAAAACAGCGGCGTTGTCCGCGCGCAGCTTGCCGCGCCGGAGACTGACGTGCTGCTGGGGCTTCCCTTCCGGACGGAGGACACGCCCGAACCGACCGAGGAGGAAAAGGCTGAGGCGCTTACGACGCTTCTGACGCGCGCTACGGCGCAGGAGAAGGCGGATATGTACCGCGGCATGATGCAGCAGCCCGATGCCGGATATCTGGACACAATGACCGCGCAGACCATGCAGTCCATGACGCGCGAGACGATCGAGGCGCAGATGGCGGACGCCTATGCCGGACAGATGGGCGTGGACGCCGGCGAGGTACGGGCGTATATCGCGCAGATGGACGAGGAAACGCGCACGCGCTATGTCGAGCAGATGGTGCGCGAGGCGATCGCGCAGCAGTACGCCGAGGGAGTCTTGCAGCAGCTCGGCGCGATGAGCACCGAGCAGCTTGCCGCCGCGATGGACAGCGCGGAGCGCACGCAGGCACAGACGGACTACCTGTACGAGACCTACGCGCCCGCGCAGTACTCTGAGCGCACCTGCCGCGACGTTCTGGATATGCTCGGCTATGTCGAGCCGGACAGACCGGCGAAGGTCAGCCTCTACGCCGCGACCTTCGCAGACAAGGACGCCATCGGGGACTGCATCGCGCGCTACAATGACGCCGTCTCCGAGGACGAGCAGCTCACCTACACCGACTATGTGGCGCTGCTCATGCGCTCGATCACGACCATCGTCAACGCCATTTCCTATGTGCTCATTGCGTTCGTTGCCATCTCGCTGGTCGTCTCGTCGATCATGATCGGCATCATCACCTATATTTCCGTTCTGGAGCGCACCAAGGAGATCGGCATCCTCCGCGCCATCGGCGCGTCAAAGCGCGATATTTCCCGCGTCTTTAACGCCGAAACGCTGATCGAGGGGCTGACCGCAGGGCTCCTCGGCATCGGGCTGACGCTCCTGTGCATCCTCCCCATCAACGCCCTTGTGCGGCACCTGACCGGCATTGCCGCGCTCGGCGCGGCGCTTCCTGCGGCGGCAGGGGCGGTGCTGGTCGGCATTTCGATGCTGCTGACCTTCCTTGCGGGACTGATTCCGTCGCGTCTTGCGGCGAAGAAAGATCCCGTCGTCGCGCTGAGGACCGAATGACGCACAAAGCCGTGCCGCTCAAATGGGCGGCGCGGCTTTGTGCTTGTCAAAAAGTCTTTTTGACAAGCTCTCAAACGCGAACCGCGGGGGCTTGGTTCGCGTTTGAAAAGGCTGCACCCGGCTGCGCGCATAATTTGTGCGCTGCTTGCGCACAAATTCCACACTTGCCGGGCGTAGCGTGTTTTGTCTGACACCGCAGCGTTCAGAAAAAGTGCCGGCGGCACTTTTTTAGCGCAGGCCGAAGCGGCTATGCCGCGAGGGGGAACCACGTGGGGCGCATCGCCTGCGGGCGCGAACTCTACGAGGTTTTTGCGGTTTTGGCGTATTTGCGTGTTGACAAACGCGGTGCGTTCCTGTAAGTTATACAAGTATGATTTTTTACCGCGTAAACGGCGCGCCGTTTACGGGAAGGAGGCTGCCATGTCCGGCGGGAAGCACCTCTTGGGCCGCCCGAAGGGGTACCACATCTTCGGTACCGCAAAGGTCGGCGAGAAGGGGCAGATCGTCATTCCGAAGGAAGCGCGGACGCTGTTCCGTGTGGAGCCGGGTGACACGCTGCTGATCCTCGGTGACGAGAAAACCGGCATCATTGTGACCAAGCCCGACGTCATCCGCGACGCCGCAACGCAGGTCTTTGAAAATCTCAAAAAGAACGAGGCAAGAGAAAATGAAGATCAATGAAATGTATGCGTCCCTCGGCGTCAGCACCGCTGTCTACGAGTATGGCGAGAAGGTGCTGGAGGGGCTGCGCGAGCGCTTTGCGGCCATCGACCGCACGGCGGAATACAATCAGGCAAAGGTCCTGCGCGCGATGCACGAGCACCGCATCGACGCGGCGTGCTTCGCCGCCACCACGGGCTACGGCTATGACGACATGGGCCGCGAGAAGCTGGAAAAGGTCTACGCCAGCACCTTCGGCACCGAGGCGGCGCTGGTAAGGCCCCAGATCACCTGCGGCACGCACGCGCTGACCGTTGCGCTGAGCGCGAATCTGCTTCCGGGCGACGAGCTGCTCAGCCCTGTCGGCGCGCCGTATGACACGCTGGAGGAGGTCATCGGCATCCGCCCGTCCAAGTGCTCGCTGATGGAGTACGGCGTCCGCTACCGGCAGGCAGACCTGCTTCCGGACGGCTCGTTTGACTATGACGCCATCCGCGCCGCCATCAACGAAAAGACGAAGCTCATCACCATCCAGCGCTCGAAGGGCTACGCCACGCGGCCGTCGTACTCGGTCGAGCAGATCGGCGAGCTGATCGCGTTCTGCAAGCGCTGCAAGCCCGATGTCATCTGCATGGTAGACAACTGCTACGGCGAGTTCGTTGAGCCGCGCGAGCCGTCTGACGTCGGCGCGGATATGATCGTCGGCAGCCTCATCAAAAACCCCGGCGGCGGTCTTGCGCCCATCGGCGGCTACATCTGCGGCAGAGCCGATCTCGTCGAGCGCTGCGCGTACCGCCTTTCCGCACCGGGGCTCGGGCAGGAGGTCGGCGCGAATCTCGGCATTCTGCCGTCGTTCTATCAGGGCTTCTTCCTTGCGCCGACGGTCGTTGCGGGCGCGCTCAAGGGCGCGATCTTTGCCGCAGGCATCTACGAGGCACTCGGCTTCCGCTGCGTCCCGAACGCGACCGAGTCGCGCCACGACATCATTCAGGCGGTGGAGCTCGGCTCCGCGGAGCGGATGCTCGCATTCTGCGCGGGCATTCAGGCGGCTGCGCCGGTCGACAGCTACGTCACGCCCGTGCCGTGGGCCATGCCGGGCTATGACGCCGAGGTCGTCATGGCGGCAGGTGCGTTCGTGCAGGGCTCGTCCATCGAGCTTTCCGCCGACGGCCCCATCCGCGCGCCCTACGCCGTCTATTTCCAGGGCGGCCTGACGTGGTATCACGCCAAGCTCGGCATCCTCATGAGCCTGCAAAAGCTCGTCGAGGCCGGTCTTGCGGAGCTTCCGAAGTAAACACAAACACCGAACAAAACAGGAGAAAAAAACAATGTGGTTCTGGCTTTCACTCATCACGCTCCTCTGCTGGAGCGGCTCGGATCTGTTCTCGAAGATCGGCTGCCGCGGCGAGGACAAATACGCACATCTGAAAATGGTCATGGCCGTCGGCGTGGTCATGGGTCTGCACGCGGCGTATGAAATTTTCATCGGCGGCGCGGCGATCTCGTGGCAGATCATCTGGACGTACCTGCCGGTATCGCTGCTCTACATCGGCTCGATGACGCTGGGCTATGTCGGCCTGCGGTATATTGAGCTTTCCATCTCGTCGCCCATCTGCAACTCCTCCGGCGCGCTGGTGGCGGTGCTCTGCCTCATCACCGGCTCTCTGGACGAGGAGATCCAGGGCGGTATGCGCTGGGCGGTCATCGGCGCGGTCGCGCTGGTCTGCATCGGCGTCATCGGCCTCGGCGTCGTGGAATCGACCGAGGACGACCTGCTTCGCAAGGCGCGTCAGGCTGCCTCCAACTACAAATACGCAAAGTCCTGGCTGGCGCTCTGCCTGCCGGTGGCGTACTGCCTGCTCGATGCGGCGGGCACGTTTGCCGACTCGCTCGTGCTGGAGCGTCTGAGCTCGCAGGCGTCGGAGGCCGGCCTGTTCGCAACGCTTGAGGAATGCACGGACTACGCGGCCTCCGCCGCGAACTGCGCGTATGAGCTGACGTTCCTGTTTGCCGCCGCGTGCTGCTTCGTCTACGTCGTGCTCATCAAAAAGCAGAAGCTCGTCCCGAAGCAGGAGGGCCCCAAGTATCTCGGCGCTGCGTTCGAGACGGCGGGCCAGTTCGCCTATATCTTCGCGCTCTCCGACACGGCGCACGTCGCGCTTTCCGCGCCGATCATCTCGGCGTACTGCGTGGCCTCCGTCGTCTGGAGCCGCATCTTCCTCAAGGAAAAGCTGTCGTGGAAGCACTATGCCATGATCGCACTGGTCGTGATCGGCATTGTGACGCTCGGCGTGTTCGATATCTGAGATACCGGTTTGCACAGAAACAAAGGGGCTGCCTCTTAGTGAGACAGCCCCTTTGAGCGTTTAAAAGAGTGTGATCTGGCTCGTCTCCGGCATGTCGCCGAACGCGCCCGCCGCCTTCAGCTCCTCGATGTGCGTTTTCGACACCTTCGGGCAGGCAGCCGAGAATTCCTCGATCGAGAGGAAGCTCTTTCCCTCGCGGCCGTCCATGATGTCCCACGCCGCCGTCTCGCCGAGACCGGAGATGGCGACGAACGGCGGCAGGAGCTTGCCGTCCTCAAGCTGGAATCTGGTCGCGTGCGATTTATAAAGGTCGATGGGCGCGAACGAGAAGCCGCGCAGATAGAACTCATAGCAGAGCTCCAGCGTTGTGAACAGATCATCGTCCTTCGCGGTGGCGTCCTCCTTGGCCTTGATGGCGGTCATGTTTTCGCGGACCGTCTCGATGCCGTGGCACATCATCGCCGCGTCAAAGCCGTCCTTCTGGCTCCGGCGGTAGAAATACGCGGCGTAAAACGCCAGAGGCTTATGCACCTTGAACCACGCGATGCGGAACGCCATCATAACGTATGCCGTCGCGTGCGCCTTCGGGAACAGATACTTGATCTTCTTGCAGGAGCCGATGTACCAGTCCGGCACGCCGGCCGCCTTCATCTCCTCCTCCGCGCCCTCGGGCAGGCCGCGCCCCTTACGGACGGCCTCCATGATCTTGAACGACCGCTTTTCCGGCATACCGCACTTGATGAGATAGAGCATGATGTCGTCGCGGCAGCCGATGGCGTCGTTGACGCTGGCGGTCTTGGAGAGGATGAGGTCGCGCGCGTTGCCGAGCCACACGTCCGTGCCGTGTGAGAAGCCGGAGAGCCGGATGAGCGTGTCAAAATGCGTCGGCTGCGTCTCTTGCAGCATCCCGCGCGTGAAGCTCGTGCCGAACTCCGGAATGCCGCACGAGCCGACCGGCCCGAGTACCGGGTCGTCCTCGAAGCCCAGCACCTTGCTGGAGGTGAAGATGGACATGGTCTGCTTGTCATCCAGCGGGATCTTCTGCGCGTCCACGCCGGTGAGATCCTCGAGCATACGGATCATGGTCGGGTCATCGTGTCCCAGCATGTCCAGCTTGAGGAGGTTTTCCTCCATTGAGTGGTATTCAAAATGCGTCGTGATCCACTCGGAGTCCTTGTCGTCCGCCGGATGCTGCACCGGGCAGAAGTCCCAGATCTCGTTTTCCTGCGGAATGACGACCAGACCGCCGGGGTGCTGGCCGGTCGTGCGCTTGATGCCGACGCAGCCTGCCGCAAGGCGGTTTTCCTCGGCCTTGCTGACGGTCATATTGCGCTCGGAGAGATATTTTTTCGCGTAGCCGTAGGCGGTCTTTTCCGCGACGGTGCCGATGGTGCCCGCACGGAAAACGTGCGTCTTGCCGAACATCTCGACGCAGTAGGCGTGCGCGCGCGCCTGATACTCGCCGGAGAAGTTCAGGTCGATGTCGGGGACCTTGTCGCCGCCGAAGCCGAGGAAGGTCTCAAACGGGATGTTGAAGCCGTCCTTGTCGAGCGGCGCGCCGCACTGCGGGCACACTGCGTCCGGAAGGTCCGCGCCGCAGGCGCAGTCGTCCGGCACCTCGAACGTGGTGTAATGGCACTTCGGGCAGCGGTAGTGCGGCGGGAAGGAGTTGACCTCCGTGATGCCGGACATGAACGCCACGATGGACGAGCCGACCGAGCCTCGCGAGCCGACCAGATAGCCGTGCTCCAGCGAGTTCTGCACCAGCTTCTGCGCCGACATGTAGATTACGTCGTAGTGGCACGAGATGATGTCGTTCATCTCGGTATCGACGCGCTTTTGCACCAGCTCCGGCGGCGTTTCGCCGTAGAGACGGTGCATTTTTCCGTATACGAGGGATTTGAGATCCTCGACCGAGTTTTCGATCTTCGGCGCGAACAGATTGTGCGGCACCGGCCGCACCTGATCGCACCAGTCAACGATCATGTTCGGGTTTTTGACAACGATCTCATAGGCCTTCTCCTCACCGAGATAGGAAAACTCCGCCAGCATCTCATCGGTCGTCTTGAAGTACAGCGGCAGCGAGCGGTCGGCGTCCGCCATCTGCTTGGTCGCAAGCAGAATGTGGCGGTAGATCTCGTCCTCGGGGTTGAGGAAGTGCACGTCGCCCGTGGCGACGACGGGCTTTCCAAGCTCCTCGCCCAGCTCCACGATGGTGCGGTTGAAGCTGCGCAGCTCATCCTCACTTTCGGCAAGGCCCTTTTCCAGCATGAAGGCGTTGTTGCACAGCGGCTGGATCTCGAGGAAGTCGTAGAACGAGGCAATGCGCTTGAGCTCCGCGTGGCTCTTGTGCGCCATGACCGCCTGAAACAGCTCGCCCGCCTCACAGGCCGAGCCGATGAGCAGACCCTCCCGCCAGCGGAGCATTTCCGACTTCGGCATGATGGGATAGCGCTTGAAATATTTGAGGTTGCCGTCGGAAATGAGACGGTAGAGGTTGCGCAGACCGATGGAGTTTTTCGCAAAGACAAGGATGTGCCGCGCGCGGCGATCCATGATCTTGCCGCCGCTGCGAAGCGCCACCATCGCGGGATTGATGGCCTGAAGGGTGTGGATATCCTTCTCCTCCAGCATGGTGTAAAACCGCGCCAGCATGTAGCCGCAGGTGATGGCGTCATCCGATGCGCGGTGGTGATTGAAGTCCGGCAGACTCAGCGCGTCCGCCACGATGTTGAGCTTGTATTTTCCGAGGTCGGGCATCAGATTCTGCGCCAGAATGAGCGTATCGACCGACGTCGGCTGGAACGGAAGACCGAGCCGCTCGCACGCCGCGGTCACAAAGCCGATGTCAAAGTCGGCGTTGTGGGCGCAGAGCGGCCGCCCATTCACAAATTCCAGGAACTTCGGCAGGACCTCCTCGATCGGCGGCGCGCCGGCGAGCATTTCGTCCGTGATGCCGGTCAGATCGATGATCTTCGGCGTGAGCCTCCGGCCGGGGGCAACAAAGGTCTGGAAGGTGTCCAGCACCTCGCCGCGCTTCATCACGACCGCGCCGATCTCGATGATGACGTCGTGCTGGGCGGAAAGCCCGGTCGTCTCCAGATCGAACGCCACATATTCGGCGTCAAAATCGGCCTCGCCGTCGCCATGCACCACGATGCGGTCGTCCACGTCATTGACGTAGTAGCCCTCGCAGCCGTAGAGGATCTTGATGTTTTCGTCCGTACCCGCGACCTTGGCCTTGGAGGCGGCCTTCATTGCATCGGGGAACGACTGCGCGCAGCCGTGGTCGGTGATGGCGATGGCGCGGTGCCCCCACGCCGCCGCCTGCTTGACGGCGGCAGCCGTCTCGGTCAGCGCGTCCATGGAGGACATGGTCGTATGCAGATGCAGCTCCACGCGCTTGTCCTTCGCGGTGTCCTCGCGCTTGGGCGCCTTGAGCTTCTGGATGGAATTCGGCTGCATGACCATCTCGTTGTCATAGCGGTCGAAGGTCATCTTGCCCTGAATGCGCACCCACATGCCCGCCTGCACGTTCTCCAGAATGGGCTTTGCCTTGTCCGCCTCCATGAACTGGTTGATGCGGACGGAGCCGGTATAGTCGGTCACATCGAAGCAGATCACATACGCGTTGCGCTTTTTGAGCTCGCGGTGCTGGACGGCAAAGACCTTGCCCTCGATCACGACACGGAACATGTCGAGATTCAGCTCGCGGATGGGGACTTTTTCCCCGTGGAAGGGCTTGCCGTAGAACAGATCGCCGCTCGGCTGGGACGCAGCCGGGCTCTTGCCGCCGGAGGCCTTTGCCGCCGCCTTCGCGGCCTGCTCCGCCAGAGAGGGCGCGTTTTTGATCGCCTCGCGGCGGATGCGCGCGGTCTCCTCGAACAGCGCCTTGCCCTCTAGGCTGCTGTGCGCCTCCACGGCGATGGAGATATGTACGCCGAAGCGCTCCTCCAGAAAGCGCTCGGCGCGCGGCAGATGGGAAAGCAGCTCGTTTTTCCCGTTTGCGCGCAGATGGATGGTCAGCGTCTCGCCCTCGAGCACATAATTCGCCCCCGCCAGGATCGCGGCAGACGGCGAATAGCATTTGACAAAGACGCGGTAAAGGTCGTGATAGTCGAATGTCGCAAGCGCCTCCGGCGGATACTGCACCGAGAGCGCGAGCCGCTTGAGCCCGTAGCGCGATTCCAGCTCCGAGGCCATGCCTTCCATGCTCTGCTCGGGAAGATAGCAGTCGGAGGTCAGATACAGCGAGATCGTGCGCGCCTCGCGGTCGAGGTCGGCGTGGTCGAGCGTCAGCGCCTCGACCGCCGGGCGGATGGCCTCCGGCGGCTCGTATCCAAGAAAGAGATCAAGAAAATGTACCTGTGACATGGGTTCTCCTTTTGCCCCCCAAAAGAAAGAGGGCTTCTGCGGGCGGACAGGGTCGTCCGCCCCTACGACGTAAAATGGAAAATCAACATGGTTTTGCCGGAAAACCGCCATAAAACGGGCGTTTCTTGTGGGTCGATGTGGGCATCGACCCCTACGGCGTAGAATGGGAAAATGTTGCGTTTGCGAGGTCGGTTGTAGGGGCCGATGCCCACATCGGCCCATTAAAATGTTGCGAATCCGCATCGGATCTCCGCAAAAACGGGCATTTTCTGCGGGCGGACAGGGTCGTCCGCCCCTACGGTGCACAATGGGAATCAACACGGATTCGCCGGAAAACCACCATAAAACGGGCGTTTCCGGCGGGTCGATGTGGGCATCGACCCCTACGGCGTAGAATGGGGAAATGTTGCGTTTGCGAGGTCGGTTGTAGGGGCCGATGCCTACATCGGCCCATTAAAATGTTGCGAATTCGCATCGGATCTCCGCAAAAACGGGCGTTTCTTGTGGGTCGATGTGGGCATCGACCCCTACGGCGTAGAATGGGAAAATGTTGCGTTTGCGAGGTCGGTTGTAGGGGCCGATGCCTACATCGGCCCGCCCCGGCACAAAACGGGAGATGCGGCAGTTTTTTGCATGACCCGCGTGGTTTTTCATACCGTTTGTAGGGGCGGACGACTCTGTCCGCCCTTCAAAGGGCAATTTAAGAATTACAGCGCCTCGACATAGCGCAGCAGCGCCGGGAGCAGCTCGTCATACGGCAGCCGCTCCTTCATCTCGCCCTTCACGAACAGCACGCCGCAGTCCTCGCCGCCGGCGATGCCGACGTCGGCCTCGCGCGCCTCGCCGGGGCCGTTGACGATGCAGCCCATGACCGCCACGGTGATGGGCTTTTCACAGTCCTTCAGAGCCTCCTCGACCCTGCCTGCAAGGCCGATGAGGTCAATGCGCGTTCTGCCGCAGGTCGGGCAGGCGACGATGTTGACGCCGTCGCGGCGAAGCCCCGCCGCCTTCAAAATGGCCTTTGCGGCGTAGACCTCGCGCACGGGGTCTGCTGTCAGCGACACGCGGACGGTGTCGCCGATGCCCATGCACAGAAGCCCGCCGATGCCCATTGCGGACTTGATCGTACCCATGTACTCCGTTCCCGTCTCGGTCACGCCGAGATGCAGCGGATAGTCCGACTGCGCGCCAAACAGCGTATATGCCTTCATCATCAGCGGCACGGAGCTGGACTTCATGGACACGCAGATGTCGTAAAAACCGAACTTTTCAAGCAGCTCGATGTGCGAAAACGCACTTTCAACGAGCGCCTCCGGCGTCGGATGGCCGTATTTTTCAAGAAGCCGCTTGTCAAGGCTTCCGCCGTTGACGCCGATGCGGATGGGGATCTTCTTTTCCCGGCACGCATCCACGACTGCGCGGACGCGCTCCTCGCCGCCGATGTTGCCGGGGTTGATGCGGATCTTGGCGGCGCCGCCCTCCGCTGCGGCGATGGCAAGGCGGTAGTCAAAGTGGATATCCGCCACCAGCGGCAGCGGCGATGCCGACGCGATCTCGGCAAAGCCCTTGGCCGCGTCCATATCCGGAACAGCCAGACGCGCGATCTGGCAGCCTGCCGCCGCCAGCGCACGGAGCTGACGCAAAGAGCCCTCGACGTCGGTCGTCCGGGTGTTCAGCATCGATTGAATGGAAACGGGCGCGCCGCCGCCGACGGCGACGCTGCCCACATGGATCTGTTTTGTCATGATTCTGCCCCTATGTCTTAAAAAGTGTCCAGACGTCCTTGAAGGTGACCAGCGCCATGAATGCCAGCAGCAGGATCATCCCGACTGCGTGGATATAGCCCTCATACTTGGAGGGGATCTTCTTTTTGGTGATCGCGGTGAACACCGCGCCGACCAGCAGCAGGAAAATACGCCCGCCGTCAAGCGCCGGGAGCGGCAGCATGTTCATGACGGCGAGATTGATGGCAATGAACGCGCCCAGATACGCCACGTTCAAAAGGCCGTCCGCCACGCTCGCCGCGCTCCTGCCGGTGTCCACGATGGTCGAGACGATGCCCACCGGGCCGCTCATTTCCTTGACCGAGACCATGCCGGAAAGCAGGTCGCCAAGCCCCATCCAGACAAGGCGCGCAAAGTCCAAGGACGTGTTCCACGCATTTTTCAGGACGGCGCCCGCGGTCTTTTCCTCCGCTGCAAAATAAAAGCCGTATTTCATCTCCGTCACGCCATCGACGGTGTACTCTACCGGGACCATTTTGAAGTCCTTCAGCTCGACAAGTGCGCCGTCCCGCTTCACGGTCAGATCGAACACGCCCGTCGTGTTGCGGTCGAGCAGCATCCCGACGTCGGAGTAGATGAACACGCGCCGGCCGTCGATCTTATAAAGCTCGTCGCCCGCGTGCAGGCCGTCCTCCGATGCATACGGGCAGCCGTCATAAAAGCGCTCGATGCGCGGCGTGGAAAAGCCCGCGACGCAGGAATAGATGATGACCAGCGCCAGAATGCCCGCCACATAGTTCATAAACGAGCCCGCCGCCAGAATGATCAGCCGCCGCCACCACGCCTTCGAGGTGAACGCGCGGGGATTTTCCGATTCCTCGTCCTCGCCCTCCATCGCGCAGTAGCCGCCGATGGGCAGGCACCGCAGCGCGTAGAGCGTTTCGCCCTTCTGCTTTTTGAAGATGGCGGGGCCCATGCAGATGGAAAACTCGTTCACCTGCACGTCCAGCGCCTTTGCCGTCAGAAAATGGCCAAGCTCGTGAATGAAGATCAGAAAGCCAAAAATGAGGATCGCGATAAGAATATACATGAAATCACCCAAACCTTGAAAAAACGATGTCTCTTGCCATGCGGTCGGCGTCCAGCGCCGCCTCCAGACCCGTGTCCGCCGACTGCGGCACGGCGTTCAGCGCCGCCTCGACGGCGTCCGCGATTTCGAGAAAGCCCAGCCGGTCCTGCAAAAACAGCCCGACGGCGGCTTCGTTTGCGCCGTTGAGCACGGCGCAGGCCGTCCCACCCTGTGCCGCCGCCTGCCTTGCAAGGCCGAAGCAGCGGAACGTCTCCTCGTCCGGCGCGGAAAACGTCAGCGGCGGACAGGTGAGCAGATCCAGCGGCGGCGCGGGATTTTCCTCCCGCTTCGAATACGTCAGCGCAAGCCCGATGGGGATGCGCATGTCGGGCGTGCCGAGCTGCGCCATCACCGCGCCGTCACAGAACTCGACGAGCGAGTGGACGATCGACTGCCGGTGGATGACCGCCGTGACCTTTGAAAGCGGCATGGAATACAGCCGCATCGCCTCGATGACCTCGAGGCCCTTGTTCATGAGCGTGGCGCAGTCAACCGTGATCTTCGGCCCCATTTTCCAGTTGGGGTGGCGCAGCGCGTCCGCGCGCGTGACTGCGGCGAGCTGCCGGCGCGTTTTTCCGAAAAACGGCCCGCCGGAGCACGTCAGAAGGAGCCTGCGCACCTCGCGCCGGTCGCCGCAGCCCATCAGGCATTGGAAGATCGCCGAATGCTCCGAATCGACGGGGATGACCTCCGCGCCGCAGCGCTTCGCCTCCGCCATGACCAGCTCGCCCGCGCAGACGAGCGTCTCCTTGTTCGCAAGCGCGATGCGCTTGCCGTGCGCGATGGCGCTCAGCGTGGGCCGGAGGCCGATCATGCCCGAAACCGCCGTCACAACGGTGTCGGCAGAGCCGAGCGCGGCTGCGGCCAGAAGGCCGTCCATGCCGCTTGCCACCGTGATATTCATATCCGAAAGACGGCGCTTTAATTCCTCCGCCGCGCTTTTGTCAAACAAAACCGCAAGCTCAGGCCGGAATTTCCGGCACTGCGCCTCCAGAAGCTCCACGTTCCGAAGCGCCGCCAGCGCGCAGACGGGGATGTTCAGCGCCTGCGCCACGTCGAGCGTCTGCCGCCCGATGGAGCCGGTCGAGCCGAGAAGGCTGATCGATCCTGTCACAGCACTGCCTCCATCCCCATCACCGCCGCGTAGACGACCGGCGCGATGAACAAAATCGAGTCGAAGCGGTCGAGCACGCCGCCGTGCGTCAGGAAAATATGGCTGTAGTCCTTGATGCCCGCCTCACGCTTGATGAGGCTCGTGGAAAGGTCGCCGAGCTGACCGAATACGTTCGCCAGCACGCCCACCAGCACGAAATACCACACGGGCAGCGTCATTGACCACACGCCGCGGCAGACAAGGCAGAGCACCGCCATGCCGAGTCCGCTTCCGACGGGGCCGGCCAGAAAGCCCGCCCACGTCTTGTTGGGGCTGACGCGCGGGGCAAATTTTTTGTGGCCGAGCGCCATGCCGCCGAGCATGGAAAAGCTGTCGCCGATGAACGCCACGACGAACGGCATCAGCACGAACGCCGGGCCGATGTTCCGCAGGCGCGCGATGGCACTGTACATGGCGGGGAACAGGAAGGCCGCGACGATGCACACGGCAACGGACGCAAACGGCATGGCCTTTTCCAGCCCGTGCGTGCAGACAGCCGTGAGAAACAGCGCCATCACATACAAAAACGCGAACGCGGCGTATAAAAACGTGATCGCAGAATCCAGCTCTGACGCGGAGTACACCGCGGAATAGAGCGCCGGAAGGAGAAAGCGGTCCCGCGCGCAGAACAGCACCGTCAGCGCCGCCGTCACGACCGTCAGTATGTACACAAACGGCGGGACATTTCTCCCCGCCGTATGCAGCAGCTCATAGGCGGCTGCGCCCGCGATGGCGGCTGTCAGCAGCCCCGTCGCCAGCGGCGGCAGGAACACCAGCACCAAAATCAGCAGCGGTACGCCGACGGCTGCCACAAGAAGTCTCTGCTTCATTTTTTCACGCCTCCAAACCGGCGGTCGCGCTTGTGATACGCCTCGATCGCCCTGTCAAGCTCTTTTTCGTCAAAATCCGGCCACAGCACGTCCGTAAAATAAAACTCCGCATAGGCAGACTGCCACAGCAGGAAGTTCGAGATGCGCTCCTCGCCGGAGGGCCGGATGATCAGCTCCGGGTCGGGGATGCCGTCGGTATACAGATAGTGCGAGAAATCCGCCTCCGTCAGCGCCTCCGGCGACCTGCGCCCCGCCGCACAGTCGGCGGCAAAGCGCCGCGCAGCGTGAACGATCTCGTCCCGCCCGCCGTAGTTGATGCAGATGTTGGCCTGAAAGCCCTGATAATGCGTGGAAATTTCATCCGTGCGTTCGATGAGCGCGCGCAGCTCCGGCGAGATGGGGCCGAGCTCGCCGAGGATCTTCAGGCGGATGTGGTCTGCCTCCATCTCGTCGATGGCCTCATGCAGATATTTTTCAAACAGGCTCATGATCGCGCCGACCTCGTCCGACGAGCGCTTCCAGTTCTCGGTCGAGAACGCATAGACCGTCAGATATTCCACGCCGAGGTTTTTGCAGCGCGTGGCGATGCGCCGGAACGTCTCGCTGCCGGCCGCATGACCGGCGGTGCGCGGAAGGCCGCGCTTTTGCGCCCAGCGGCCGTTGCCGTCCATGATGATGGCAATGTGACGCGGCGGCGGGAGCGGCTGCTGTTTTTTCTGAAAGATCGTAGCCATAGTTCATGCCCTCACAACAAAAGCCGCCGTTCGGCGGCTTTTCAGATTGTCAAAAAACCTCGTAGAGTTTCGCCGCGCACGGCGAAACAAAATGCGAATCGGTTTTGTCCGGCGGCGTGTACGTCGGACAAAACACGCTACGCCCGGCAAGTGTGGAATTTGTGCGCAAGCAGCGCACAAATTATGCGCGCAGACGGGCGCAGCCTTTTCAAACGCGAACCACGCGGCGCGGTTCGCGTTTGAGGGCGAGTCAAAATGACTATTTTGACTCGCCCAAAGCCGCCGTTCGGCGGCTTTTGGGTCCCTGTTTACGTTCTGAATGCCTGTATCGGACTCAGATCTCCATCAGTTCCTTTTCCTTGGTGGCGCACATTTCGTCGATGCGCTTGGTGAACTTGTCGGTGAGCTCCTGAATGTCCTTTTCGGCCTTCTTCTGGTCGTCCTCGGTCATTTCGCCCTTCTTCTGCGCCTTTTTGACGTACTCAACGGCGTCGCGGCGGACGTTGCGGACGGCGACCTTGGAGGTCTCGCCGTACTGACGCACCTGCTTGGTCAGGTCCTTGCGGCGCTCCTCGGTGAGCTGCGGGAAGGCAAGGCGGATGACGCGGCCGTCATTCTGCGGATTGATGCCGAGATCGGAGGTCTGGATGGCCTTCTCGATCGCGCGCAGCAGCGTCGTGTCCCACGGCTGGATGACCAGCGTTCTGGGGTCGGGCGAGGAGATCGTACCGACCTGATTGAGCGGCGTGGGTGCGCCGTAATATTCTACGGTGATGCGGTCAAGCACCTGCGCGTTGGCGCGGCCGGCGCGGATGGTGCCGAAGTCGGAAGCGAGCACTTCCAGGGTCTTGTCCATTTTTCTTTCAAATTCCTTGAGATCTGCCATGTTATACTTCCTCCTTAACGATCGTGCCGATGGGCTCGCCCATCACAACTTTCAAAATGTTTTCGGGGTCCTTGAGTGCAAAGACCTGTACGGGGATATGATTGTCCATCGAAAGGGACGTCGCCGTTGTGTCCATGACCGCCAGATGCTTTGCAAGCACCTCGTCATAGGTGATCTCGTCATACTTGACGGCGTTGGGGTCCTTCGCCGGGTCGGCGGAATAGACGCCGTCGATGTTCTTGGCGAGCAGGATGACGTCCGCCTCGATCTCCGCCGCGCGGAGCACTGCGCCGGTGTCGGTGGAGAAATAGGGGTTGCCGGTGCCGCAGCCGAAGATCACGACGCGGCCCTTTTCCAGATGCCGGATGGCTTTGCTGCGGATATACGGCTCGGCGATCTTGTTCATCTCGATGGCGGTCTGCACACGGACGGGCACCTCGCGCTGCTCGAGCGAGTCCGCCACGGCGAGGGCGTTGATGACTGTCGCCAGCATACCCATATGGTCTGCGCGCGTGCGCTCCATCCGGCCGCCGCCGTCCTTGACGCCGCGCCAGAAGTTGCCGCCGCCGACCACGATGCCGACCTGCACGCCAAGCCCGACACATTTTTTGACCACGTCGCACACGCCGCCGATCACATCAAAATCCAGCCCGCGGCGCGCCTCGCCTGCCAGCGCTTCGCCGCTGAGCTTCAGCAGCACGCGCTTATATTTCGGTTCGCTCATGGAACAATACACTCCCTTGCTTATTCTATTTTGTATTCTATAATATTTTCGGCCTCTTGAAAAGGGGGAATTTCAATTTCATCGGTTTGTTTTCACATTTTTTACAAAACACGCGGAGAATTTGCATTTATGGATTGCGAAACGGGGGCAGTTCCGGTATAATAGTTCAATCGTATTTCACAGGAAAAGAGGCGGCTTTCATGGAAGAAGAACGCAAAGCCATCGAGTCGAAAAATTTCATCGATGCATTCATTGAAAAGGATCTGGCGCCCGGCGGCCAGTATGAGGGACTTCAGGTCCACACCCGTTTCCCGCCGGAGCCGAACGGATATCTCCACATCGGCCACTGCAAGGCGCTGACGATCGATTTCGGCACTGCGGAAAAGTTCGGCGGCATCTGCAACCTCCGCATGGACGACACCAACCCGACGAAGGAGGACGCGGAGTATGTGGACGCCATTCAGGCGGACATCCACTGGCTGGGCTTCGACTGGGGCGACCGCTTCTTCTACGGCTCGGATTATTTTGAAAAGGACTATGCATTCGCGGTCGAGCTCATCAAAAAGGGTCTGGCATACGTCTGCGACCTGACGCCCGAGCAGGCCAGAGAGTACCGCGGCGACATCGGCAAGCCCGCCATCTCGCCCTATCGTGAGCGCTCGGTCGAGGAGAATCTCGACCTGTTCGAGCGCATGAAAAACGGCGAATTCCCCGAGGGCAGCAAGACGCTTCGCGCCAAGATCGACCTTGCCTCCGGCAACTTCAACATGCGCGACCCGGTCATCTACCGCATCCGCTATATGCACCATCACCGTCAGGGCGACAAGTGGTGCATCTACCCGATGTACGACTTTGCCCATCCCATTCAGGACGCGCTCGAGGGCATCACGCACTCGCTGTGCTCGCTGGAGTTTGAGGCGCACCGCCCGCTTTATGACTGGGTCGTGAGCAACGTCTCCATCCCCTATCACAAGCCGCGCCAGATCGAGTTTGCCCGCCTCGGCATCGACCACACAGTCATGTCCAAGCGCAAGCTCCGTCAGCTCGTCGAGCAGGGCTACGTCTCCGGCTGGGACGATCCGCGGATGCCGACGCTCTGCGGCCTGCGCCGCAGAGGCTATACCAGCCATTCCATCCGCGACTTCTGCGAGCGCATCGGCGTTGCAAAGGCCGCCAACACCGTGGAATATGCGCTGCTGGAGCACTGCCTGCGTGAGGATCTCAACGACACCGCCGAGCGCACGATGGCCGTCCTGCGTCCGGTCAAGCTCGTCATCACGAACTATCCGGAGGGCCAGTCCGAGACCTTCACCGTGGAAAACAACCCCGTCCATCCCGAGCAGGGCACGCATGAGATCACGTTCTCGCGCGAGTGCTGGATCGAGGCGGACGACTTCATGGAGATCCCCGTCCCCAAGTACAAGCGCCTGACCCCGAACGGCGCCGAGTGCCGTCTGAAGGGTGCGTATCTCATCACCTGCACCGGCTGCAGGAAGGACGAAAACGGCAGCATCGTCGAGGTCTACGCCGAGTATGACCCCAACTCCCGCGGCGGCGATCCCGCCGACGGCCGCAAGGTCAAGGGCGCGACCATCCACTGGGTGGACGCGGCAAACTGCGTGGACGCCGAGGTGCGCCTCTACGGCAACCTGTTCTCCGACCCGCAGCCCGACGCCGCCGAGAATTTCCTCGACTGCCTCGCGCCGGACTCCCTTTCCGTGCTGACCGGCTGCAAGGTCGAGACCGCGCTGGTCGAGGACGCGAAGGCGTATGACGCGCTCGGTGAGGGCCGCAGCGCAAAGACCGCCAAGCCGTATCAGTTCATGCGCGTGGGCTACTTCTGCATGGACTCGCGCGACTGCCGCGCCGATCACCTGGTCTTTAACCGCAGCGTCCTTCTGAAGGACAGCTTCAAGCCCGCCAAATAAGACAGATTCCAAAAGCGGACGCCCACCGGGCGTCCGCTTGAGCTTGTCAAAAAAGTCTTTTTTGACAAGCTCTCAAACGCGAACCGCGGGGCTGGGTTCGCGTTTGAAAAGGCTGCACCCGGCTGCGCGCATAATTTGTGCGCTGCTTGCGCACAAATTCCACACTTGCCGGGCGTTTTGTGTTTTGTCCGAGGTACACGCCCCCGGACAAAACCAATTGACACTTTATTCGCGCCTGCGGGCGCGAACTCTACGAGGTTTTTTGACAGTCTGAAGCGGACGCCTACCGGGCGTCCGCTTTTGAGTTTGAAAAGCGCTGCGCGCCCGGAGCGGGAATTTTCCGTGACGGCGATGCGCGGTTCGACTTGAGAAACGCGGCGGTTTCCGGTATACTGATACAAAATGAACGAAAACGAGGCAAAGCTATGAAGGTGCTCATCATCGGCGGCGGCGCAAGCGGCATGGCGGCGGCGCTGTCTGCGGCGCAGGACGCCGGAAATCAGGTCACGCTGCTGGAGCGGCAGGCGCGCGTGGGGCGCAAGCTCCTTGCGACGGGAAACGGCCGCTGCAATCTCACGAACCGACATCTCGGCGCGGAAAACTACCACGGCCAGACGCCGCGGTTTGTCCTTCCGGCGCTTGCGCGGTACGGTGTGGAGCGGACGCTCGCGGCGTTTGAGACGCTGGGACTCGTCACGGTGACGGAGCCCTCGGGGCGCGTGTACCCGTTCTCCGATCAGGCGAACAGCGTGGTCGATGTGCTGCGCTTTGCGCTGGAGGCGGCGGGCGTGACGGTCGTCTGCGGGTGCGAGGTCTGCGAGGTCAAAAAGAAGGCGCGCGGCTATCAGGCGCGCGCGGTGACGGGCGAGACATATTTCGGCGACCGCCTGATCGTCGCGGCGGGCGGCTGCGCGGGACGAAAGCTCGGCGGTACGGAGGCGGGATATGCGCTTTTGGAGGCGCTCGGGCACGAGCGCACGCCGCTTTTTCCGAGCCTTGTGCAGATCCGGACGGAGACGGACTTCGTCCGCGCCCTCAAGGGCGTCCGCGCCGACGGGCGCATCGCGCTGAAGGAAAACGGGCACGTGACCCGGACGAGCGAGGGTGAGCTTCAGTTCACCGAGTTCGGCGTCAGCGGCCCTGCCGCATTCGAGCTCTCCCGCGCCGTTTCGACCGGAGGCGGCGAGCGGACGCTGCTGATCGATTTTTGCAGAGCGCTGGACGAGGAGGCGCTTTGGGCGCTGCTAACGGCGCGGCGGGCGCGCTTTCCGGGGCTGGCGGCGGAGGAGCTTCTGACAGGGCTTTTGCAGTCGCGGCTCGGAAAAACGCTTGTCCGGCGCGCGGGACTGAACGCGGCAAAGCCGCTGGCGGAGCTGACGGATGCGGAGCTGCGGGCGGTCTGCGGCCTCATCCGGTGCTGCCCGATCGCGGTGACCGGCGTCATGGGCATGGACAACGCGCAGGTCACGGCGGGCGGCGTCCGCACGGCGCAGTTCCGCGCCGACACGCTGGAAAGCCGCATCGCGCCGGGCGTGTTTGCCTGCGGCGAGGTGCTGGACATCGACGGTGACTGCGGCGGATACAATCTTCAATGGGCGTGGTCCTCCGGCTGGCTTGCCGGACGGCTCGGCGCCGATGGATCACAGGAGAAACCGGTATGATACGAATCAGAGACATTTCCCTTGCACCCGGACACAGCAGCGCGGAGCTTGTCAGCGCCGCGGCGCGGCAGCTTCGCATCCGGGATACGGAGATCAAGCGTCTGGACATCAGAAAACGCTCGGTCGATGCGCGGAAGAAAAACGATGTGCGGCTCATTTACACCGTCGATGTGCTGGTGAAGGGACGCGAGGACAAGATCCTGAAAATGGCGCACTGCGCCAAGGCCGCGCCGGCGAAGGACGTGTTCTATGCGCCGCCGAAGCCTGCACAGCTCCCGCAGGCGCGGCCGGTGGTCGTGGGCTTCGGGCCCGCGGGCATGTTTGCCGCGCTGGTGCTGGCGATGGCGGGGCTTCGCCCCATCGTGCTCGAACGCGGTCTGGACGCGGAGCGGCGGAAGGAAAAGGTGGAGGCGTTCTGGGCGGGCGGCGCGCTCGACCCGGAGTGCAACGTCCAGTTCGGAGAGGGCGGCGCCGGTACGTTTTCTGACGGAAAGCTCAACACCGGCACGAAAAACGAGCGCATCGGCTGGGTGCTGGAGCAGTTCTGCGAGGCCGGCGCCGGCGCGGAGATCCTGTTTGACGCAAAGCCGCACATCGGCACCGACGTTCTGCTGGGGGTCGTGCAAAATCTCCGCGAGAAGATCCTCCACTACGGCGGCGAGGTGCGCTTCGGCACGCGGCTGACCGCGCTCTGCACGGAAAACGGGCGCATCACGGCGGTCAGGGCCGTGCAGGACGGCGTGGAGACGGTGATCGAATGCACCGAGGTGCTGCTTGCCATCGGGCACAGCGCACGCGACACCTTTGAGATGCTGCACGCCGCCGGTGTGCCGATGGAGCCGAAGCCGTTTTCCATGGGCGTGCGCATTGAGCATCCGCAGAGCCTGGTCGATGCGAGCCAGTATGGCCCGTTTGCGGGCTGCGCCGGGCTTCCGGCGGCGGATTACAAGCTGAATGTGCATCTGCCCTCGGGCGGCTCGGCCTACACGTTCTGCATGTGCCCCGGCGGGCAGGTCGTCGCGTCCGCGTCGGAGCCGGGCGGGCTTGTGACAAACGGCATGTCGAACGCGGCGCGTGACGGGAAAAACGCCAACGCGGCGCTCCTTGTGACGCTGAATCCGGAGGATTTTCCGGAAAAATCGGCGCTCGGCGGCATGTACTGGCAGCGCGAGCTGGAGCAGGCGGCGTTTTGCGCGGGCGGCGGAGATTATCACGCGCCGGCGCAGCTCGTGGGCGATTTTCTGGCCCACAGAGCGTCGCAGCAGGCGGGCGGCGTCACGCCGACGTACCGCCCCGGCGTCAAATTCTGTGCGCTGCACGACGTTTTGCCGGAGCGCATCACATCCGTTCTGGAGCAGGCGCTGCCGGAACTGGACAAGCGTCTGCACGGCTTTGCGCGCGCGGACGCGGTCATGACCGCGCCCGAGACCAGAAGCTCCTCGCCGGTGCGCATCGTGCGCGGTGAAAACAGGCAGTCTGCCGTAGAGGGGCTTTATCCCTGCGGAGAGGGCGCGGGCTACGCCGGAGGCATCATGTCGGCGGCGGTGGACGGGATGCTCACGGCGGAGGCGGTCATCGCCGCCGCGGACGCGCGGTGAAACGCGCATTTACAAACAGGCATCCGCTATGGTATAGTATGGCCAGAAAAGGAGGGTGATCCCCTTGTTATATGTATATTTGACGCTTTTTGCGGCGGCAGTCGCGGCGCTCGACCAGTGGACAAAGGCGCTGGCCGCGGCGCAGCTTACCGGCCGGACGGTCGTTTTGATCCCGGGCTGGCTGCAGCTGCACTACATTACAAACGACGGCATGGCGCTGTCGCTTCTGAGCGGAAAACGGTGGTTTTTCGTGGTCGTGGCGGCGGTGTACATCGCGTTCGTCGTGTGGGCCGTTGCGAAAAAATACGTCCGCAAGAAGCCGGAGCTGTGGCTGCTGGCGGCCATCACGGGCGGCGCGATCGGCAATCTGATCGACCGCATCGCGACCGGCGAGGTCATCGACATGATCTGCGTTCCGTGGTTTTCGACGTTCAACGTGGCGGATATCTTCATCACGGTCCCGGCGGTGCTGCTGGTTTTGTACATTCTGATCTGGGACAAGGATTTCCTGTCGGAAAAGAAGCCGAAGGACGCGGCGCAGGACGGCGCGGAGGATATGAACGATGCTTCTGACCGCTGACCGCTCCGGCGAGCGTCTGGACGCGGCGATGGCGCGCCTTGCGCCGGAGCTTTCGCGCAGCGCGGCGCAGAAGCTGATTGAGGACGGCGCGGTACGGCTCAACGGACGCGCCGCGCGCAAGAGCGACCGTCTGACGGAGGGCGACACGCTGGAATTCGAGCTGCCGCAGGCGCAGCAGGCCGCGCTGGAGGAGGAGGACATTCCGCTGGACGTGGTGTATGAGGACGCGGACGTGATCGTTGTCAACAAGCCGAAGGGGCTGGTCGTCCATCCGGCGGCGGGCCATTGGAGCGGGACGCTCGTCAACGCGCTGATGCATCACTGCCGGGACAGTCTCTCCGGCATCGGCGGCGAGCTTCGCCCCGGCATCGTCCACCGCATCGACAAGGATACGTCGGGGCTGCTGATCGCGGCGAAAAACGACTTTGCACACCGGGCGCTTGCCGCGCAGCTCAAGGATCACACGCTTGCGCGCACCTATGCCTGCATCGTCTGCGGAAACATCCGCGAGGACAGCGGCACCATCGATGCGCCGATCGGACGCGATCCGGCGGATCGGAAGAGAATGTGCGTGACGAAAAAGGACGGCCGCGAGGCCGTGACGCACTGGCGCGTGCTGGAGCGCTTTGCGGGCTATACGCTTCTGGAGTGTCGGCTTGAAACGGGGCGGACGCACCAGATCCGCGTGCATCTGGCGTGGCGGAGCCACCCGATTCTCGGAGACACGGTCTATGGACACAAAAAGCCAGAGCTCGGAGTGGACACGCAGTGCCTGCACGCGCGGGAGCTGACCTTTGTGCATCCGCGCACCGGAGCGCGCGTCACGGTCAGCTGCGAGCTGCCGGAGTATTTTCAGGAGCTGCTGAGAAAGCTCCGCCAAAAAGGATAAGAACCATGATTTGGGCGCTGGCTTAGGCCGGCGCTCTTTTTGTGTTTTTGAGGCGTGCGGGAGGACAGAAAGTTGCCCGCTTGCGTGCAATTTGATTTTTTTCTGCTGCTAGGGGTGGAGGGACGACCCTTACAAACAGAGGAGATGATGCATATGAAGGAAATAAAGGCGTTGGGAGGCGGTGTGCTGCACATCGGGCGCACGGGTGAGCATGAGGCGGTGCGCGTTGTATTTTCCCTGCTGCCGTTCAAGGCGGCGTTTTCGGGCGGGACGCCCGCGCTTCTGGTGCGGCGGGCGGGCGATGATGCCGCGTATCCCGTGCCGCTCACGGTCGATGGGGACGCGGCGTACTGGACGGTCACAAGCGCTGACACGGAAAAGGCGGGCTTCGGGCAGTGCGAGCTGCAGTGGTACGCAGGAAAGACGCTGGCGAAGTCCGCAAAGCTCGATTTTCTGGTGGCGCAGGCGCTGGACGGCGGAGCGGAGCCGCCGGATGCGCCGTCAAAACGGTGGTTTGACGGTCTGGATGGAAAAATCGGAGACCTGTCAAAGCTCGGCACAAAGGAAAAGGAAAATCTGGTCGCAGCCATCAATGAGGTGGCGCGCTCCGGCGGCATGGGCGGCGGCAGAACCGACATGCAGGTGGCAGACGGATATATCCGCTATTGCGCCGACGGACAGACGTGGGAAGATCTGATCGCGCTGGCAGAGCTCAAGGGCGCAGACGGCAGGGACGGTGCAAAGGGCGACAAAGGCGAGCCCGGCGCGCAGGGGATTCCGGGTGAAAGGGGCGAACCCGGCACACGAGGAGAACAAGGCCCCGTTGGGCCGCAGGGAAAGACCGGCGCGCAGGGCCTCCAAGGGCCGAAGGGCGACAAGGGCGATCCCGGCGTGCAGGGGCCGCGCGGTGAACAGGGCCCTGCCGGAGAACGAGGCCCGAAAGGAGAACCGGGGACGCCGGCGGTGACGGCGGCGGACAACGGAAAGTTCCTGCGGGTCGTGAACGGAGTCTGGACGGCGGAGACCGTTCCTTCGGCGGGAGGTGCGTCGTTTTGAGTGAATATTTGACAAACGGTGCGGCGCTGACCCACACGGCAGACCGGATTCGCGCGAAAACCGGCTCGGCGGCAAAGCTCGCTTGGGACGACGCAAAGGGCTTCGGAGATGCGGTGGATGCGATTTCGGCAAAAGAGAGCATACAGCACGCGGAGATTCCGGACTATGTGAAGGCGGAGGCGCTTTCGGTGGCGGAGAAGGTCAAGGCAGTGCTGAAAGACGACAGCATCGTATTTGCGGCGGTCTCCGACTTTCACCACGCCGGGCCACAGACGGACGGCTGGCAGACGAACATCAACGCCGGAAATCTGCACGCCTGTATGGCGCTCAAGGTGCTGGCGTACAGCCTGCCGAGGCTCGATTTTGCGTGTATGCTCGGTGATGTGACGTTTGGAAACGCAAAGACCACGACCGAACTGATGCAGGCACAGTTTGACGAGATCAACGGCTGGCTCGGTGAGGCATGGCGCGATGTGCCGCAGTTCCGAACGGTCGGAAACCACGACACCGGAGAGTACAGCACGCTTGTCGGCGCGGCATTCCTGAAAAACAACATCGGGAAATACAACGAGGGCGCGGTCTACGGAAGCGCGGAATACGGCTACTGCTATCGGGACTTTCCGGACAGAAAACTGCGCGTGATCTGTCTGAACGCATGCGAGGGCGAGACGACGGGAGGCGCAAGTGCTCCGAAAATCTTCTCCGATGCGCAGCTGATGTGGTTTGCGGAGACGCTGAGCGATGTGGGAGGCAAGGCCGATGCCGCCAAGTGGGGCATCCTCGTGCTGGCACACTATCCGCTCGATCTGGGCGGCGCGTATCCCGCGGGAAACATCGTAAAGGCATATGTGAATGGAGAAGTAGCCGTTGTCGGAGGAGAACGGATCAATTTTCAGGGGAAAAATGCGGCGAAGTTCATCGCAAATGTCCACGGGCACAATCACTGCTTCCAGTTCGGAAAGCTCCACAGCGTGGAAAACGGAAAAGGCACACAGTTTGACGCATGGCGGATGTGCACGCCGAACGCCTGTTTTTACCGCAACAACTCCGGCGTCGTTACCATGTACGGGATTCCGTTCGGTGATCCCGCGGCCTACGACAAGACGGCCGGAACGGGCAAGGACACGGCCTTTAATATCAACGTCATCAATCCGTCTGAGCAGGTGATCTATTCGTTCTGCTACGGCGCAGGAACGGACAGAACCATCGGGTACGCGGCAACGGTCTATCACAGCATCACGAACACGCTGACGCATGTGACGACGAGCAATGACGCAGTCGCTGCCGAGGACGGCACGGAATATACGGCGGCGCTTTCGGCGGTGAGCGGCTACACGATGGAGACGGTCTCGGTCACGATGGGCGGCGTGGACATCACGGCCTCCGCCTACACGGAAAGCTCCGGTGTCATCCGCATCGCGAAGGTCACGGGCGACGTGGTCATTACGGCGAAGGCGGCAAAGATTGTATCGTATCATAACCTTGTCCCGACCGCTGTGGACACGAGCAGGGCCTCTGCGCCGTATACGGATGGGCAGATGCTCAGTTCCAGCGGCGTATTGTCTGCAGACAGCCATTTCACGACCACCGGCTTTATCCCATTTGACGGCGGCGCGGTTCATATTTATCGCATCGGCGGTGACGGCATTGCATGGAACGAATATGGCGCAAGGCTGGCGTGGTACAATGCCGACTTTTCGCTGAAGGGAAACGTACTTGGCTACAATCAGCTCGGGAACAGCATCTATTACCCGACCAAGGTGGAGGACCCGAACGCCGCTGCGGCATTTTCTACGGACGAGAATGTTGCGCCGCCGCAGGGGGCGAAGTATTTCCGTGTGTCTGCCAAGGGCAAGGGCGCGGATCTGATCGTAACACTGGACGAAGAAATCACATGACGGGCAATGCCCGCGAGAAAGGAGCACAAGATGGAAGACGGGATTCAGGCGCAGATCGCCTCGTTGGATGCGCGGTGCAAGTCGAACACGCACCGCATCGACGACCTGGAGGAGGACAACCGGGCGCTGCATCAGCTGGCGACCTCGGTGGAGGTTCTGGCCACCAAGCAGGAGACGATCGAGGAAAACGTGAACGAGATCAAGGCCGATGTGAAAAGCCTCAAGGCGCTGCCGGGAAGCCGCTGGGAGGCGGTCGTGAAGGGCGTCATTACCGCGCTCATCGCAGGTCTGATCGGATTTGCACTGGCAAAGCTGGGGGTGGGTGGATGAAATGCCGAAGATCGTGAAGAAGTCGCGCGTGACCAAGGGCAAGATGGCGCGGGAACTGGTGTACTACTGCCTCTGGGCGCTGACGGCGGCGCTCGCGTGGGCGATGGTTGTCAAGACGGCGGCGCTGCTGCTCGACCGGACGTGCGACCTTTCGGACGTTCTGGTGTTCGCGGGCGCGGCCTTCGGCGGGGAGCTGCTGCTCCTGCTTGTAAAACGTGTATTTGCAAAACCAAATGATAAAGACGATGGAGGGACATACGATGGATAATATCAAGAAACGGCTGGGGAATCTGCTGAGCGTGAAGTCGCTGGTGACGCTGGTGCTGACGGGCGTGTTCGCCTACATGGCGGTGGCCGGGAAGATTTCGCAGGACTTCATGACCATCTACGCGGTCATCATCGCGTTCTATTTCGGAACGCAGAGCCAGAAGCTTCAGGATGCGGTGGACGAGAAAGGAGGCGGCGAGGCTTGAATGCGGCGGAGCTTGTAAAAAAGCACATCGACATTGCGAACAACTACAGGACGGTCTACATGTGGGGCTGCTTCGGGATGCAGGTCACGGAGAACATCATCCGCGAAAAGGCTGCGCAGTATCCGGGCTGGTATACGGCGGCAAAGCAGGCGGAGCTGCGGAAGCTCATCGGAAAGGGATACTTCGGCTTTGACTGCGTGAACCTCACGAAGGGCATTCTGTGGGGCTGGAACGGCAGCCAGAACGCGATCTACGGCGGGGCAAAGTACGCGGTGAACGGTGTGCCGGACGTGTCCGCAGACGGCATGATCTCGAAATGCCAGAACGTCTCCACGGGAAACTGGGAGGCGCTCGTGCCCGGCGAGGGCCTCTGGATGCCGGGACACTGGGGACTTTACATCGGCGGCGGGCTTGCCGTCGAATGTACGCCGGTCTGGAAAAACGGCGTGCAGGTCACGGCGGTCGGAAATCTCGGCCAGAAAAGCGGGTACAATACGCGCATCTGGAAGAAGCACGGCCGGCTCCCGTGGGTGGACTACGGAAACGCCGCGCCCGCGAAGAACGGCGAGATCATCGTCAACGGCAAGCGCTATCCCATTGACCGGCTGCTGGTCGGCGGGAAGAACTATTTCGCGATCCGCGAGATCGTCGAGGTTTTGAATGCAGCCGGAATCTGCAATCTGACCGTTGGGAACAAGGGCAGTGTTGCAGAGCTTGAAACAAAAAAATGAGCGCGAAAAAGCCGAGGGAACCCATATCCCTCGGCTTTTTTGATTGGCTGCGATCACGGTTTCCGGATGCTTGTGACCGCGAAGGTCATGCGCAGGCATAAAAAAGAAGAGAACGATCGGAATGATCGTTCTCTTCTGGCGCGGAAGGAGAGATTTGAACTCTCGCGCGCTTTTTAGACGCCTACTCCCTTAGCAGGGGAGCCCCTTCGGCCACTTGGGTACTTCCGCAGGTCGGTCAGAACAGGATATGCGGAGAAAAAATGGCGGAGAGAGTGGGATTCGAACCCACGGCACATTGCTGTGTCACTGGTTTTCAAGACCAGCTCCTTAAACCGCTCGGACATCTCTCCGAATCACTGCCTTAAAGACGGAGATTATTCTACCATACAGTTCCCGGTTTGTCAATCGATTTCCGCTGAACGGGAAAAGAATTCTGGCCGGGGCTGCGAGGCAGGGCGGGCCGGAGGTCGGCGGCTGGGGAGTTAAGGCAACACCGCACAATTCGGCAAGCAGATTCGACGAGAGATTTTTTGTCAAGGCAAGGTTTGAAAAGCGCAGGAATACTGTATGTACCCGCAAGGGGCATGCCGCATCCGTAAGGCGTCTTCGACGCCAACGGCTGCGCAATATTTCAAGCTTTTCAAACCACAGAATTGGCGGAAAAGATCCGTCGAAGCGCGTAGACGCAATTGTGCGGTGCTGCCTCAAAATACGCCGAGGTGCAGCTCCTGCGACATGCGCTCCAGCAGGCGGATCCCCGCGACGCTGTTGCCCTTGCTGTCCAGCGCCGGGCCGAAGATCCCGATGCCCATGCGGGTCGGGACAGAGGCCATGATGCCGCCGCCCACGCCGCTTTTCGCCGGAACGCCCACCTGAATGGCGAACTCGCCGGAGCCGTTGTACATACCGCAGGTCACCATGATCGCGTTTACATAATGCGCAAAGCGCACCGGGAAGACCCGCTCCTCCGTATGCGGCAGCCTGCCCCGGTTTGCAAGGACAAAGCCGATGTTCGCAAGATCCATGCTGTTGACACGGATGGAGCAGCATTTGAAATAACAATCCAGAACTTCCTCGACATTATCATTCAGAAGCCCGTTGCTTTGCAGCAGATACGCCAGCGCGCGGTTTTTGCTGCCTGTTTGTTTTTCCGAGGTATAGACCGATTCATCGACCTCGATTTCCTTGTTTCCGGTAAGAAGCCGGGTCAGATCCAGCAGGCGCTGAAAACGTTCTTCATATGTTTTACCATGAATGAGCGTACACATTTTGATGGCGCCCATGTTCACCATCGGATTGAGATGGTTGCTCGACAAGAGCTGGTCTGTGACGTTGATCGCATCGAAGGGGCGGCCGGTTGCTTCTACGCCCACATGCGCGCGCACCTCCGCCTCGCCATTGTCCAGCAGCGCCAGCAGCAGCAGGATGGGCTTGACGACACTTTGGATCGAGAAGCACTTGTCCCAATTCCCTGCCCGGTACTGCTTGCCGTTGCTGCTGAGCACGCTTACGCCGAGGTCGGCGGGGTTTCCCTTTGCCAATTCCGGAATGTATGTGGCGACGTGCCCCTGCGCGGTGAATGGCTGGCACTCTTTCAGCAGTCTCTCTAATAGACCTTCCATTGCGTGGGTCCCTCCTGACAGTTAACTCAATCGGATTCTTTGGGTGTGCATTGGTTCAGAACGCGGCCGCGGATGGCGGGCATCAGAGCAGGAAAAGATAGAGGATCCCGACCAGCACGCAGACGAGCGTGAACGAAATCACGCCGGCGCAGCAGATCGTCCGGAGGCGCGTGCCGCGCGGGAGCTCGTCCGGTGCGGGAAGCAGGACAAGACGGCGGCATTTTGCGATCAGGAGGACAAAGCCTGTGATGCAGAGCGCAAAAATGAGCAGAGAATATGCGCTCATGAGCAGGTATTTCGTCACGGCGCCGTCCGGCGCGCTGAGCGCGGCGGTGAGATCCTCCATTTCCAGAACGTCATCGCCGACATAGCGCAGCAGCAGCATCGGCAGGACGCCGCCGATGGCGTTGATGCTCATGTGCATGAAAACGGTGTAGCGCAGGCGGCGCGTGCGGAGATAGACGTAGCCGAAAACGAGGCCGAGCAGGAAAGCGTAGAAGAACTGGTAGAGGTTCATGTGGAACAGGCCGAACATCAGCGCGGAAAACACGATGGCGGCGCCTTCGCCGTAGCGGGCGCTGCGGTCGATGAGCTGCTTGCGGAAGATAAATTCCTCAAACAGCGGCGCGAGAACGACGGTGGTCAGAACCTCGGGCCAGCCAAGCTCGGAGAGCATGGAATCGACCGGGTTGGTCGAGTTGCCGCCGGAAAGCAGCGCAGAAAGCGCGTTTCCGATCAGGCTGCCGCCGAACAGCAGCGGAAGGCAGATGAGAAACAGCGTCCAGTAATCCTTCGCACGGAGCCTTGCCGGTGTGTACGGGGCTGCCGGGACCGTCCGCAAAATGAGAAGGCCGGCCGGATACGCGACGGCATAGAGCGGCAGAAGGCCGAGAAGCGTGCCGATGGAGGCACGCTCGGTCAAAACGCCGGAGGGGGTGAGGAGCGCGATGACGAAGGCCAGGACGAGCTGCACCAAAAGCGGGATGAGCGCCATGGCAAGAAGGCTGAGGCCGAGGCGGTTGAAATCACGCTTCGCAGAGAGAAGCGTGGTTTGGGTGTCCATGGGCGGGTTCCTCCTTTGTCGGGTGCCGGAAGGGCCGCTTGCGCAGATCAGAGCGCGAGATAACCCTTGAGCGTTTTGAGCGTGTTCAGAACGCCGTCAATATGGCTGCGCTCATAGCCGTGGCTGGCGTAGACGCCGGAGCCGATGAGGCCGTGGCGGATGTCATAGCCGGCGCGGAGCGTTGCCTCTACGTCGGAGCCGTAATGGGGATAGACATCGACGGCGTAATCCGCGCCCTCGCGCTTCGCGGCTTCGATGAGCTTGCCGACCACGGCGTAGCTGTAGGGGCCGCCGGAGTCCTTGGCGCAGATGGAGACCTGACGCTCGGTGCATTGCAGGCCGTCGCCCACGCAGCCCATGTCGATGCTGATGGATTCGGTCACACCGGCCGGAACAGAGGCGCAGCCGCCGTGGCCGACCTCCTCATAGACGGTGATGTGGAGATAAGTGTGACGCGGGAGCGATTTGTGCTCGTCGCGCAGGTATTTGGCAAAGCCGAGCAGGATGCCGACGGAGAGCTTGTCGTCAAGGAAGCGGCTTTTGATGTAGCCGGAGGCCGTCACACGGGTGCGCGGGTCGAAGCAGACGATGTCGCCGACCTCGATGCCGAGCGCGCGGGTCTGCTCAGCGGTCGTGACCGGTTCGTCCAGCAAAACCTCGGTGGTGTCAAAGGTGCGGCTCGTCTCGCCGTACTGGCCGTTGACGTGGACGGAGGCGTTGCAGAGCTGGAGCGTGCCCTCGACGACCTTGCCGGAGCGCGTATAGACGCGGACGTTTTCCGTTTCGCCGTTTTCTGCGCACATACCGCCGAGATTCACAAGACGCAGACGGCCGTTTGCCTTGATCTCTGCGACCATGCCGCCGAGGGTGTCGGTATGGGCCTGAAGCAGCAGGCCGCCTTCCTCGCTGTCTGCGCCGCCGAGATCGACGAGGACGCCGCCCTTGGTGGTGATAGAAGCGGAGAAGCCGAGCGCGGTGAAGGCGTCATAGACCCACTGCGCCGCGTTTTCGGTAAAACCGGTGGGGCTGTCGATCGCGAGAAGCGCAACAGCCTGCTCGATGGTGTACTGTGCATATTTCTGTTCCATGAAAAGACTCCTTTGCATGTTTTCTCTCTTGTTTTTAAGGCAATACCACACAATTCGGCAAGTAGATTCGGCGAGAGATTTTTCGTCAAGGCAAGATTTGAAAAGCGCAGGAATACTGTATGTACCCGCAAGGGGCATGCCGCATCCGTAAGGCGTCTTCGACGCCAACGGCTGCGCAATCTTTCAAGCTTTTCAAACCGCAGGATTGGCGGAAAAGATCCGCCGAAGCGCGCGGACGCAATTGTGTGGTGCTGCCTTAAGAATAGCACAGGAAGTACGCGATTGCAAGCAGAACCGCTTTTTGAAAAACGGGGATATTGCTTTTTGAAAAGCGGAATGCTAGTATGGTTTTATCGTGGAAAGAGGGTGAATGCGTGAAAAACCTGAAGCTTTTTGACATGTACCGGGGCTTGCGGCGCGAAATGTACATTCTGTTCTACGGGCGGATCGTGACGAATATGGGCGCGCTCATATGGCCGATGCTGACGCTCATCCTGACGGTCAAGATCGGGATGACGGCGGCACAGGCGGCCATGTTCAGCCTGATCGTGGGTGTGGTGCAGCTCCCGTTTTCTCTGCTGGGCGGAAAGCTCGCCGACCGCTTCAACAAACGAAATCTCATCATTGTGTGCGACCTTGTGACGGTCGCGTGCTACATCGCGTGCTCGCTGATGGAGATCGGCATGACGGCGATCGTCGTGTTCTGCGTGGGCGGCGTTTTCGCCACGCTCGAATGGCCGTGCTATGACGCGCTGGTGGCGGATCTCACGACGTCGGACGACCGTGAGCGCGCCTACAGCCTCAGCTATCTCGGAAGCAATCTGGGGCTGGTGCTGGCGCCGACACTCGGCGGGCTGCTGTTTGAAAAGCATCTGAATCTGGCGTTCCTCATCACGGGTCTGTCAACGCTCTCATCGACCGTGCTCATCTTCTTCTTTGTGAAGGACATCACAAGAGTGCGGGAGGAGACGAAGGGCGGATACGAAAAGGATGCAAAGGACGGGGAATCGGCGCTGTCGGTTCTTTTCAGCCGGCCGGTGCTGCTGCTGTTTCTGGCGTGCTCGGCGCTGGCGGCGTTCGTGTACTCGCAGTTCAATTTCCTGATGCCGATCAACATGAGCAGGGTCTTCGGAGCGCGGGGCGCGGTGCTGTTCGGGACGATGACGAGTCTCAACTGTGCGCTGGTCGTGGCCGGCACGCCGCTCATCACAAAGTGGTTCTCACGGCTCAAGGAGACGGACAAGATCGTGACGGGCGAGGTTTTGATCGTGGCGGCGCTCGCGATGTTCATTTTCATCGGAAAGGCGACGGCGCTGTACTACGCGGCGATGTTCGTGTTCACGGTGGGAGAGATCTTCGTGACGCTCGGAAAGCAGCCCTATCTCACGCGGCGCATCCCCGCAACGCACCGCGGGCGCGTGGCGAGCATCAGCAGCATTTTTGTGTACGGCTTCGAGCGCATCTCACAGCTTCTGGTCGGACGGCTTGCGGATGCGTGGCCGCTTGCGCTGGTGTGGACGTTTGTGGTCGGCGTGGGCGTCGGCTGCGTGGCGCTGCATGTGCAGCTGCGGAAAACGGATCACAGGGCGTATCCGATGCTCTACAGCGATGCGCCGGAGGCAAAAACGGAATAATCACAGATTGAAAACGGGATAAAACAGGGAAAAAGCTCCCCTGTCCGGTCGGAAACGACCGGGCGGGGGAGCTTTTTGCGCGCGGACGGAGAAAAAAACTGCCGTTGCCGGGAAACGGGCAACTTTGCACGGCGCGGACGCTACGGGTGAAAGGAGCCGTGGTAGGATGGCGGAACAGAACGCGGGCAGGGCAAAAAAGACGTCGGAGCTGGAGCGGATCAAAAGAGAGCTGCGGAAGCTGGCCTTCGGGAAGCCGAACGACTGTGTGAAGCTGGCGCTGTGCGAGGATGTGGACATTGCGTCGCTGGACCTGTCGCTGCTGACGGAGATCAAGCGCAGCGACAAGGGAACGGTGGAGGTCAAGCTGCTGGACAGGACGAAGGTGCTCGAACAGCTTGCCGGTCTTGCAGACGAGGGTGACGAGCGGGCGGAGCGGTTTTTGACGGCGATTCTGAAGGGCATGGAAGATGGAGCTTGAGCGCTTTTCCCCGAAGCAGCTCCGGGCGATGCTCTGGTGGAGGCCGACAAGCCCGGACAGCCGCTTTGAGGCCATCGTCTGCGATGGCGCAGTGCGGTCGGGCAAGACGCTTTGCATGGGACTGGGCTATTTCCTGTGGGCGATGTCGTGCTTTGACGGGCGGCAGTTCGGGCTGTGCGGAAAGACGATGGAGAGCCTGAAAAGAAACATGCTGGCGGAGCTGCTGCCGCTTCTGGAGTCGATGGGCATGCGCGTGGAGCAGAAAAACACGGAGCATCGGATGACGGTGCGCTTTGCAGGGCATGAAAACCGCTTTTTCATCTTTGGCGGTCACGACGAGCGGGCGGCGGCGCTGATCCAGGGCATCACGTTTGCGGGGATCCTGCTCGACGAGGTGGTGCTGATGCCGCGCTCGTTCGTGGAGCAGGCGTGCGCGCGCTGCTCGGTGGCGGGAAGCAGGCTCTGGTTCAACTGCAACCCGGAGGGGCCGCAGCACTGGTTCTACAAGGAGTGGGTGAAGGGGGCGCGGCGCAAGAACTGCCTGCATCTGCACTTTACGATGGAGGACAATCCCTCGCTGACGCCGCAGATCCGGCAGAGATACCGCCGGCTTTACAGCGGCGTTTTTTACAGGCGCTTCGTGCTGGGGCAGTGGACGGCGGCGGAGGGGCGCGTTTACGACTTCTTCGACGCCTCGAAGGCCCCGCCCGTGCCGGAGGGGTCGTGGGAGCGGTGGTACATCTCCTGCGACTACGGGACGGTCAATCCGGCCTCGTTCGGGCTGTGGGGAAGCATGGGCGGCGTGTGGTACAGGACGGAGGAGTTCTATTTCGACTCACGCCGCGAGGGACGGCAGATGACCGACGCGGAATATGCCGCGGCGCTGCGGCGGCTTGCGGGCGGCAGGCGGATCGAGGCGGTGATCGTTGATCCGTCGGCGGCGAGCTTTCTGGAGACGCTGCGGCGGGACGGGTGGAACGTCCGGAAGGCCGACAACGACGTTTTAAGCGGCATCCGGCGGACGGCGGACGCGCTCAAGAGCGGAAAAATCGTGATCTGCGACCGCTGCACGGACTGCCTGCGCGAAACGGAGCTTTATGTGTGGGACCGGAAGGCGGGCGGCGATCAGGTGAAAAAGGAGCACGACCACGCGATGGACGACATGCGATATTTTGTGACCGGCGTGCTGGAGGCGGGCGGCGGAGGCTTCGCCGCCCGCGCGGTGACGCGCGGCGGATACTGAAAATGAGGTGAAGGAATGAAGAAAAAGGAACAGACGGCGGCAGGCTGCGCGACGCAGCTTCGCAGCCGCCCGGAGGGCGCGTTTTTGCTGGGGCAGGGGCAGACGCCGCTTGGCGGTGAGACGCAGATGTATCGCGCGATGCGCGAGGCGGTGCCGATTTTGGACGCGGCCATCGGGAAGCTGGTGCGCCTGACGGGCGGCTTCACGGCGGCGTGTGCAGACAAGCAGGCAGAGCGGGAGCTGCGGAAATTTCTGCTGACGGCGCCGATCGGACGCGGACAGTATGGCGTGGAGTGCTTTTTGGAGGCGTATCTGGACAGCCTGCTGACCTATGGACGCGCGATCGGAGAGATGGTCGTCTCGCAGGGGAAGCTGGTCGCGGTCTGCTGGGGCGATGTGACGAGGGTGCATGTGCAGCAGTCGGACTCGCCGCTGGAGCTGACGCTCGGGACGTATGAAAAGGGGCAGTTCCGGGCGTTTCCGCAGCAGAAGCTGCTGCTGTTTTCCACGTGGAATCCGGACGCGGAAAATCCCTACGGCGCGTCGCTGTTGCGGAGCATGCCGTTTTTGACGGATGTGCTGATGAAGATCTACAAAACCATCGGCATCAACTGGGAGCGCGCGGGCAATGTGCGCTATTCGGTGGTCTACCGCCCGAAGGACGAGCGTGCGGAGAGCAGCGCGGCGGCGGAGCAGATGGCGCGCGAGTGGACGGCGGCGATGCAGGACGGGCGCTCCGGCGCGGTGCGCGATTTTGTGGCGGTCGGAGACGTGGAGATCAAGGTCATCGGCGCGGACGGCAAGATATTGGACTCGGAGACGCCGGTACGGCAGATCCTGGAGCAGCTTGTCGCAAAAACGGGGCTGCCGCCGTTTATGCTGGGGCTGAGCTGGGCCTCGACTGAGCGGATGTCCAAGCAGCAGGCGGATCTGCTGACCTCGGAGCTGTGGGCCATCCGGCGCTGCGTGCAGCCGGTCTTGCAGCGGATCTGCGGGATGTGGCTGCGGCTGAACGGCTATGGCTGTGAGGCGGAGATCGTCTGGGACGATATTTCATTGCAGGACATCGTCGAGGAGGCGCACGCGGAGCTTTACCGGCAGCAGGCCGAAAAAATCAAACGGGAAACGGAGGAAACAAGATGAGGGTCGAAAAACAGGCGGGCGTTTTGACGGCGGGCGCGCCGGATGCGGCGCAGCTTGAGCGGATCAACGCGCACGCGAAGTCTCCGCTGACGGCGGAGGAGGTCTATGTCTTTTCGGTGCGGCTGTGCGACGATCAGACGGACCGCGACCACGAGCGGTTCCAGACAGAGGCGCTCGAGAAGCTCGCGCCGATGTTCATCGGCAAGACGGGCATCGTGGATCACACATGGTCGAGCGAGAAGCAGGTGGCGCGCATTTTTGACGCGGGCGTGGAATACGGGGACGGGTGCGCGTTTATCAAGGCCTGGGCGTATATCCTGCGCGGAGAAAAGACGGCGGAGGTCATCCGCGAGATCGAGGCGGGCATCAAGAAGGAGGTCTCGGTCGGGTGCGCGATGGGCAGGAGCATCTGCTCGGTCTGCGGGGCGGACTACGGCACATGCGAGCACCGCAAGGGCGTGCGCTACGGCGCGGAGGAGTGCGTGGCGGTGCTCTGTGAGCCGGTGGATGCGTATGAGTTTTCCTTTGTGGCCGTTCCGGCGCAGAAGGAGGCGGGCGTGCTCAAAAAGCTCGGCGCGGAGGGCGGCGTCAGCGGCCCTGAGCTGGAGCGGCTGAAGAAAGAGGCGGCGCTCGGGCGCGAGTACCGAAAGGAGCTGGAGGGACGCTTTGTGAAGGCGGCGATGCTGCTGGAGCTGGGGCTCAAGGAGCCGGTGCTGCGCGAGATGGCGGCGGCGCTCGGCGCGGAGCAGCTCAAGCAGGCGGGACTTGCGCTGGAGGAAAAGACGGCGCGGCTGTTTGCGCCCGCGCCGCAGCTCATGATGGGGAAAGAGACTGCGCTGAAAACCGACAGCGCGTTTCTGATTTAAAATCTAGGAGGTAAAAAATGGCGATTTGTTTTGATGCGATCGGTGAGAAGTATGTGACCTTCCTGGCATCGGAGGGGACGGAGCAGGGCACGGTGTGCAAGCTCTCGGCAAACGACACTGTGGGCGGCTGCGGCGAAAACGACGTGTTCTGCGGCGTGGCCGCGGAGGTGAAAAACGGCTGCGCCGCCGTTGTGATGGGCGGCTATGTCGAGCTGCCGTACACCGGCACGGCGCCTGCCGTCGGCTATGCGCTGCTGGCGGCAGACGGCAAGGGCGGCGTCCGCACCGCGGCAAGCGGCGGACGAAGCTGCCTCGTCGTGCATGTGGACACGGCGGAAAAGAAGATCGGACTGTTTCTGTAAGAGAGGAGAAAAAGCATGGGCTTTGATACTGTAAAGCTGGAAAAGGGCATGTACCGCGAAAGCGGAAAGACGTTTGCACAGGTGCTGGAGTCGCTCGATCCGAGTGAGAACTACAAGGGCACGGCGCTGGAGGGCACGGACGCGTTCCAGCGCCAGCTCAAGCGCTTTGACATCCGCGCCAAGGGCGCGTATTCAGACCCCGTCGAGAAGTTTTTCCGCACGATGGAGTCGAGCGTGCTGTTCCCGGAGTATATTGCGCGCGCCGTCCGTCAGGGCATGGAGGACGGCAATGTGCTGCCGAAGATCACGGCGACGACCACGACCATCGATTCGATGGACTACCGCAGCGTCTACTCCGTTCCGTCGGAGAAGGACAAGAAGCTGATGCAGGTCGCAGAGGGCGCGAGCATCCCTGCCACCGAGGTCAGAAGCAAGAGCAATCTCGTGCGCCTGCACAAGCGCGGCAGAATGCTGGTGGCGTCGTATGAGGCCATCCGATTCCAGAAGCTCGACCTGTTCTCGGTCACGCTGCGCCAGATCGGCGCGTATATCCAGAGAATGCACGTGCAGGACGCGGTCGATGTGCTGGTGAACGGCGACGGCAATGCAAACGCTGCCGCGGTGCTCAGCATCGGCTCGGCGCCGATGAGCGGCACGAAGGGAACGCTCACCTATGCGCAGCTCGTGGAGTTCTGGGCACAGTTCGACCCGTACACGCTCAACACCCTGCTGGTTCCGGGCGACGCGATGGTGAAGATGCTGAGTCTGCGCGAGCTTCAGGACGCGGCGGCGGGTCTCAACTTCCAGGGCACCGGCGCGCTGGCCACGCCGCTTGGCGCGGAGCTGGTCAGAAGCGAGTGCGTTCCGGGCGGCAGGATCATCGGTCTTGACCGCCGCTATGCGCTGGAAATGGTGCAGGCGGGCGAGGTCAGCGTGGAGTATGACAAGCTGATCGACCGTCAGCTCGAGCGCGCCGCCATCACCTCCATCTCCGGCTTCGGGAAGATCATGCCCGAGGCAGCAAAGGTGCTGGTGATCTGATTGGCTATGACCGACGAGATCTACACGATCGCGGCTGTTTTTGCGGGCGTCGGAGAAAATGAGGAGCCGACGCTCGAAAAGCTCTGCGGCGCGGCAGAGACGGAGCTGAGGGCAAGGCTTCGCCGCGGGATCGCGCCGGAGGACTGCCGCGGGAGCTTTATCTGTGCGGCGGCGATGCTGGCGGCGAGCCATTTTCTGGCGGCGCGGACGGCGGGCGTCAAATCGTTTACGGTCGGCGCGGTGACGGTGACGTCCGGCGGAGAAGGGACCGACGCAGCCGACCTCAGAACGCAGGCGGAGCTGCTGATGCGGCCGTTCTGCACGGGCGCGCTCGGATTTCTGGGGGTGCGGGCATGAGAGAGCTGATCGAGCGGATCCTCGCGGCCTACGGAAGCGGGGTGACGATCGTATGCGCGGACGGAGAAAAGACCGTCCGCGCCTTTCTCCAGCCGGTGACGGAAAAAAGCCGGGAGACGATGCGCAAAACGATCGGGATGCTCGGCGAGATCCCGGTGGGGCGCTTTTTGTACGTCGGCCCGGCGGAGCCGGCGCTGCAGGAAGACGCGGAGGTCCGGTTTCGGGGCGAGCGCTACCGCGCATGCAGGGCGGAGACGCTGGTCGTGGCGGACGAGGCGCTGTATGTGTGGGGGCTTTTGAAGAAGGAGGGAGGCGACGAGCCTTGGACGAACTGATCGCGGCGCTGCTGCGGGCGCTGGAGGAGGCACAGATCACGGCGGTGAAGGCGTTCCCGGAGGGGATCATGCCGAAGCTGACGGGGCCGGTGACGGCGGTGGGCATTCGGGAGATGAGGGGCGGCGCAAACGGGGCGTACACATATCTTGGAATGCAGGCGGACGGAACGGGTGCGGCGCGGGCGCTGTACGGAAGACGGCTGGAGGCGGAGGCACTGATGCAGGTCTACTGCCCGCGGAGCCTTGGCGGGCGGGCGTGCATGACGGAGAGCGAGCGCGTCGCGGCGCTGCTGGCGGAGGAGCCTTGCGGTGTTCGGATCGAGTCGTTTTCCGTGGGGACGTGCGCCTATGACGCGGTGAGCGACTGCTTCCGCTGCACGATCACAGCAAAGACGCGCGCGTATCTCTATGCGCTGGCAAACGAGGACGGGACGGAATTTACGGACTTTATTTTGAAAGGTGAAGTGAAATGAGCATTACGTATCATGAGCGTCCGGGCGTATATTCGGACTATGACGCCTCAAGCGTGACCGCGACCGGCAGAACGGACCGCGTGATCGCGCTGGTGGGTCAGTCGGAGGCGAAAAGCGGGCTTTATACCGTGACCTCCTACGCCTCGGGACGCGAGACCTTCGGCGAGAGCAGCCAGCTCGGCAGGATGCTGAAGCTGGCGTATCAGAACGGCGCGGGAACGGTTCTCGCGTGCCCGGTCGCGGAGGACACGGAGGCGGCGTATCAGGCGGCGTTCGCGCGCATCTTCGCGGAAAAAAGCGCGAGCTTCTGCGCCATTGGAAGCGCGCAGGAAAAGGTGCAGCTGGCGCTGCGCGACGCGGTGGAGGAGGCGTCCGGCCAGAGGGGCGAGTGCATCGGTCTTGCGGGAATGGCCTCGCCCTCAATCGCGGAGCTGACAGCGCGCGCGGAGAAGCTCAACTCCGAGCGCATGGTGCTGATGGCGCCGGATGTGTATCTCTCCGGCGAGGAGGCCGCCGCAGGCGGCTGCATGGCGGCGGCTGCGCTGGCGGGCGTTCTGTGCGACCAGTCCGACCCGGCGACGCCGCTGAACGGACAGGTGCTTCTGGGCCTTTCGGGCGTGACGGCGGCGTATGAGGACACGGAGTATGACGCGCTGGCTGCGGCGGGCGTGACGGTGCTGGAGTGCGTGGGCGGCAAGGTGCGCGTCATCCGCGGTCTGACCACGCGCACGAAGACCGGCGAGGTCAGCGACAAGACATTCCGCGAGCTGACGACGATCCTGATCGTGGACGACGTGATCCCCTCGATCCGCACGGCGCTGCGCGCCAGATTCACGCGCGCAAAAAACAACGCCCTGACGCGCAATGCCATTCGCAATCAGGTCGTGGTGGAGCTGGAGGACCGGATCGCAAAGGAGATCATCGAGGGCTACGACCATCTGACGGTCACGGCCTCGACGACAGATCCGACGGTCTGCGTGGTCGAGTTTGAGTTCCGCGTGGTGCACGGCCTGAGCCGCATCTATCTCACCGCGCACATCAGCGTTTAAGGAGGTGGGAAGATGGCAGCAGTGAAGATTCCGACCTCGGCGGATATTTATCTGGAGGTCAACGGTGTGCGCGTGGCGGTCGTGCAGAGCTATAAGGTGACGGCGACGCGCTCGAGCAAGGCCATTTACGCATTCGGACAGGAGGCGCCGGTGGCGACCATCCGCGGACAGGGGCAGTACCGGCTGGAGCTGACGCGCATTTACGCGACGGACGAGGCCATCCGGGACGGCATCGACTTTATGCAGCTCGATGATTTCTCGCTGGTCGTGTGCAAGCCGGATCGCAACATCATCTATTCCGGATGCCAGTGGAGCCAGATGCAGGAGAGCGCGGAGGTCGGCGGAAATGTGATGGAGAAGGTCACGATCGAGGCGGCGCGCCGGACGGAGACCGGACTGTGATGGACGGGCGGCTTTTGCGGTTTCTCGGCAGAAGCGGAAAACGCGCGGCAGGCGGGCTGGAGCTGCGCCTGATCCCGGCAGCGGCGCTTTTGCAGGCGAGAAGCGAGGCAGAGCATCTGGCGCAGGGCGATGCGCAGGCGCTGGGGCTTTGTCTCAACGCTTGCATCCTGGCGCGGGCGGCGTTCGACAGGGACGGACGGGCGGCGTTTCAAAGCGGCGCGGATGTGCTTGCGCGGCTTCCGGCGGAGACGGTCGCGCGCCTGACGGAGCGGTATCTGGCGCTGTGCGCCGAGGAAGATCCGCTTTGCAGCGCGGAAAACCGTGCGGCGCTCGGCGCGGCAATGGAAAACGCGCCGTATGAGCGGCTTAAATGGCGCGTTCTGCGCGCGTTCGGCATTCTGCCGTCAGAGGCGCGGGCGAAGGAAATGACAAACGGGGATTACCTTTACTGCGTGATGAATCTGGCGCTGGACGAGGAGCAGGAGCTGCGGCAGATGTGCCCGGAATGCCGCGCGGAGGCGGAGAAAAACACCTGCCTTTGCTGCGGCGCGCCGCTGGGCGAGGAAAATCCGAATTTTGACGAAGCCAGATTTGAGGAGCTGAAACGCGGTGGGGTATGTAGATGAGCTTTTGAGCGCACACGCGGCGCTGGCGGCGGAGCTGGAAGCGGAGCCGGAGGAGGCGCTTGCGCGCCATGCCGCACGGCGGCGCGGACAAACGCGCGAGGAGCAGGAGAAACCGGAAAATGATGCGCGCGGCGTGTCTGCGGAGGAAACGCCGGAAACGGGCGCGGAGCGCACGGAGGAGCATGGTGCGGCGGCGCTTTTGCAGGAGCTGCTGCGGCTGGAGCAGACCGGCGCGCGGGCGTCCCTGCGTGCGGCGCAGCTGCGAAGCGAGCAGGCGCTGGAAGGCGCACAGCAGACGCAGGGCGTGCAGCCGTCTGTGATGCGGCACAGCCGCTTTGAGGGAGGGCTTTGCGCGGACTTTTCGCAGAGCCTTGAGACGCAGGGCGTTTCCGGTGCGCAGACGCAGCGCTCGATGCGGGAGATCTCCCGCTTTTTTGAGCGGGACGCAAGAAGATACGGAGGATAAACGATGCTGAAGATGCAGTATAAGTCCTTTGTCTGGCCGAACAATCCGAAAACGTACACGCTCAGCTATGAGCGGCAGACGGCGGTGCAGAAGATCCCAATGGGCGGCTTCACGGTGCAGGATCTGGGCGGGACATGCGCCGTTCTGCGCGGTGAGGGCGAGTTTTTCGGTCCCGGCGCGATGCAGAGCTTTCAGGAGCTGGTGCGCGTATTCCGGCAGGACGGCGCGGGCGCGCTCCTGCATCCGGCGTGGACGGGCGCGGAGGCGTATTTCACGCAGCTTCGGCTGACACAGGAGCCGAGAGAGAACTATGTGGCGTACCGGTTCGAGTTCTGCGAGGGCAGCGCGCGGCAGACGGGCCGCACATACCGCGTGACCAGACGCAGAGGACGCGGCGGAAAGATCTATTACACGGTCTCGGGCGGTGAGACCGCATGGGAGATCTGCGCGCAGCGCGAGCTGACGATGGAGGAGCTTCTGGCCATGAATCCGGAGCTCTCCAGCCCGACAGGGCTTGCACCGGGACAGAAGGTGCGGGTGCAATGACGGGATATGTGACGATGTGCGACGGGCGGCGGTCGGCGCTGCCCGCGCTTTTGCAGTGGGACATCAAGCTGACGGACGGAGACCCCTGCGACGGATTCTCGGTCTGCTTTCCCTATGAGCGGGCGCTTGCGCAGACGCTCAGGGACGCGGTGTTTTTTACCGCCGAGGAGGACGGGACGACGGTTTTCACGGGTGTGGTGGATGACTATGAGATCACGCTCGATGCAAAGGGGCTGCTCGCGGAAATGACGGGACGCGGCATGGCGGCGCGGCTTTTGGACAATCAGGTGCGGGCGGCGGAGTATCTCAGCGCGCAGCTTGCGGATATTCTGAAAAGCTATGTGCTGCCCTACGGCGTGACGAAGCTCCGCACGGTGCAGATGCCGGCGGTGGAACGCTTCGTCGTGGAGACGGGGTATAGCTGCTGGCAGGTGCTGGCGGGCTTCTGCCGCCACAGCGCAGGCATTTTCCCGCGGTTTTTGCCGGACGGGACGCTGGTTCTGGAGCCGGAGACGCCGGGAAAGACCGTGCGGCTGCGGCAGGCACAGTGCCTCCGCGTGCGGGCGTTGGACAGCCGCTACGGGCTCAGCTCGCGGCAGGTCATGGTCAACACACGCACCGGCGCGCAGACGGCGGCGGAAAATGCGCCGTTCATCGCGCTTGGAGGAAGCTGCGTCAAGGTGCACGGCATGACGGGAAGCAAGCTCCGCGCGACATGGCGCACGGCACAGCAGCGTCTGGAGGACGACCGGCGCGGCAAGCGGCTGATCGAGGTGCGCGTGCCGGGGGCGTTCACGGCGCAGCCGATGGACCGCGTGGAGCTGGAGCTTGAGAAAATGGGGATCGCGGGAACGTACACGGTGCAGGCGGCAGAGTCGGTCTGCGGCGCGGACGGCATGTACTGCATCCTGACGCTGAGGGAATGATATGTGGCTTTCAAAAAGGATCGTACAGGAAACGCCGGAGTTTGAGCCGGCAACGTTGGGGACGGTCTCCATCGGCGGCGAGGACGCGGCGGTGGTGACGGACGGGGAAAAACGCCATGCGCGGGTGATCTCGCCGGGCGGCTATTGCTGGCAGCCGGGCGAACAGGACAGCGTGCTCGTCATCAAGGGAAACGAGCTGTATGTGCCGGGTGTCTTGCAGGACGGCGGGAGGGCTGCGCCGGGCGAGGTCGTGATCTACGCGGGCGCGTCGGAGGTGCGGCTCAAAAGCGGCGGCACGGTCGAGATCCGGGGCCGCGTGGAGATCACGGGCGAGGCGTATGTGAACGGCAGAAAGGTGGTCACGGAATGACGGAAAACTTGCTGCGCGGCGGAGACTACGTGCCGGACGGCTTCGGCGGCTTTGTGCGGCTGCATGACAGCGAGGCGCTTTTGGCGTGCGCGCTGTTCAAGCTGACGTGCAGACGCGGCGCGCTGCCGTTTTTGCCGGAGCTGGGCAGCAGCCTGCGGGAGCTTGGAAAGGCAGCGCCCTCGGAGCGCGATGAGGCCGCGCGGCAGTATGCGGCGCAGGCGCTCGCGTCGATGGGGATCGAGGTCACGGCGGCGCGGGTGCGCATGATCTCGGACACGCAGGCGGATGTGCGGCTCACGATGAGCTGCGACGGAAACAGAGAAACGGTGGAGGTGCGCGTATGAAGGAAATCTCCGAGCTTTACGAGGGTATGCTGGAGACATTTGAGGAAAAGACAGGATTTGCAATGGAGGACACGGCGGATCTTGCGGTGCGCCTGTACGCGGCGGCTGCGGAAATTCAGGCGCTCTATATCTACGCCGACTGGGCGCTGACGCAGAGCTTTCCGCAGAGCGCGGCCGGAAAATACCTGGACTATCACGGCCAGCTCCGCGGCATCACGCGCAAAAGCGGGCACAAGGCCGGGGGTATCCTGCGCTTCAAGATCGACAGCGCGCGTGCCGAGCCGCTGCGCGTCCCGGCGGGGACGGTCTGCACGACGGCGGGGCTGGTGCGCTTTGTGACGACCGAGGATGCGCTCATCCGCGCAGGCGCGCTGTATGCCGACGCGGCGGCAGAGGCGGAGATCGTCGGAACGGCCGGAAATGTGCCGGCGGAGCGCATCACGAACATGACGAGGGCGCCGGTCGGCGTGACAGGCGTGACAAATCCGGCGGCATTTGCCGGCGGAAGCGGCGAGGAGGACGACGAAAGCCTGCGCGAGCGCATCTTAGACAGCTTCATCCGTCTGCCGAACGGCGCAAATGCGGCGTTTTATGAGCTGCGGGCGCTGTCGCATCCGGGCGTGGAGGCTGTGCGCGTGATCCCGCGCCATCAGGGCATCGGGACGGTCGGCGTGGTCGTCTCCGCCGCGGGCGGCGTGCCGGAGCAGGCGCTTTTGCAGGAAATTCAGGACGATCTGGACAGCGTGCGCGAGATCGCGGTCGATGTGACGGTCATGGCGCCGGAGCCGGAGCGGGTCGATCTGGCGGTGCGCATCCTGCCGAAGCTGGGAAGGAGCTTTGACAGCGCGCAGGCGGCGGTGCGGACGGCGCTGACGGCGTGGTTTGACGGAGGGCTGCTCGGAAAGCCGGTCTACCGCACACAGCTCGGAAAGGTCATCCTCGACACGGGAGTGGCCGAAACCTACGCGATCACCGCGCCGACGAAGGATCTGCCGGGGAATGCAAGGCGGCTGCCGCAGCTCGGAACGCTGACGATCACGGAGGGCGTGTGATGGGCTATGCAGAGGAGCTGGTGCGGCTGCTGCGGCCGCTCGGCGTGTACAGCTTCCGGGAGGGAAGCTTCTCACTCGGGGAATTGCAGGCGCTTGGCGGCGCATTGGACGCGGCGCAGGCAAAGCTTTCGCGGATGCAGCGCGAAAGCATCCCCGCTACGGCGGAGGACGAGGGCCTTGACCGGATGGAGGCGCTGTTTCGCTACTGCGCGGGGCTGAAGGACACGCAGGCACGGCGCGCGGCGATCGCGGCGTTTTTGCAGTTCGGCGGCGACAGCTTTACGTTGCAGGCGCTCAACCGGTGCTTGCAGACATGCGGCGTTTTCTGCCGCGTGGCGGAGACGGGAAAGCCGGAGCATGTGCGGGTGTGGTTTCCGAGGCAGATGGGCGTCCCGGCCGGCTTTGCGCAGATGCGCGTCATCATTGAGGACATTCTGCCGTGCCAGCTCGATATTTTCTACGATTTCCGCTACTGCACGTGGCAGGAAACGGAAAAATACGGGCTGCGGTGGGCAGACCTCGGGAGCATGACATGGATGCAGTGGATGCTGTATCACGAGGGCGCGTTTGAGGAAGAAGCATAGACGGCTGCCGCGAAATAATACAGAAAAGCACAAAAAATCTCCTCTGCCGAAAAAGCAGAGGAGATTTTTTACGGAAATTAGGCTTTGCCGGCGCAGCCGAGGACGTCGACCAGCTTGTGGCGGACGAGCTCCTTGATGTTGGCGCGTGCGGGCTTGAGATACTCGCGCGGGTCGAACTTGTCGGGATGCTCATTGAAGAACTGACGGATGGTGCCGGTCATGGCCAGACGCAGGTCAGAGTCAATGTTGATCTTGCAGACGGAAAGCTCTGCGGCATGGCGAAGCTGCTCCTCGGGGATGCCGACGGCGTCGGGCATTCTGCCGCCGTTCTCGTTGATCATCTTCACATATTCCTGGGGAACGGAGGACGAGCCGTGCAGAACGATCGGGAAGCCGGGCAGACGCTTGGAGACTTCCTCAAGAACGTCGAAGCGCAGGGGAGGCGGAACAAGGATGCCCTTTTCGTTGCGGGTGCACTGCGCAGCCGTGAACTTGTATGCGCCGTGGCTGGTGCCGATGGCGATGGCCAGAGAGTCGCAGCCGGTCTTGGTGACGAACTCCTCGACCTCCTCGGGATGGGTGTAGGAAGCCTCGTGTGCGGCGACCTTGACCTCGTCCTCGATGCCGGCCAGCGTGCCGAGCTCAGCCTCGACAACGACGCCGTGGTCGTGTGCGTACTCGACGACCTTCTTGGTGATCTCGATGTTTTCTGCGAAGGGCTTGGAGGAGGCGTCGATCATGACGGACGTGAAGCCGCCGTCGATGCAGGCTTTGCAGGTCTCGAAGTCGGGGCCGTGGTCAAGATGCAGGACAATGGGGATCTCGGGGCATTCCGCAACAGCCGCCTCGACGAGCTTGACGAGGTAGGTGTGGTTTGCATACGCACGTGCGCCCTTGGAGACCTGAAGAATGACCGGAGCCTTTTCTTCGCGGCAGGCTTCGGTGATACCCTGCACGATCTCCATGTTGTTGACGTTGAAAGCGCCGATGGCATAACCGCCAGCGTAGGCCTTCTTGAACATTTCGGTGGAAGTTACCAGAGGCATAGTGACATCTCTCCTTGTTTATTGAATATCTATAAAAGATTTTAGCAAAATTCATCTATTTTTTCAATAGACGAATTTACAATTTCCTTCCGATGTGCTATAGTCTGTTTTGTTCAAGTTAATCTAATTTCCATGGAGGTAATTACTATGTCCGAATCTTTGAAGGGCGCACTGATCATCGGTCAGTCAGGCGGCCCGTCCTCTGTTATCAACGCCTCGGCCTACGGCGTCATCCGTACCGCGCTGGATGCTGACTGCATCACCAAGGTTTACGGCGCGTATCACGGCATCAAGGGCGTTCTGGAAGACCAGCTTCTCGACATGGACGCCGAGGATCGCGCAGAGCTTGACCGCCTGCCCTACACGCCCTCGTCCGCACTCGGCTCCTGCCGTTACAAGATCGCCGACCCCGATGTTGACGATACCGATTATAAGCGCATCCTTGAGATCTTCAAGAAGTATGACGTGCGTTATTTCTGCTACAACGGCGGCAATGACTCGATGGACACCTGCAACAAGATCTCCAAGTATATGAAAAAGGTCGGCTATGACTGCCGCGTCATGGGCGTGCCCAAGACCATCGACAACGACCTGTTCGGCACCGACCACTGCCCGGGCTTCGCGTCCGCTGCCAAGTATATCGCCACCTCCATCATGGAGGTTGCCCGCGATTCCCGCGTCTACAACATCGGCCAGATCACCGTCATCGAGTGCATGGGCCGTCATGCGGGCTGGCTGACCGCCGCCGCCGCGCTTGCAAACGCCAAGGAGCCGTGCTGCGACTTCATCTATCTGCCTGAGGTCGATTTCGACATGGACAAGTTCGTTGCCGACGTTTCGGCCTGCTATGAGAAGAACGGCAACTGCATCGTCGCCGTCTCCGAGGGCATCCACTACGCCGACGGCCGCTTCGTCTCCGAGGCAAAGACCGCCGCGACCGACGGCTTCGGCCATGCACAGCTCGGCGGCCTCGCCGCGCATCTTGCCAACGTCATGAAGGAAAAGACCGGCGCGAAGGTCCGCGGCATCGAGCTGAGCCTGCTGCAGCGCTGCGCCGCGCACTGCGCGTCCCAGACCGACATCGACGAGTCGTTCATGTCCGGCAAGACCGCCGTGGAGCAGATGCTCAACGGCGTGACCGACAAGATGGTCGGCTTCGAGTGCGACCGCACGAACGGCTACACCTGCAAGGCCAAGCTCTTTGACCTGTCCGATGTTGCCAACTTCGAGAAGAAGTTCCCGAAGGAATGGATCAACGCCGAGGGCAACAACGTCACCGAGGACTTTGTCAAGTACGCGCTGCCGCTCATTCAGGGCGAGACGAAGCTTGAGAAGGAAGACGGCCTGCCCCGCTTTGCGCGTCTGAAGAAGGTTCTCGTGAAGTAAGCGCTTTCCACAGCTGAATACAATAATATGATATGTGCGCGTGCCAAAGGAAGCTTTGACACGCGCACATTTTTTGCAGGGGCGGCAGGTTTTATACAGCCGCGGGAAAACGGCTGCGCAAGGCGCTCATACGCACAGAACGCTTTGCAGGACGCACAGGAGCGTCTGCGCGTTCTGCTCGGCGCGCTCTGCCATGCCGCCCAGCAGGCTGGCGTATTCACCGCCGCGCGCGGCATAGCGGCGGTACAGCTCCGCTGCACAGCGCTCCTCGCAGCAGGCTCGGCGGAGCGCCTCACTCAGGCTGCGGACGCACGGCGCCGCGGAGCGCTTGGGACAGGGTTTTGTGCCGGTCATCATAAAATAGACCGCCGCCAGCCTGCGCGCCTCCCGGCACTTGCCTTCGGCAAGGCGTGCAAGGCTCTGCCGCGCACAGCCGCGCGCCCGCGCCGCAAGCGTGCGGTAAGTACATGCCGCGCCGAGCTGCGCCGTGCAGAGTGCCAGCGCCGCTTCCCCGTCAAATACCGGCGCGTCCCGCCGGGAGAGCCGCTCACAGGCGTTCGGCTCCGCCGCGGAGCCTGTCTGCGCTGCCATCACGCGGCTCCAGACGCGCTGTTCCTGCTTGGGATCGATAGAATTTGCCAATCAGACTCCCTCCTTCCGTCCATTCTATGACGCCCGCGGGGAAACGTGCCGCAGCAGAGACGCGGCACTTGAAAAAAGGAGGAATTTTCATGAATTTTACGGTCCCATAGTAAATTAAATGCAGAAAAAAGTTTAACGCTTTTTTCTGCATTATTTTTTTATCTATTTCAGGGCTTGAAATGGGAGAAACGAGGTGACGAATGGTGAAGAAGCTGACACTTGAGGACCGCAGAAAGATTGAACAGATGTGGAAGGACAACGCCTCCCCCTTAAAGATCGCCGCCGAGCTGGGTATCAGCCAGTGCACCGTGTACACGGAATTGAAGCGCGGGCAGGAAACGGACGAGCGGACCGGTGAGACGGTCCTGGACCATAACTTCCGCCCGGAGTACAAAGCCGAGCGGGGCGAAAAGACCTACCAAAGCAATCTGCGCAAGCGTGGCCGCCGTCCGAAGGCCGCGCCGAGCATGAAAGGAGCCTAAAGGAATGACCAACTTTGAGAAGATCACGCAGTCCCAGGAAGCGCTGGGTGAGTTCCTTGCTTCGCTCCCTGTGTTGGAAGGACCGTGGGACGAGGAGTTCCAGAGAAATTATTGCGCTGGATGCGGGCACGTGAATTGCGATGCCGGAAGGGGCTGCCCCTACAAGAAACAGCGGAACAGCCCGGCATGGTGGCTGAGATTGGAGGCGAAGACGGATGCGGGCCAGTAAAGCGGACAAGTTCTATATGGGTATGCTGCTGGCGATCATCTGCTTCTGCTTCGGCCTGCTCCGCATCATGGACGAGGCAGACGCCCGCCGGGCGGCGGAGCGGGAGACGCTGATCATCGTCGAGCCGCCGACCATTGTGGTCCCGGCCTCACAGCCGGTCCAGACGGTCTACTTCGAGCCGGACCCGGAGCCGGAGGAACCGGCGGCGGAGGTGTTCACGTTCAGAGAGGACGTGCCCCTGAGTGCGGAACTGCAGGAAGTCTTGTGGGACGCCTGCCAGGAACACAAGGTCGAGTACGCGCTGGCCCTGGGCCTCATTGAAACGGAGAGCAGCTTCAACCCGGAGGCGGTCAGCTATGTCGGCTGCTACGGCCTGATGCAGCTCAATCCCGACTACTTCCCCGCCGACCTATCACCGGCGGAGAACATTCAGTACGGCGTGGCTTTCATCGCTGAAAAGCTGGACCAGTACGCCGGGAACGTCGGCGCGGCCCTGACGGCCTACAATGCCGGGCACGACACGGGGAACCGTGAGTACGCCGAGAAAGTCATGGCGGCGGCGGAAAGGTGGAGAACAGAATGAAACTGCTGATTGGCGGAAGCCCGTGCACCCATTGGAGCATCGCACAGACCAAGAACCGCGAGACCGAGGCCAGCGGCATCGGCTGGGAGCTGTTCCTGAATTACCGCATCGCCCGCGATAAGTACCAGCCGGACTACTTCCTCTACGAGAATAACAAATCCATGTCTCCCGCCATCCGGGCGCAGATCACGGCGGAGCTGGGCGTGGAACCCGTGCTTATCAATTCCGCGCTGGTGAGCGCGCAGAACCGCCAGCGGCTCTACTGGGCCGGAAAGCGTAACCCCGACGGTACATACAGGCAAGTGCCGGTCGAGCTGCCGGAGGACCGAGGCATCCTGCTCCGGGATATTTTGGAGACCGGCTTCCCGTTGCGCGAGAAAGGCTATGCGCTTCAAACAGGACATGGCACTACGGCGGAAGACGCTATTGCACGCAGGCAACGGAACGCCGTGGCAGAGCCTGTTGCCATTAAGCCGCTGACTGAAAAAGAGATGGAATACATGGTGCGCGAGACCAAGGACGGGCGCAATCATTTCGGCTTCGATTATTTCCACGACGCCACCAAGGATAAGAGCGCCTGCGTGACAGCGAACACGCACAAGGGCGTCCCCTATAACGTATTGGCGGAGCCGGTGCGCATCGGCACCATCGAGAATGACGCGAGGAACCAGGACCATGACAGCCAGCAGTACAGAGTCTATTCGCCGGACGGAAAGAGCGTGACGCTCTGCGGCAACGGCGGAGGGCTGGGAGCCAAGACGGGCCTTTATGCAACGCCAATCACTCCTCCCATGCAGGTGAACGAGGCAACAAAGCTGGGATACTGGGCTTCGGACAGAAGAAAATGGCTTTGAGCTGCGGACGCTTGAGCGTCCACCGCAAAGCTGGTGCTATGTGGAGGAACGCCATGACTTATGAAAGAGCTGCTGAGATTTTGGACCCGGAGCACCGGGAGACATACGAGAGCCTTGAGATCGTGAACGAGGCTTGCCGGATGGGCCGGGCGGCTCTGTTCCGGCGGATGCCGGAGCCGCCGCACCCGGACGGGGATGAAAGCATCCTGGCCTGCCAGACCTGCGGGAGCGGCGAATATCTCTACAACGAGGACGGGAACCGCTGCTGTTTCTGCGGCTGGTGCGGACAGGCCATCGACTGGAACGCGGAGACATTCAAGGCGGCAGGCCAGATGAAGCCCGTACTGAAATATCCGGGGAGCAAATGGCGGCTGGCGGAATGGATTGTATCCCTCATGCCACCGCACAAGAGCTATCTGGAACCGTTCTTCGGGAGCGGGGCCGTATTCTTCAAAAAGCCGCCGAGCCGTATCGAGACCATCAACGACTTGGACGGCGAGATCATCAACCTGTTCCGCTGTATCCGGGAACAGCCGGAGGAGCTGATGCGGGCCGTGGCCTGCACGCCGTACAGCCGGGGCGAGTATGAACAGGCGTGGGACCATTTCAAGGCAGGAGGACAGGTCCGGCCGGACGGCATCGAAGCCGCCCGGCTGACGCTGGTACGCTACTGGCAGGCCCACGGGAGCACCGTTGTTTACAAGGGCGGTTGGAAAAATGACCGCGCTGGGCGGGAGTACGCCTACGATGTGCGCTACTGGCGGCAACTCCCGGAGCGTATCGCCGCCGTGGTGGAACGCCTGAAAGATGCGCAGATCGAGCAGGCCCCGGCGGTCGATGTGATCAGGCGCTTCCGTCACCCGGACGTGCTGATCTACGCGGACCCGCCTTATATGCTGCATACGCGCAAGGGCAAGCAATACATCGTGGAGATGGCGGAGGAGGCCCAGCACATCGAGCTTCTGGACGCATTGAAGGAGCATCCGGGGCCGGTCATTTTGTCCGGCTATGACAACGACCTGTACAACGAACACCTGCAGGGGTGGAAAAAGCTGCACCGGCGGGCGCAGGCGGAAGGCGGCGCAGCAAGAACGGAAACGGTGTGGCTGAATTACGAACCGGAAACGGGAGGAAAAGTGTATGAAACTGTGTGATAGGTGCCGGGTATCCGGCTGCCTGCTGACCTACGGCGGGAAAGCCTGCCGGGAGGCCAGAAAGCAGGAGTGCCCGGACGTGGTGCTCACCCGTGCGGACAAGATCAGGGAGATGGACGACGAGGAGCTGGCCGTAGTCATTATGTGCCCGCACGACGGGGACGAGGACAGCTGTAAGGGGTCGCCGGATGCACAGACGTGCATCAAGTGCTGTCTGGAATGGCTCCGGGAACCGGCGGAGGTGCTGTGATGGACGAGAAAGTGATCTATTCATGCGTGGACCAGGAGCACAACACCTGGAACTGCCGGGGATGCGGGTACATCGAGACCTTCGAGGCGGACGGGCCGGTGGAAAACGGCTGGAACTTCTGCCCTGGCTGTGGCCATGAGATCGAGGTGGAAGCGGTCAGCCCGTGTCCCTTCGACAACGGGAACTGTATGTGCCAGTTTTGCGAGGCTCAGTGCAACAACGGTCTGAACTGCTCGGACTGCCGCTGCGAGGGAAAACCTATGCACGACATCCACCTCTGCACGGGCTTCGTCGGAGACATCACCCAGTACATTCGGAACTGGATGCGCCATCACGGCGGGAAGGCTGATACCTGAGCGCGTGAGCGGCACATACCTATATAAATTAAAGGAGGACAAGCACATGAGCGAATTGACGCTGCGATTTGGGGAGGCCCGGCTGCACGTGGAGGGCGACGCCGATCTGGTGGCGCGCGAGCGAGCGGCGTTCCTGGAACACCTGGGCCGACTGGACCGCCAGAGCGAGAAGGCCGGTGAACTGCTGGCCGTGCTGCTCCGGGCCGGGCGCGCCCCCGAAAAGGCCGAGGAGCCTGTGAGCAAGAAGGCAGAGCCGGAGGAACCGGCGGAGGAAAAGAGTGCGACGCAGGACGACTTATGCAGGCTGCGGAGCATCCACGTCGGCTTCGTCAGCCCGTCCCAGTTGAAGCGGGCGAAGGCCGAGGGCAAGCTGGACCACCTGCTCGCCCAGCGCGACGAGATCGAGGTGCCGCTGGATACCGGCGGGACCGTCACCGTGGTCTGCTGCTACGTGTCGCCCACTTCGGCCCGCTTCGTCTTCAAAGACTGCTGGGACGAGGGCGTGATGAACGACGAGGCGACCAACAAGACCGGGTATTTCAAGAGCAAGGGCCGCAAGCACGTTTTGGAGGACATCTATCCGCACATCGCGGCGGAATGGCGGGAGATCATCGTACCCAGGACCTTCGTGGAGACCATCGAGGGCGAGCGGGTGGAGTATTCGGACCCGCTGTGGCTGCCTTCGGCGACGGACGTGTTCGGCACGCCGGACGGGGCCTGGTGGAACGACGGAGACGACGACTTCCAGCTCCCGGTTTTCACCCGTGAGCGCGACCGCGTGAAGGAGTGCGGCGACAAAGGAACGTATTTCTGGTGGCTCCGCTCCGTGCATGCGAGCAGCACGGCCGACTTCTGCAATGTATACACGGACGGGTCTGCGAACTACTACAACGCCTACTTTTCGCGTGGCTTCGCGCCGGGCTTTGACATCTGATCGGAAATCGAAAAAATCTCCGGTGCGTAAGCGCCGGAGAGCAAAGGAGACAGCCATGGTCACATTCGATATTTGCAAAGGCAATCCGGGCGCGCTGACGTTCGTGATGCTGGCCTATGAGTACAATCCGTATCGCGCCGAGGCAGCGTTCCGGCGTATGCAGAACAACGGCATCACCGGGGACAAGTTGTATATGCTCTGGAATGACTGCTGCGACCGTGATGTGGAGCAGGCGTTGGTCAACATGGAGTGCATGAGCATGGAGGAGATCGTGTCCCACATCAACTACGAAGGCGGACGGGGCATCCCCATTCCGAAGAAAGAAAATCTGTGGTGGCTCCGCTCGCCGTATCCGAGCCAGATGGGCGGTGAGCAGATCGACGAGATCGTCCGAATCACAAGAAATCCATATCTGTTCTAAAAAAACATTCTCCCCCGGCGCTCGCTGTGGGAAGCGAAAACCGGGGGAGAAATCTTCAAGATTTTGCTGTGCGTGGGGTCATTTACTACTACATATTGTACCACAATGCACGGATAAAGTCAAGATAGCGGCCTCGACGCAGGATGCAGCGCAGGATGCAGAGAGGCGCGCCGCAACGCCGCCGGGAGGCGGCGGACGGGCTTGTAATGGGTATTATCCTTCTTGCGAAAAGCATCGAGGAAGGACCAGGAGACGATGCAAAGGGGTACACGGATGATAAACAGGTCTTTCATACGGGAAAAGGTCGTTCACTGTGGTAAGAACTTCCTTTCACCGGAAATCTATCCGTACAGCGGACAACAGCAGCAGGCGGTCGGACGGAAGCGTGGGAAGAAAGTCAACGTCTCTGCGCCGAAGCAGAAGAACCTCAATGACCGGAGAGCCAAGCGCTATTTCATTCAGCTCGCCAACAGCAATTTCGGCGTGGGTGATCTGGTGGTCCATCTGACCTACGCCCCGGAGTTTCTGCCGGAGAGTGAGGAGGAGGCTGCGAAGATCGTCGCCAAGTATCTGCGCCGGGTAGCATACCTGCGGAAGAAGCGGGGCCTTCCCCCTCTCAAGTATCTGCTTGTGACACAGATCGGACGGAAGAAGGATGGGACCCACCGCATCCACCATCACGTTCTGATGAACGGCGGACTGGACCGCGACGAGGTGGAAAACCTGTGGTGGGAGACCAAGGGCACAAAGGACCGGGAGCCGATCATGTACGGATGGGCAAACGCTGACCGCCTGAGACCGAACGCGAAGGGCATCGCCAGCATGGCCGGGTACATGGTCCAGGACAGCGCCGGGAAAAAGCACTGGACGCAATCGCAAAATCTGGAAAAGCCGTGGCACCGGGCACCGAACGACCGGAAGTACACGCGCCGCCAGTTGGACAAGATCGCCAAGCTGCCGGAGGACAGCGAGGAGTTCGTGCGTTTTTGGGAAAAGCAGTATCGCGGCTGGGAGCTGGTGGAGTGCGAGAAGTCGTTCAACGAGCAAACAGGATGGTATTTCTACCTGACCATGCGGCGAGCGCATAGAAAACAGAACGGAGGGCTGAAATGACAGGAGAAGAACAGTTCAAAGAGCTTTACCGGCGGTATATCCACCGGGAGGGCACGGAGGAGCTTTTGGAATGGATGGAGCGGGAGACGGACTTTTTCACCGCGCCAGCCAGCACGAAGCATCACCTGGCCTACCCCGGCGGACTGGTGGAGCACAGCGTCAACGTGTTCCGGGAGCTGCGGAAGGTCGTGATCGACAACGAGCCGACGATGGAGGCCGTCGCCATCTGCGCGCTACTCCATGACCTGTGCAAGGCGAATACATACGTGCGGGAGCATCACGCGGGACCGGGCGAGGTCTATTCCTACGTGAAAAAGGACAGCTTCCCCATGGGGCACGGGGAGAAGTCTGTCTACCTGATCGCGCGGTTTATGAAGCTGGAAGACGAGGAGGCTCTGGCTATCCGCTGGCACATGGGCGCGTGGGACGACGCTGTGCGCGGCGGGAGCCATGGCCTGAACGAGGCGATGAAGCTGCACCGCATCGTGTACGAGCTGCACGCGGCGGATATGCGGGCCACGCATATTGTGGAGGCTGGTATGGCATGAAGGGACGACGCGGAGCGCTGGGCCAGTATCACGCCAGCATGAGCAACAACCGGGGCCATGACTTCGAGGAGGCCATCCGTCAGGCGTGCCTTCTGTACGCGAGTCAGGGCCGGGCGAAGGTGGAGAAGACGCCGGAGCCGTTCCGGGTGCTGGAAAAGCGGGAAGGCGGTATTTTCGTGGGCCGCTTCACCGCACACGCCCAGCCGGACTTTCAAGGCACGTTGGACGGCGGGCGCAGTATCATTTTCGAGGCGAAGTACACCACCACAGACGCCATGAAGCGGGACGTGCTGACGGAAACGCAGATGGAGACCTTGGAGCGGCACCACCGCTGCGGAGCGCTGGCGGCGGTGTGCGTGGGTATCCAGGACCGCTTTTTCTTCGTACCGTGGCCGGTGTGGCGGGACATGAAGGAAGCCTTTGGGCACATGAGCGTTTCGGCGGCGGAGCTGGAAGACTTCCGCGTGCGCTTCACCGGGGCGGTCCTGTTCCTGGACTATGTACACAAGATCGGGGGCCGGTGGATAACCGGGGCCGACTGTGAAATCGAACGATGGAGAAGGAGTAAATAACATGAGCATTATGGAGATCATCTTTGCGAACTTCTGGACCTGGGCGGGCACGGTCGTCCTGGTGGCGACGCTGCTGGACGGCCTGGCGAACGTGATCGCGGCCATGCGCAAGCCGGAACGCTCCGTGCGCCGGACCAGCTATTCCGACGGCACCAGCATCGTGCAGATCGACAACGCCACGGCGGCGGATGTGGACCGGGCCGTGCGCGCCATCAACGGAGCGGAAAGCGGGAGGACTGGCCGATGAAGCTGAAAAAGGTCGCGGCGCTGTGCAGCAGCGCAAATGCGTTCTGCCTGTTCGACCGTGTGGACGGCGACGGAGTTGTGACACAGTGGCTTGGGGACGGGTGCTGTGCCTTTCCCCTCCATGGCCTGCCGGTGCTGTCGGAACCGGAGCTTTACCGGATGTTCGACGTGTCGGAGAAGAAGCAAGACAAGATATATTTCAATCACAGTGCGCTGCCGGAGGGGCTGAACGTGGAGGACTGGTGCCGCTCTGAGGTCCGCGCGGAGGACATGGACGTGACGATCTCCTCCGGCGGGAAGGTGCTGATGCCGCTGCGCTTCCCCGGCGGGCTGCTGTTCATCCAGAGTAAATACCTTGGACCACTGGAAGACCAGATGGATTTTCTGGAACTCTACGTGCGCCGGTCGGACAGCGGCGGGCGCTATGTGGTGGCAAAGACGGGTATGCTGGTCGCGGGCGTGGTCTTCCCGGTGCAGGCCGTGAACGAGGGATTTTGCGACAAGCTGGAAGAACTGGCGTCAATGACGCGGCGGGAGTTGGACAAGCATCTGGCCGCGCCGCCGGTGACTGAGGAGGAAGACGAGGGCCAGGAAAACGTCTTCGGAGGCGGCGATGGGGAAACGTAAGCGGCCCATGCCGTCATTCTACGGGAAGAACATCGCCCAGCACGCCCAGCGGCGATTTTTGGCCCGATGGGAGGCGGAGCACCGGAAGAAAAGCGACCGTATCCTGATCGCGGATGAACTGGATAAAGCGCCGGACCGCACACAGGAGACCCGGCGGGAGGAATAAGCAACAGAAACGAGGCTGACAGATGCGCGAGAAAAATGTGAAAGAGATCGTCCGATATTACTACGAGATACCGGAGATGGTGCGCCTGCTCAAGACGGAGCAGCGGGAGCAGGAGAGCTTGTACGACACGTTGAAGGGCACCGGCGGCGACGGGATGCCCGGAGGCGGAGGCCCTGGGAAGCCGGTGGAGACCGCCGTGATACGGCTGGACGAGCGAGGCGTGTATGAGCGCCTGCAGGAGATACACGTGCGGCTACTGGTTTTGGAGGGCGACGCCGCTGCCGTGCGGGGCTGTTTGGATGGTCTTTCCGGTAAGTACAAAAGCATCCTTCAACTGCGGCACAAATGTCACCATAGCTGGGCGAATATCTCGGTACGCATGGGAGCGCCGGACAGCACCGTGCGGAGCTGGCACGACAAAGCTGTTTTGTGCCTGGGCGAAGCGCTGGACGAGGTGCCCATGGCGGAGGAGCTTTTGGAGCGTGCTTCACGCGCGCGTACATATTAAGCGCCGAAAAAATCGAGGGCTGGCGGGAGCTGCTTTTTCACCTGGCTTTTGGTGAGGGCGGCAGCCCGGCGGCCATGGGTCGAGCTGTTTCAATTTCCTGTGTTTTTCTGTCAGTGAAATCGCGTGCGCAAAGACTGTTTCCGGCGGGAACGAATGGCCCGCGGGAAAACAATTTGCGAATTGCATAAAAAGCACCCCGGCGGGCTGTTGGTCGCAGCCTGTCGGGGTGGCGTTCGTTTTGTGGCGGTTTTTGTGATCAAGACCGCCGATTTTGTGATCATGGGCGGCTTATTTGTTATCAGCGGGAGGGTCAAGCGTGAGCGGCTGGCCCTCGCGGGTCATGCGCTCAGTGCAGGCTTGGAGCACATACGCCTGGATGCTCTGCCCGGTGGCCTTGGCGGCGGCGCGGATGGCATAGCCGACGGCCTTTTGTGGGCGAAGGCTGATGTAGTCGCATTTGGCGTTGTAGGCGTCATTGTTGCGGCGCTTGCTTTCACGTATGGGCACGGTCATTCCTCCTTTTCGTGGTAGTCCGTCAGGTCGATCACGTTGATCGTCGGCGGCGGGGGCGTGAGCTTGTAGAAATGGCCGTTTTCGTAGTGCTGGTCGGTCACGCCGTCGTACCAGCAAATATCCCCGTGGAGCGCCTGCGCGGCCTCCATGCGGGTTTGTGTCTGCTGATCGGTCAGGCCGTCGAATGTGAGGCGCTGGCCGTCGGCGAACTGGGCCACGAGACGGTAAGCGGGGAAAATGTCGGCGTTTTGGTCCATGGGAGCCTCCTTTGGATTTGGGTGCATTATAACACGCTTGCGTGTATAAGTCTATGGGTTATTTTGCGTTGGAGCGGGCTTTGATGGCATCGCGGGCCGCGATCAGCAAGGCTAACTCCTGTCGGTTTTCTGTGCGCTGATGGTTTTGGACATAGTGCTCGGCGGTTTTGCACAGGGCCGCAAGGTTCATGCCTGGGCGGTCCGCTGCTTCCCGCAAGCAGGCCGCCAGGTGAAGAATGTGCTTGCGCTCGATCTCCTGCACGGGTTCGCTTTGATCGCCCGCGATATATGCGCGGGCCTGAGCATCGTTCAGTTTGACTTTCATAAGGTCCCCTTCTCCCCGTATGCCCGATAGAACAGGCGCATTTTGTTATCCGGCGTAGGTCAACTGTTCTTTCAGACGCTCGATCTCGTGCTGCCAGGCCGGGGCCATGGGGCTGTCGGGGAAACGGTCAAGCGCTTCGTAAAGCTCGTCGAGGCGGGTGATGATGGCGTTCTCGCTGGGGATGTTCCATTCCATTTTGTGCTCCTTCTGCCCTCGTGACCTCCGGGGCGGGATTTGGTTTGTTATTCGGTAAGGCCCAGGGCGCGGCGGGCGGCGGCTTCGGCGTTGGGGGTAAGCTGGCGCTGCCATGCGCTGTACCGGGGGGACCAGCGGAAGCCGTTTTGTTTCAGCGCGGCGCGGGTGTCCTCGTCGGGCTTTTCGTCAAAGAGGATTTGGAGCCGGTCCGCTTCCAGGTTGCGGACGATCTCACCGCCGGGGAACTTTGTACTGTCGGCGGGCTGCTCGGCCTGCTCCGCGCGCTTGCCCAGCTCGTCGAGGCGGGCCTGGACCCGCTTGATCTTGCCGCGAAGGCTGGTCAATTCGTAGTCAGGGATGGGAGACTTGACCCAGGGGCAGCGTTCCTTCGTGTCGGCAAAGCTGGCGGTGAGCTTGGCGGCGGCCTCGGCGCTCATGCCGGGGAAGCCGTCGAAGGATTTGTGCTTGCGGTAGTAGGCGTTCAGGGCCTTGCTTTCGTCGAGCTTGTTTTGGAGTTTTTGGAGCTGGTCGGCGAGCATTTCGCGGGCGTGAGGGTCGGCCAGATCGACCGTGCCGGAGCCGACGGCCTCGATCTTGTTCAAGATGGCCTTGATCTCGTCGTACTCGTTCCAGAGGGTGCCTTCACGGGACATCTGCTTTTCGTGCTTGCGCATATTGTAGCCGCCTGCGCCGGAAATGAACTGGCTGGGATAGCTGGCCTGGTTGCGGTTGTAGTCGTTCATCCACTGGGCAAGGCGGCGGGCGTAGCGGTCCAGCAGCGCGTCGAGCTTGTCGTGGTAGAAGGGGCTGACGCGGGCCTTTTTTGCCTCCACCAGGGCGGCGGCCTTGTCCACGGCGCGCCGGTATTCCGCCGTGGCGCTGCCGGGCTTGTAGTCGCTCATGTGGACGCAGTAGTGAGCGTTGCGGGCCGTCTCCTCGTTGATCTCGTAGTAGCGGGCGGCGGGCGCGGGCGCTTCGGCGGTCTGCGGGCCGATCATGCTTGTTTGTTCGTACATTTTGTGTACCTCCGTTTTGTGTTTTGGGGTTTCGCTTATGGGGTCGGGTCGCTTTGTTGTCCGGTGCGGCCCGCGAAGGTGTACGGCGGCGGGGTCAGATCGTGCCCCATGGGGCGGCGTTGTAGTCGGCGGTGTTGGAAACGAGGAAATGTGTGTAGACGCGGGAGAAGTCGATCAGGGCCAGGAGCAGCGGGTCTTTTCTGGTGGCGTCCTCGCTGGCCTGATATATCTCGCAGTCGATCAGCTTGGCGAGCTTGTAGTGCCAGGGCAACAGCTTTTCGTGCTGGTCCTCGCGCTCCCGCTCCTGTACCAGCGGCGGAACGCTGGGCATCTCCGGCGGCGTGGTGTCGGCATCGGTTTTGTAGCGCCCGGCATAGGCGCGGCTGTTCAGGTCGTACAGGCGGCGGAAGATCAGGCCGGAGCAGTAGAAGCCGTAGCGGTCGCGGCAGTCGCTCAGGGCCTTGTAAAGGCTGTCGGGAGCGTCGAAGCCGAAGCGGTTGAAGCCGCTGTTGAGGATGTATTCCAGGGTGTTCGCGGTGGCGGCGTGGGCCTGGTCGGACATGATGAAGCAAGACATTTTGTGTACCTCCGTTTTGTGGTTTTGGTTAGTGGGTGGGGCACTGGAACAGGACGCAAAGATCAGCCTTGCGGGCGATCTCGTTGATGCGCTGGGCGGTCGTGCTGCCGAGGGAAAAGACGGCGATAAAATTCACGTGCAGTCGTCCGGGGTGAAGATCGGCTTGCACTCGACGCCCAGGGCGCGAAGATGCGTTGTGATGTTGGCGGCCTCCGTGACCTCGTGCAGCGCGTCGGCGTAGCACTCGCGGTAAAGGTCCACGCCGTAGCGGTTTTCATTTTGTGTTCCTCCTGTGTTTTGGTTTTGGTGTTACCCATGAGCGCCCGCCCCGGTGGGGGCGGCTGGACTTGCACCAGCGGCGGCGGGGTGCCGTCGGCCTTGCGGGTTTTGGGTCAGGCGACGCGGAAATAATAGGCGTTCTTCTTGCCGCTCCACTTGCCGCCTGCGGCCTCGATCTCTTTTTCGTGGGGCTTTGTGTCTCCGGCGAGCCAGACCACCGGCGCGGCGGTCGTTGCGCCCTTGATGGTGGCGGTCAGGCCGTCCACCTCGGCCCAGCGGGCCGCGATGATCTCGGCGGCGGTTTTGGGTTCGGGCTTCTGCTCGGCGGGCTGTTCCGTCTTGGTTTCGTGCAGCTCGGCCAGCTTGACTTTCAGCTCGTCGATCTCGTTGGCGGCGCGGTACAGATCGCCACGAAGCGCGGCGGCTTCTTCCTGGGCCTGGACCAGCTCGGCGCGGAGCTTGTCGGCCTCGTCGGTTTTGGTGTTGTCCTCGGCGGCCTCGGTGAAAAATGCCCGGATGGCGCGGGCGGCGTTCGGCTCGGCCCTGATGGGCATGACCACGGCGAACGGCTCGTCGTTGATGTAGGCCAGGGCGGCGGAGATCGCGGACGTGGTGCGGAGCTGGGTGGCGGGGTGAAGCGCGTCAATGAACTTTGTGTCATAGATCGCGGCGAAATCGGCGTCGGCGTTGTAGTAGCAGGCGGCGGGGGCCTTCTTCGCCTGGACCGTGAACGGGGCGCGGGCCAGCGGCGCGGCGTCGGCGGTGTCGCGGACGGTATCGGCGAACAGCTTGACCAGATCGAGCTTGTGCGCCTCGTCCTCGTGCTTGCCGTCCTTGTCGAACGTCCACGCGCCCGGCTCGCAGCAGGTCAACGGCTGGACCGTGGCGGCGTACTCCGGCGCGTTCATGGTGCAGAGAAGAAAGCCGTTGCAAATGTAGATCGTGCCGTCCTCGGAGACCTGGCACAAGATACGCTCGGAGCCTTTCAGGGCCTTCGCGGTGTTGGTGGTGTAGCGTCCGGTAAACTTTTTCATGGGGTGTTCCTCCTGTTGTGTTGTTTTGGGGTTTGCTGTATGGGGCTGGGTTGCTTTGTGCGGTGCAGCCCTGCTAAAGTGTCCGCTTGTGCTGGGTCAACGCTTGGACTTCTCGACCTGCAAGGCGTGGAAAAGATGGGCCTTCGTCATGTAGAAATGCGGGTCGGTTTCGGGGGCGTCCTTGCCGTCAGCCTCGGCGGCCTCGCGGGCGGCCTTGCCGGGCTTGTCGGTGTACTTCCAAAGCTGACAGGTCAGCGCGGCGTGCTGGCCCTTCTTCACACTGTACCCCATGCGCTTCCACTCGGCGAAGGTGTGGAACGTGTCAGCGGCCAGCATGGCGGAGAAGATGCTCTCGGCGCTCTCGTCGCTGCCCTCGTCAACGGTGATCGTGACGGCGGCGCGGCGGGCGGCGATCTGCTCGGCGGTGTAGGTGGCCTGCACCAGCTCGGCGAGCTGGGCGGGGGTGAAGGTGTTGCGGACGGTCTCGAAGATAATCTCGTTGTTAGTCATGGCGTTTTCCTTTCCGGCCTGTTCGGCCTGTACACTGTTGCGTGTCGTTTTCTGCTGCAAGCATACACTGTTGCGTGTCGCTTTGTCAAGCACTTTTTTCGGCGGCTGGGGGTTCCCCCTACGGGGGAAATTTTTTTCAGCGGCCCCGGCGGCGTTGCTTTTTCTGTGCGGGTGTGCTATGCTTTACCCGTGGCCGGGCGGCGGCGAACTCGCCGCCCGTGCCGGGGGAAGAACGCCGGGCCGTGCCTTGCTGGGGTGGCCCGGCGTTTTACTTGTTCAGCCGCTCGCGGAGCTTTTCGCGGAACTCCTCGATGGTCTTGCACTCGTCAGCGAGTATCAAGAGCCGGAGCCGTTCGGCCTCCTGGGCCTGCTGTACAAGCAATTCGCCTGTGTTCGGCGTGGTCATGTTCACCTCCCCTTTCTGGTCGCCGCTGGCGGCGGTTCGCTGGGCGGTGGCCGCTGGGCCGTCCGCTTGCCCCGGATGATAGCGGCGATTTTTTGCGCCGTCAATAGGCCGAAATCCCTTCCCACGGCCCCCCTTTAGGGGGCCTGGGAATTATTTTTGCACAAAAATCCGTGGCGGTTTTCTGTGCAGATTGCACAGGCTGGGGGACTATAGGGGGCATATTAGCATAGCTTACCAGGAGACGAGACCGGGCGCGGTAAATACCTTCGGCGGCGGGCCGTGGCCGTTTTCGGCGGGCCGTCCGGCGATGGCGGAGCCGGGGCGCGGCGGCACGATGGGCAGGCCCTCGCCGGAGCTGGGGCCAGCCGTGGCGGCGTGGGTCGTGTGTGCCTGCTGGGATAGCTGACCGGCGGCGGAGCATACCGGCCCGGCGCAGGCCGGAACCGCCAGCCGATGAACAGCGCCAGCACCAACGCCAGCGAGCCAAGCAAACGCGCCCGCCCATGCGCAAGGCAGGCAGCGGGCCGCCAGCACCGCCAGCCATGCAGAGACCAGACACCGCCAGCCAGCGCCGCCAGCACCAGCAGAGCGCCAGCCCAGCAAACGCGCCCGCCCGCGAAGATACCAAACGCGCACAACTTCTTCTCACCGCCATTGATAGCAATACACCCCCTCCTATACCCTCCCCCAGCCAGGCGGCGGGTCCTCCCGGCGCAGACGAGGACCTTTGCGGGTTCGAGAGCGCAAAAATTGATTAGGTGCGATGCATTTTTTTCATTTCCGGCGGGTCCGGGCGAAAAAATGGAGGGGGGTCAAAAAATATGGAACGCGCACGTGGGCGGGGGCGCGCGAGGGAAAAGGAACGCGGGCGGGCGTGAGATCGGGACGGGTATCATTTTCGCGGCGTCACGAAAATGGTGGAAGGAGCTGGCGCGGCGGAAGCTGCTGGGGCGCACGGATGGACCACGCGCGGGCGGGGGCGTTACGCCGGGGTGGTGATCTGGTACGCGGAGGGGCGTTTTGTTCCGGCGGGTTGGGCTTTTGGTACGCCTGGGAAAAATATTTTTCGGAGTTAGCAACTTTCGCAGGTTTTCCGTGTTACATTGATATTGTGCAGTAATGGCTCATGGAGAAATCCATGGGCCTTTTTCATTGGCGGGGGCCGCTGTGGTCGTGGAAAACCAGGCGGGTTTCGCATCCTTTACCGCTGAAAGGGTCAGGGTTCAAGTCCCCTCTGGCCGCAGGCGGCACCGAATGGAAAACGTCCTGCTGCCGCCGAAGGTCTGCGCTCATGCGCGGAAGTATCCACTGCGCGGCGGAGGTAGGCGGAGCGGGACACGCTGCATACCGGGACGGGAGGAGCTGCGAGGCAGCCCGCCCCGGTCCCGGAACTATTACAGGGACGCGGAGGCGAAAGGATACCGGATAGACAGGGGTGAGAGCAAATGCCGAAGCGGAGTGAGAAACGGGACGCCGCAAAGGCTGAATACCTCGCCCGGAAAGGCCGGGGCGAACTGGTAGACCTCCGGGAACTTGCGGAGGGCCTGGGCGTCAACTATCAGACCTTGCGCAACTGGAAGTCGGCGGATGAATGGGAAAAGGCGGAGCCGAAGAAGAAACGCGGCGGCCAGCCTGGGAACCGGAACAGCGCCGGACATAAAAACGCCGCCGGGAGCCACAAGGGCGCACCGGCGGGCAATCACAACGCAGAGAAGGATGGGGCTTACAGCACCATCTTTTTTGATACGCTGAGCGAAGCCGAGCGGGAGCTGGTGATGAATACGCCGGTGGGGAGCCGGGCGGCGCTGGAACACGAGATGCAGATACTCAAGTTCCGAGAGCACCGGATACTCACCAAGATCATCGAATATGAGCAGGCCCCGGAGGACGAGCTGTATTTGAACAGCGTGCTGGATATGCGCCAGCCTGCGGGCCGGGGCGACAAGAAGATAGACGGTGCCAGACAGCAGATGGGAATGTACAGCAAGGACAGCGCCTTTGCACGGGTGCTGAAATTGCAGGATGCCCTCTACAAGGTGCAGGGCCGCATCGCAAAGATCGCGGACAGCCTGCGGGCTTTGGAGGAGAACGAGAAGCGCCTGGAACTGGAAAAGAAGCGGTTGGAAATCCTGCGTATGCGGGCGACGGGCGTGGTGGAGACACCGGACCCGGAGACCGGCGAGGACGCGGCGGAGCTTTGGCCGGATGGAACGGAGGATGCAGATGGACCCGAAACGGTTTGAAAACACATACACCTATCACGCGCCGAAGGGCGACCAGACGGCGCGCTATGAAAAGCTGAGGGCCAAGGCGCGGGAGCTGGCGGAGCTGATCGAGGCGTGCTGCCCGGACAGCCGGGAAAAGAGCCTGGCGCACACGAAGGTGGAGGAAGCGACTATGTGGGCCAACGCCGCCATCGCAAGAAACGAGTGACGCCATGCGCCTGTACACGAGCAAGGTGATCGCCGACTGGCTGGGCCTGACGGAGCGGCGGGTGCGCCAGCTCCGGGACGAGGGCATCATCGAGGAGCAGGCACCGGGCCTCTATGACCTGCGCGCCACTACGCGGCGGTACATTTCCTACCTGCGGAGCGGGAGCCTTGCCGACGAGCGGGCGGGCCTGACCCGCGCCAAGCGGGAGGCGGCGGAGATGGAAAATGCGCTGCGGCGCGGCGAGCTGCACCGGACGGAGGAGATCGAGAGCGGCATCAAGACGATGCTTTTGAATATTCGCGGGCGTTTCCTCTCCCTGCCTGCGAAGCTGTCCCCGGCTCTGGCGGCCATGGGCGGAGACCAAGCCAGCATCTTCGATGAGCTGAAACACGCCATCGACGAGACGCTTGAGGAACTGCGGGACTTCAACGTGGCCTTTGCACAAGAGGAGGACGGGGATGGAGAAAAAGAAGAATAAGGACCCATGCGCGGGCTGCGTATGGAAACTGTGGACGGGCACGAGCGAGAAGGTGCTGTGCTCCCTCCCCGTATGCAAGCGCGCCGAGTATGAGCGGATGATGCGGGGCGAGAAGGAGCCGGACCATGAAGAAAAAGCGCCGGACGATTGAGCTTGCCCAGCAGACGGCGGAGATGTTCGCCAGATGTGTGGCGGTGCTGAAACCGCCGCCTGAGCTGACGCTATCCCAGTGGGCGGACACCTACCGGATGCTGAGTGCGGAGAACAGCGCCACGCCGGGCCGGTGGCATACGGACAACGCGCCGTATCAGCGGGAGATCATGGACGCCATCGGCGACCAGCACGTGCGCAAGGTCGTGGTCATGTCCGCCGCGCAGATCGGCAAGACGGCCATGCTGATGAATATGCTCGGCTACTATATGCACTACTATCCCGCGCCGGTGCTGGTGATGCAGCCGACCCTCGAAATGGGCCAGACGTTCAGCAAGGACTTCCTGGCTCCCATGATACGGGATACGCCGGTGCTGCGGGTGCTGGTAGACACCAAGAGCCGCTATTCCGGCAACACGATCTTGAAGAAGAACTTTCCGGGCGGACACGTGACGATCATCGGCGCGAACAGCCCGGCGAGCCTTGCCAGCCGACCGATCAAGGTGCTGCTGTGCGACGAGGTGGACCGCTACCCGGCCAGCGCCGGAACAGAGGGCGACCCGCTGCTCCTGGCGCAGAAGCGCCAAACGACCTTTTGGGACAAGAAGACCGTTATCGTATCGACACCGACCATCAAGGGAAGCAGCCGCATCGAGACGGAGTTCCAGGAGACGACGCGGGAGGAATGGAACGTACCGTGCCCGAAGTGCGGGCATTATCAGCCCCTTCGTTGGGCCAACATCGTATTCGACCGGCACGACCTGAAAAAGGGCGTGCGCCACAAGTGCGAGCGCTGCGGGCGCGAAAGCAGTGAATACGCCTGGAAGGCCCAGGAGATCAAGGGGCATTTCGTGGCGGCAAATCCGGGCGCGGCGGCGCGGGGCTTCCACCTGAACACGCTGGCCTCCACCTTCTGCGGGTGGCAGGAGGTCGTGGAGAAGTTCCTGCTTGCCAAGGAGATGCTGGACCAGGGCGACCCGGAGAAGATGAAAACGTGGGTGAACACAGAGCTGGGCGAGACCTGGGAGGAGCCGGGCGAGCGGCTGGAAGACACCGAACTGGTGAACCGCCGCGAGGTATACGACGCCCAGGTGCCGGAGGATGTGCTGGTGCTGACGGCAGGCGTGGACGTTCAGGACGACCGCTTCGAGGTGGAAGTCGTGGGCTGGGGCGTCGGCAAGGAGAGCTGGGGCATCCGCTACCAGAAGATATACGGCGATATGCTCAAGGAACAGGTGTGGCGCGATCTGGACGCCTTCCTGACAGCGACGTTCAGTAAGAAGGACGGGACGCAGCTTCCCATCCTGTGCACCTGCATCGACAGCGGCGGCCACCACACCGATCAGGTTTACCGCTTCACCAAGGAGCGCTACGAGCGGCGCATCTTTGCCATCAAGGGCAAGGGCGGCCAGGAGGTGCCATATATCCGCAACCCGTCCACGAACAACCGCGTGAAGACACCGCTGTTCGTTTTGGGCGTAGACGCGGGCAAGGCGCTGGTGTATCAGCGCCTCAAGCACGAGCCGCCGGAGCGGAAGGGGCCGAACTACTGCCACTTCCCGCTGAACGAGGAGGCCGGATACGACGAGCAATACTTCCGGGGCCTGACCAGCGAGAAGGCCGTGGTGCGGTTCCGCAAGGGGCGGAGCGTGACGGTGTGGGAGATCAAGGACGCGAGCTACAAGCGAAACGAGCCGCTTGACCTGCGCAACTACGCCACCGCTGCCTTAGAGATCGCAAACCCGGTGCTGAAAGGGCCGGAGGAGACGGAGACAGAGCGGCGGCAGAGGGCAACCGGAAGACGCCGCCTGAGTGGAGGTATTTAACATGGCAGTTTTCAGCAAGGAGCTGTGCTCCAAGAAACTGAATACATGGCTGGCGGCGGAGGAAGCCGTGGCGACCGGCCAGAGCTATCAGATCGGGACCCGTATGCTGACGAGAGCCGACCTGAAACAAATCCGGGCGCAAATGGAATACTGGGCGGCGAAGCTGGCAGAGGCCGAAGCTGCTGAGACGACCGGCGGCAGAAACCGCCTGTACCATTTCGTACCCCGTGATGTGTGAGGAGGGCGGCCATGGCAAGGAACTTTATTGACCGCTGCTTCGAGGCCGTGGCCCCGGTCCATGCGGTGCGCAGGAGCGCCGCGCGGACGGCGCTGCAATTTCTGAACAGCGGATACGGCAACTACGGCGCGAACCTGACAAAAAAGAGTATGCGCGGATGGGAATACCACGGCGGCAGCTCCAAGGAGGACATCGAGGACAACATCGACGTGCTGCGCCAGAGGAGCCGCGACGCCTACATGGGCGTGCCGGTGGCGGCCTCGGCCCTGAAAACGCTGCGCACGAACGTGGTGGCGGGCGGCCTGATGCCTGCGCCGCAGATCGACGGCGCATTTTTGGGCCTGTCGGCGGAGCAGACGGAGGAGCTGCAGGAGAAGATCATCCGGGAGTTCTCCTTGTGGGCGGACACACCGGAGTGCGACATGGACGGGCTGGGCAATTTCTACAAGCTGCAACAGCTCGCCTACCTGGGCTACCTGATGAATGGCGACGCATTCGCGGCGTTGCCTATGTGCGAGCAGGTCGGCCAGCCCTACGGCCTGCGGGTGCGCGTGATGGAGGCGGACCGGATATGCAGCCCGGACGGATACGACCGGCTGGCCCCGTGCACGGTGCGAGGCTATGAGGTCCACAACATCGTACAGGGCGTGGAGACTAATGCGGAGGGCCGCGTGGTGGCCTACTGGGTGTGCAACCGGCATCCCCTTTCCGACACCTCCATGCTGGGCAGCGGCCTGGAATGGACGCGCGTGGAGGCACGCGGCGAGCTGACCGGACGGCGGAACATCGTCCATGTGATCACACGGGAGCGAGCGGGCCAGCTACGCGGCGTGCCTGTTCTGGCCCCGGTGCTGGAAGCGCTCAAGCAGTTGGGACGGTACACGGAGGCGGAGATCAACGCGGCGGTCATTTCCGCCATGTTCACGGTGTTCGTGCAGCCCGCCACGGCGACGGATGATCGCCCGTTCGGCGAGATGCTGCCGGAGAATATGCTGATCGACGCAGAGGACCAGGGCAGCGTGGAGCTGGGCAACGGCGCTATCGTGGGATTGAACCCCGGCGAAACCGTATCCTTCGCGGACCCGAAGCACCCAAACGCCGGATACGACAAGTTCACGGAGGCCATGATCAAGCAGATCGGCGCGGCGCTGGAAATCCCGCCGGAGGTCATTTCCAAGCAGTTCTCCACCAGCTACAGCGCGGCGCGCGGTGCCCTGAATGAGTTCTGGCGCTCCTGCGATGTGCAGCGCGACGACTTTGTGGACAGTTTTTGTCAGCCAATCTATGAGGAGTGGCTGGCGGAGGCCGTGGCGCGGAACCGCATCAAGGCTCCGGGCTTCTTCCAGGACCCGGCCATCCGCAAGGCTTACAGCGGGTGCGCGTGGCCCGGCCCGGCCAGAACGAGCCTGAACCCTGTGCAGGAGATCAGCGCGGCGACGAAGCGCGTGGAGGCCGGTTTCTCCACCGCGCAGGAGGAGACCGCGCAAATGACCGGCGGCAATTATAACCGTAACATCCGCCAGAGAGTGGCGGAGGCCAAGAGAAAGCGGGAGGTGGACGAGATCATGGACCCGTCCAGCGCCGCGAGCGAAGGAGGAAATGGAAATGCCTAAACCGTTTTGGAAGTTTCAGAATGTGGCCGGAGGCAGAGCGGAGCTGCTGCTGTACGGCGACATTTCAGACAGTACGTGGTGGGGCGACGAGGTAACGCCCAAGCAGTTCGCGGAGGACCTGGACAAGCTGGGAGCCGTGAGCGAGATCACGGTGCGCATCAACAGCGGCGGCGGAGACGTTTTTGCCGCGCAGACCATCGGCAATCTGCTCGAACAGCACCCTGCGAACGTGGTGGCCCGCATCGACGGGCTGTGCGCCAGTTCCGCGACCATCGTGGCCTGCCACTGTGACCGCGTTGTGGCGGCCAACGACAGCACCTACATGGTTCACCCGGTCCGGCTGGGCCTGCTGGGCTACTACGACGCCGCGACCATGCAGCAGTATTTGAACGCGCTGGACACCATCAAGGAGAACATCATCAGCCTGTACGCGAAGAAGACGGGCCGGGACAAGGAAGAAGTGACCGGCTGGATGGACGCGACGAGCTGGTGGACCGGCCAGGAGGCCAAGGACAACGGCTTTGTGGACGAGCTTGTGGAGGATGTGGAAACGCCGGTGGTGGAAAACCGCGACGGCGTTTTGTTCGTGAACAGCGTGAATATGCACCTGCCTTTCGACAAGGCACCCACCTTCATGCAGAACAGTTTGGCAGCACCCACCGCCGCCGGACGTTTTGTAAATAAACCCGGAGCCATGAAACCGGGAGTACAACACGAGGAGGTACAGAACATGGAAATCAAGACTGCGGACGACCTGCGCCAGGCTTATCCTGCGCTGGTTGACCAAATCGAGCAGGCGGCGGCTGATCGTGCGACCAACGAGGAGCGCGAGCGCATCCGCGACATCGAGGAGATGGCTCTGCCGGGCAGCGAGGAGATCACCGCCGAGGCGAAGTTCACCAAGCCCGTCAGCGCCAGCGACTACGCCAAGGCCGCCATGAAGCGCGCCAAGGAGCAGGGCAACGAGTATCTGAACAACGCGAAGACCGACGCCAAGAACGGCGGCGCGGGCACTGTGGAGAACACGCCCCCTGCCGGTAAGACGGACGAGTTCCTGGACGCCATCAAGAGCGTGGGCCAGAACGCGCAGAAGAAGTAAGGGAGGGCAACAGCATGAGCATGGATTTGGCAAGAAAGACTTTTTCCTGCGAGCCTGAGTATTTCATCGCAGGCACCAACATCCGCATCGCCACGGCGGTGAAGGAAGCGGGCGCTGACCTGAGCGCCCATACCCCCGTCCTTCTGGCGGAGGGCAAGGTCACTCCCGTGGCTGAGGCTGCGAAGCTGACCGGCCTGTACGGCGTGACCGCCGAAGCCGCCAAGAGCGGCGAGGACGCCATCATCTACCTTTCCGGCGAGTTCTTCGCTGATGCGCTGGTCCTGCCTGCGGGCATGACTGCCGCTGATGTGGAGGTCCCGCTGCGCAACCTCGGCATCTACTTGAAGTAAGGAGGAAACAGAGATATGCCTAACGAAGTGAATATCTATACCCCCCGCTATCTGGCGGAGGTCGTGAGACAGGCACCGCCTATCCACACTTATTTCCGCGACACCTTTTTCACCAACATCAAGACCTTCTCCACCGAGCGCGTGGACATTGACCTGGTGAAGGGCGACCGCCGCATGGCCGCCTTCGTACATCCCCGCGTGGGCGGGCAGGTACTCAAGGCCAACGGCTTTAGCACCGAGAGCTACAAGCCGCCCCTGATTAACCCCTACGACGTGACCACGGCAGACCAGCACATGACCCGCCTGCCCGGCGAGGACCTGTACAGCGGCATGACCCCGGCCCAGCGCGCGGCCCGCAAGCTGATGGACGAGTACAACCGCCTGAACGACGCCACCACGCGCCGCGAGGAGTGGATGTGCGTGCAGGCCATCGTCACCGGACAAATCCCCATCGTCGGCCCCGGCGTGAACGAGGTGATCGACTTCGGCTTCACCAACAAGATCAAGCTGGACGGCACGAAGCAGTGGGGCAAGACTGCTGCCAAGCCCATCGAGGACCTGGAAGACTGGACAGAGAAGGTGCTGACCGGCGGCTTCACCAACGTGGACCGCGTGATCATGGGCAAGGCTGCTCTGCGCGCCTTCGTCAACGACGAGAAGGTGCAGAAGCTCCTCGATAACCGCCGCATCAACATCGGCGGCTACGACCCCCGCGACCTGCCTAACGGCGTGAAGTATTACGGCCATCTGACCAGCCCGAACATCGACCTGTATACCTACGGCGAGGTGTATCTGGACGACTGGACCGACCCTGAGACCCCGGCTGTGAAGCCTCTGGTCCCGGAGAACGTGGTCATTCTGATCTCCGGCCAGTCGAACTTCATGCTGGCCTACGGTGCGTGCACCTACATTGAGGACGGCACGCAGCAGTGGGTGACGGCGGAGACCAGCCGCCTGCTCCGCAGCTACGTGGAGCACCACCCCGACCGCCGCATGGTGGAGCTGCAGGCCCATCCGCTGCCCATCCCCGACAAGGTGGATAGCTGGCTGGTGGCCGAAGTGTGCTGAGATGGCACTGTTCGAGCTGAAACAGGACTATGGGAATGAGGCGGAGGGGATGCCCCCTCCGCCTACGTTCAAGGACTGCGCGGCGGCGGACATCGACACCGTGTTCTTCAACGGCAATGAGCACGCCGACCGGCACATCATCGACGGCAAGGACGTTCTTGTGGTGATCGTGGAAGGCGGAACACGGGAGCACAATTCACACTGGGAGGCGGGAGCGAAGCAGAACTTCGATACCGGACTGTACAAGGCACACACCATCCTGTACATCCGCACGGAGGACTACGGGCCGAAGCCGAAGGTGGGAAAGCCGCTGGTGATGGACGCCGGGACGGACCATAAGCGCACCTTCGACATTATGAAGTGCGAGGAGGAGTGCGGGGTCTTCCGCATGACGTTACAGAGGACAAGACAATGAGCAACGTGCGATATAACGCGGGGACCATGACCATCGAGGTCGATGGTCTGGACGATGTGAGCGCGGTGCTGGGCGACCTGCGGAAGAAGACCCCGGCGGTGGCAAAGGTCGCCATCAACGCCACGGCCCGACAGGCCCGCAAGCTGATGATCGCGGAGGCGAAGGCCCGGTACGCGGTGAACAGCGCGGGCAAGCGGCACCTGAGCGACTTGGTGCAACGCAAGAAGGCCAGCAACAGCAGCCTGAGCGCGGAGCTGCGCATCGCAAGCTACCGCAACGACCTGGGCTATTTCCAGACCAGGCCGAACCGCCCCTTCATGGGGCATGACGTGGCGCAGGCCCCGGAGTATTTCGCGGCCCGCGTGCTGAAAACCTCCCCCATGAAGGCGCTGACCGGCAAGGACCGGTTAAGCAAGGGCTTCCTGGTGGAGTTCAAGAGCGGGCACGTGGGCATGGTGCAGCGCATCGTGGGCACGGGGCGCTTCCACTACACCGTGCGCAGCGGCGCACCGAGCACCAGCGACAAGATGCAGACCATGGGCAGCCCCAGCGCGGCGGCGATGCACTCGACCATCTGGCCGGAAGTGGAGCCGGAGGTGGAGCTGTTCCTGGCGGCAAAGCTGACCGAGCGGGCCGAGCAGGTCTTGGCACGGGCAAAGAGAAAGGCGTGAGGACATGAAAGAAGCGATGAAAGTGGGCATCGGCCAAACGCCGCAGCTCTGCCAGGACGCATTGATCGAGATGCTGCGCGAGCTGTTCGCCGGGAAGAAGTACAACGGCCAGGAGGGGCGGAAGCCGCTTGCAATCTTCAAGCAGGACCTTCCCATCCCGGAGGAGAACGACGTGGACGCCGACACCGACGTGGCGCACGCGCCCTACATCGTGGTACGCATGACCGGCGGAGAGATCGCGGACGATAAAAGCCCGCAAACAGTGGAGTTCAGCCTGATAATCTGCGCCTATGACACCGGTATCGAGCGGGCGGGCTTTCAGGATGTTGCCAACATCAAGGAAGACATCGTGCAGAGAGCGTGCACCGCGCCGTACTTCGGCGGAGCCTTCACCATCCTAAAGCCTATCGCCTGGGCCTTGCAGCAGGACGACACAGCCCCGTATTACTACGGAGCTGTGACCATGAACTGTACAGCTCCGGCCATGACCCAAGACACCGAATTGGAGGGACTGCTATGAGCAAGAAAACAGAACCCCGCGCGGCGGATATAGCCGCGCCTATGAGCGAAGCCGCTGCGGCGGCGGAGGTAAAGACTGCCGTTCCTATGGAGCGGGAAGCAAAGACCGGCCCCGTCGTCTACTGCGGCCCCAGCGTGCGCGGCGTCGCCAGACAGTACACCGTGTACGCGGGCACCATTCCTGCCGCGCTGGCAGACTTCATTCAGGCCCACCCGGCGGCCAAGGGGCTGCTGGTGAGCGTGGGCCGTTTCGCTCAGGTGAGAAGCAACCTGGGCCGGAGCGGGACGGCGGAGGCTATCCTGTTCCAGAAAATAAAATCCGAATTGTAAGAAGGAGGAAAGAACGTATGTATCGACATGGCATTTACGTCAGCGAGCAGGAAACCAGCATGATCGCTCCGCTGAACGGAACAGCCGGTTTGCAGGTCGTGATCGGGACTGCCCCGGTGCACCTGTTGGCGGACCCGGCTGCGGCCATCAATAAGCCTCTGCTGGTATACAGCAAGGCGGAAGCCATCGCTGCCGTTGGGTACAGCGACGACTTTGCGAGTTTCACCCTCTGCGAAGCGATCTCCGCTTCGTTCGCGGTGGTGAACGTGGCCCCCCTGGTGCTGATCAATGTGCTGGACCCGGCCAAGCACTCCGCCGAGATGGAGGAGAAGACCGTGCAGATCAACAGCGGCATGGCCGTTGTGGAGGAGACGGGCGTGCTCCTGAGCACTCTGGTGGTGAAAAACGGCGAGGAGACGCTGACCGCCGAGGAGGATTACACCGCCGTTTATAACGCCGACGGCACCGTGAGCATCGTCCTGATCGAGGGCGGCAAGGCCGACGGCGCGACCAACCTGACCGTTTCCGGCAAGAAGGTGGACGCCAGCAAAGTGACCGCTGCCGACATCGTGGGCGGCGTGGACGCGGCCACTGGCGCGGAGACCGGCTTGGAAGTCGTGCGCCAGGTCTACCCCAAGCTGGGCATGACACCAGGCATCCTGACGGCTCCCCGTTTCAGCACCAACGCCACCGTGAGCGCGGCCCTGCAGGCGAAGACGAAGGAGATCAACGGCGTATTCAAGTGCGTGTGCATCGCGGACGTGGACAGCGGCGCGGACGGCGCGCGCAAGTACACGGACGTGAAGGAGCAGAAGGAGCGCCAGGCTTTGACCGACCCGAACGCTTACGGCGTGTGGGGCTACGGCAAGGTGGGAGACGTGATGTACAGCGGCTCCGCCCTGGCCTCTGCCCTGACCGCCTACACCGACGCGGCCAGCGACGACATCCCAAGCAACCCCAGCAACAAGACCATCGCCATCAGCGCCATGTGCCTTGCCGACGGCACCGAGGTCCTGCTGGACCAGGACCAGGCCAACGTAGTCAACAGCTACGGCGTGGCGACCTGGCTGAACATGAACGGCTTCCGCCTGTGGGGCAACCGCACCTGCGCCTACCCCGGCAACACGGACCCGAAGGACAGCTTTTTCTCCTGCCGCCGCTACATGAGCTGGCGCGCCAACAGCTTCATTCTGACGTATTTCCAGAAGGTGGACAGCCCTCTGAACAAGCGCCTGATCGAAGCCATCGTGGACAGCGAGAACGTGCGCGGCAACGGGTACGTCGCCATGGGCGTCGCCGCAAGGGACGAGATCGTGTACAACGAGGACGAGAACCCCGTCACCGACCTGATGAACGGCAAGATCACCTTCCACCAGTACATGACCCCGTACACCCCGGCGGAGGACATCGAGGACATCATCGAGTTCGACCCCGACGCGCTGGTGAGCGCACTGAGCTGATAAGGGAGGTACGCGAACATGATCAGCAACAACTATATTCCTGAGAAGATCAATGACTTCAACACCTATCTGGATGGTAACAAGATGATCGGCGTGGCCGCGTCTGTTACGCTGCCGGAGGTGAAGATGAAGACCAGCACTGTCTCCGGCGCTGGCATCAACGGCGAGATCGACAGCCCCACCATCGGCCAGTTCGAGGGCATGGAGCAGGAGATCGACTTCAATGTGCTGTACAGCAGCGCCATGGATATGCTTTCCCCCCTGTCCGTGGTGAACCTGACGCTGCGCGCCGCCCAGCAGGTCTACGATAAGACCGGCGGCTACGCCTTCAAGGGCCTGCGCGTGGTGGAGATGGGTCGCGTGAAGACCTTCAACCCCGGCAAGGTGGAGAAGGGCGAAGGCATGGAGGCTAAGGTGACGCTTGAGCTGACCTATCTGCTGGTGGAGAACGACGGTTCCCCGCTGCTGGAAGTGGACAAGCTGAACGGCGTCTACAAGGTCAACGGTGTGGATATGCTTGCAGGCATCTCCGAGCTGACCTGATAAGGCCGGAAAGTCAAAAGCGAAACGAGCAGGCTCTACTCTCTGCACAGGCGGAGGGTAGGGCCTGCACCATATTCAAAAACCGAAAGGAGCAGCACTATGAATGAAGAAAAGAACATGATGGCGGAGGCCAACGAGGAAACCGCGCAGACCACGCAGAGTGAGCGCGTGATCGACCTGGGCAAGCCCTACAAGTTCGAGGGCACGGAATACACTTCCATCGACCTGAGCGGACTGGATAAGCTGACGGTGAAGGACGCCATCGACGCCCAGCGCCAGCTTTTCAACGAGCGGGAGGTGGCCGCCGCTATGCTGTGCGAGACCACGACCGCGTTTGCAAGGGCCATCGCCGCGAAGGCGGCGGAGCTGCCCATCGAGTTTTTCAAGCTGATGCCGCGCGGGGCCAGCCGCAAGGTGGCCGGTGTCGTGCGCAACTACATGAACGTGGAGGCCGCGACGGAGAACCACGTGATGCAGCTTGAGGAGCCGTATCACTTCAAGGGCCAGACCTACACGGAGGTGGACCTGAACGGCATCGCGGACCTGAACAGCATGAACGAGAGCGAGGCAGAGAACCGGCTGGCACGCGCTGGCTTTATGGTGACGGAGACCTCCTTCAACTACCTGTTCGCCTGCATCCTTGCGAGCATGGCGACGGGCCTGCCGGAGGAGTTCTTCACGGGCCTGCCGCTGCGCGAGGTGCTGAAACTGAAAAACGCGGTGAACGACAGCGGTTTTTTCGAGTAAAGGGCGGGGCGAAAGCCTTACGCCAAGCGGCCATCCGCCTGTCAGCGGTCACGAGAACGGGCGTGGACTTCTACCTGAAACTGCCCGTCGAGGAGTTTATCGCGCTGAATAACGAGGTGGCGGAGGAATGGCACAGAACAAAACATTAGAGTTAAGCATCAAGATCGCCGGTAAGGTAGACAAAAGCCTGACGACGGCGATCAACCAGACCAATACCCTGATGGGGAGCCTGACCACCACCATGAGCAAGGTGGGCACGGCGGGGCTTGCGGCCATGGGGGCGCTGGCAACGGCGACCGTAGCCGGACTTGCCAAGTGCACCTCCGAGGCCGCGAAGCTGGAAAACAATATGTCTGCGATGGTGCGCTACGTGGACGGGCTGACGGAAAGCGCCACCACCAGCACCGAGCAGGCACAAAGCAACCTGAAAGCCATGAGGACCTATATCCAGGACCTCAGCACGCAGATACCACGGACCACCGAACAAATCTCCAAGATGTCGGCGGCCCTGGGCCAGTCCGGCATCGGTGCGGACCGGCAAATGAGCACGGGCATCCTGCGTGATACCGCCGTCGCCGCGACCGCTATGGACCTTGAAGACGACACGGCGGGCAGCTACATGGCGAAGTGGGAGGCCGCCTTCAACTTCAACCATGACCAGGTAATGACGCTGATGGACCAGATCAACTACCTGGGCGCGAACAATGCCACGACGGCGGCGGAGATCGCGCAGAGCGTGAACCAGGCCGCGTCTATGGGCCAGATCGCGGGCGTGGACCCGTCGGCTACGGCGGCCATCGCCACGGCCATGCAGGCGACCGGCGTTGCGACGGACCGCGTGGGAACCAGCATTTCACGTATCTACACGAACATCAGCAAGGGGTCCAACGCCACAAAGGCACAGAAAGCCATGTGGGAGGAGCTGGGCTTCACCGCTGAGGGCATCGCAAGGTCCATGCAGAGCGACGGCATCGGGACGCTGAAATCGGTGTTCCAGGCCATCAACAATATGCCGGACGAGCGCAAGGTGGCGGCGCTGAACACCTTGTTTGGTCAGTGGGCAATCGAAGGCGGCGCGAAGATCACGCAGAACCTCGCGCTGCTTGAGAAGACGCTGGGCGAGGTCAACGACCCCGGCCTCTATACGGGCAGTATGGAGCGGGAGTTCCTGATCGAAGCGAGCACGCCGGAAGCGGTCGATATAATGCTGTCGAACGCGAAGGCGGCGCTGATGCAGGACATCGGCCAAGCGTTCCTTCCGGCAAAGAAGGAGTTCAGCCTGTCGATGATCGACTTCCTGAACCAGATCAGGAAGAATATGCCGGAGCTGACGACGCTGGCGAACTCGCTGGGAAAGATCGCAAGCGACGGCGTGGAGCGCCTGGGCGACGCTATGGAGCGGGCGCTGCCCTACATCCAGAGAGGGCTTGACTACCTGGCGAACAACGGGCCGCAGGTGGCCTCGACGCTGGGCAAGCTGGCGGCGGTGTTCGTGGGCATGAAGTTCGCGCCGGGCATCGAAAGCCTTTTGAGCGGCGCGGGGAACCTGCTGCTGGGAAGCTCTGTCGGCGGCAGCGGAAAACGCACCGGCGGTCTGCTGGGCGGCATCAAGAGCCTGTTCCAGGGCGGACAGAAGGCGGCGGGCACGGCTGGCGGCTTCCTCTCCACCTTCGGCGGCGCGGCCAGCGGAAACGGCTTTTTCCAAACGCTGGGGAGCGTGGCATCCAGCCTGATCTCCGGCAACGGCATCAAGGGCACGGCGGGGCTGCTGGAAGCGGCAGCGGGAACGCCGGGCCTCTTATCCGGTTACCAGGGCGCGGGAAGCGCACTGAAAAACAGAATTGCAGGAAGCGGCATCGGGCAGTATTTCGGCAGCGTGTTCTCCTCCCTGGGGAGTTTCGGGAGCACGCTGGGGAACACGAAGACCGGCGGCTTCCTTTCGGGTCTGCTGGGCAAGGCGGGCGGCGCGCTGGGCAACCTGACCATGCCGCTGCGCCAGGGCATCGCAGGCATCGGTGCTGCGGCGACCATTCAAGGCAGCATCATCCAACAGAACCTATCCGGCCTGCTGGGTAAGGCGGGCGGCTTTGTGAGCGGCATCGCCAACTCCGGCGCGGGAAAAGCCATCGGCGGCGTGCTGGGGAGCCTGGGCACCGTGGCGAAGTCGGGAGCCGGTGTGCTGGGGACCGTGTGGGGTCCCATCGCCTCCGGCTTCGGAAGCATCTTCGCGGGAGCCGCGCCGGTGATCGGCGTGATCTCCTCCATCATCGCCGTGGTGAGCATCTTGGGCGACCACCTGGAAGACATCCGGGGCATCATCCAGAACGTATTCGGCGATACCGGCGTGGCCGTGTTCGACAAGTTCATGGGCGTGCTGCAAAACGTGGGCAGCTTCATCACGGGACTGTTTGCGGACGGCGGCGTGGCAAATGCGCTGGCCCCGTTGCGGGAGACCATCACGAACCTGTTCGGAGAGGATGCGGGCGCGGCCTTCGACGGGCTGACGACCATCCTGCAATCGGTGATGGGCGTGGTCGGGCAGATCGTGAGCTTTGCACAGACGACCGTGAAGCCGATCATCCAGGACATTTTCAGTTTCCTGACGGGAACCGTGGTGCCCATCATCCTGCAAACCTTCACAGCGGCGGCTCCGTCTATCGCTGGCATCATCAGCGGCCTCGGCTCCGCCATTATGACGGCTATGCAGATCATCGGCTCGGCCATCCAGGCAGTCATGCCTATCGTGCAGAGCATCATCGCCGTCATTATGAGCATCGCTTCCGTCGTGGTGCCCGCTGTGCTGGCGGGTATCTCGGCACTGGCGCAGGGCATCGGCCCCATCCTGGAAGGTATCAAGACCGTATTTGACGGGCTGATCGCTTTCATCACGGGCGTATTCACCGGGAACTGGTCCCAGGCATGGGAAGGCGTAAAGCAGATATTCGGCGGCGCGTTCGACGCGCTGGTGGGCCTGCTGAAAACGCCGGTGAACGCGGTGATCGCGCTGATCAACAAGGCCATCTCCGGCATCAACGGACTGGGCCTGGACATCCCGGACTGGGTGCCCATCATCGGCGGCAAGAGCTTCCACATCAGCATCCCGGAGATACCGATGCTGGCAAAGGGCGGCTTCACCGACGGCGTGAGCATCGCGGGCGAAGCCGGGCGCGAGGCTGTGATCAGCTTCCAGCGCGGCGTGCGGGCACAGAACATCGCCACCTGGGCACAGGCGGGCCGGATGCTGGGCGTGAGCGCCGAGCAGGCGTTGAGCGCGGCGGACGGCGCAGAGCTGAAACCAATCGACCCCGGCGAGGGCGGCGGAGGCGGAGGCAGCTTCACCTTCGCACCGAACATCGTCATTCAGGGCAACGCCGACGCGGACGTGCTTGAGGAAGCGCTGCGGCGGGCCAAGGAGGAGTTCGAGGCATGGTACGAGCAGATGATGCGCAAGCGTGCCCGGACGGCCTATTGATGGGAGGAAGCTATGTACACGACAAAGAGCGGCGACACCTGGGACGTGATCGCCAAGGAAGTCTATGGCAGCGAATACCACGCGGACGCGCTGATGGCGGCCAACCCGGAGCACATCGACACCTTCCGCTTTTCCGCCGGGGTCGTTTTGAAGACGCCGACGGTGGAGGACGCGCGAGCGGGCACGCTGCCGCCATGGAAATACGAGGCGCAGTATGAATAAGGCAAGAAGCATCGGACTTGCGGTGCAGTACCGCAGCACCCCGTATTCCGCACAGGTGCAGGCGAGCGCCCAGGTGGACGCGGCGGAGGGCGGCGGGAGCGCTGCTTCCTCCGCCAGCTCCGGCTCCGGCGCGGCGGCGGGACAGGCCGTAACGCTGAACAACACGCCCCTCTACGTGAGCAGCGTGGCAAAGAACCCGGCGACCCACAAGACGGGCGTGTATTACTTCTACGACGGCATTTTGATACGAGGGCGCTACCGCATCACCAACACCCCGTCGAGAGTGGGCAAGACCCCGGTGGGCCAGAACGTGACCGGCTGGGCGGACGCGGCGGACTGCGGCGCGGTGAGCAGCGCCAAGGCCACGCCGAAGAAAGAGACCTCTGGACAGGAGGACGCGACGCTGGGCGCGGGCACGGGAACGGACATCGGCCTTTCCGTCGAGAGCCTGACCTATGTGGACAACGCGGCGGACGACAGCGACAGCATCGACCTGACGCTGGACGCGCAGGACAGCAAGTGGCTGTGGGGCTGGATGCCGCAGAAGGGCGCGACGCTTTATCCCCGCCTGCTGGGCCACGACTGGGAGCGGCCAGGCGACGAGCGGGCCATGGACTGCGGCCTTTTCGTGGTGGACGACGTGAACTACTCGGACACGCCGACCACCTTGCAGCTCGGCGGCGTGAGCAAGCCGAGCGACAGCAATTTCAGCGAGACAGATCGGAAGGTGACGTGGAAGAACACCTCCATCAAGCGCATCGGCCAGACCATCGCGGCGCGCTACGGCCTGGGCTTCACCTATGACGCTGAGGACTACGACATCGAGTGCGACGAACAGGACGGAGCGGACAGCAGCTACTACAATACGCTGTGCCAGAACTACGGACTGGTGCTCAAGGTGTACGCCCGGCGGCTGTGGGTCTACGACCGGGAGGCATACAAGGCAAAGCGGGCGGTGCGGACCTTCGACCGCACGGACATCATCCGTGGGAGCCTGAGCTGGACCACTACCCTTTCCGGGACCTACACCGGCGGGACCTTCGACTACACCGACGCGGACAAGGACTGCGACATCTCCTGCAAGGTGGGCGGCGGAACGCACATCAAGAGCGTGAACCGCAGGGCCATCAGCGTGCAGGATGCGGCGGTCCAGCTCTGCGCGGAGCTGAACCGGGCCAACCATGGCACGATCAAGCTGCGCTTCACCGTTCCGGGAGACTGGACCGTGAGTGCGGGCAACACAATCAACATTACCGGCTACGGCGGCGGCCCCTCCGGCGGAGAGGGCGGCATCAACGGCAAGTATTTCGTGGACAAGGTGACGCACAAATACACCAAGAGCGGCGGATTTACCACGGCCTTCGAGTGCAGCGGCGTCCGGGAGGGCTTCCATCCCTACGAGGTGGGCGGCTCCATCCAGTACAACACGGAGGGGTCCGACACCAGCGACACGAATTACAGCAGCTCCTACGAGACGAGCACGGCGGCCAGCGCCGCCAGCGCGGCGGCGGGAGCTGAGGCCGGGGCGGCGGTGACGCTGACCAACGCTCCCTTCTACTACACCAGCGTGGCCCCAAATCCGAGTTGCTATAAAAGCGGCGTGTTCTATTTCTACGACGGCATCCTGGCCAACGGGCGCTACCGCATCACCAACGCGGCTTCCCGCTGCGGGAAGCTGCCGGTGGGACAGAACGTGACGGGCTGGGTGCCCGCGAGATACTGCGGCGTGGACACGCGCACCGGCGGCGGAGGCGGCACGAAGGCTACCATGGAGGTGAAGTAGCGATGGCAGGGACGAACCGGGTCGGACGGGTCAGCTCCATCGACTATGAGAGCGGGACCTATGAGGTGACGTATGCGGACCAGGGCCGGAGGGTCACGGCCCGCATCAACGCCATGAGCAACGGAGAATACAAAATGCCGAGAGTGGGCCAGATCGTGAGCGTGACGCACACGAGTAACGGCACGGCGGCGGCCACCACCAGCGGCACCGTATGGAACCGGAGCAACCGCCCAGCGGAGGGCTTCGCCGGGCTTTACCGCAAGGAATACGGTGAGAAGGCCGGGCAGGCTTTTGAGCGCTACGACGCCAACACCGGCATCTACACCCAGTACACCGACGTGCGGACCGGGCGCAACTGCAACGGCGACATCTTCGACGAGGCCAAGGGCACTATCAGCCTGATCGCGGAGAAGCTGGTGCAGATCACGAGCAAGATCAAAAGCGTGAGCATCCACGGCAAGGAAGGCGTGGGCATCGGCGCGGAGAAAAGCGTGACCATCGACGCCGGGGAGAACATCAATCTGGAAGCCGAGGGCGACCTGGACGAGGGTGCAGGCGGCGACCGGGCATTGACCGTGGGCGGAAAGAACACCGAGCTATACAAGGGCGAGGTGGAGCGGGAGTTTCAGGGAGGCATCCGCGACACCGTGACCGGCGAGGTGACGCTGACGATCAACGGTGTGACCATCACCATCAGCGAGGGCGGCGATGTCTCCGTCCAGACCGCCGGGAAAATCAGCATGAAGGCACAGCAAATCGACCTGCAGGGCGGGTCCTCCCTGGTGCTGTAAAAAACGAACAGCGAGGAGGAACGGAAAATGGTGGGCAGCTATATGGGCCGGGTGTTCACGGTGAGCAGCCAGAGGATATTGACGCCGAGCAATCTGAAAGGCAGCGCCGGAAGCGACTGGGCAAACCATGAGATCATCGGCAAGAAGGCGCGGAGCCAGTGGGTAGGCCCGAAGCTCAAGAGCTACACCATGGACATCCTCCTGCGAGTGCAGGACGGCGTAAGCCCCCGGTCCACGCTGGACTACTTCCAGCGGGCGGCGGAAAGCCAGATGGTCGATTGGTTCATCATCGGCGGGCGACCGATCTCTGACAACCCCTTCAAGCTGGTGAGCGTCAGCGACGAGTGGGACACGGTACTCAACGGCGGCGCGCTGATCGAGTGCCGGGTGAGCCTGACCATCGAGGAATACACATAAGGGAGGGCAAGCTGTGATCTACATTGAGGATACCATCGTCGAGATCGAGGCCGGGAGCGTGGACGACCAGACGGCACAGGAAGTCTACCGAAATCTACAGGTGCTCTACGGCACGGAGACGGGGGAACAGGCCCTCGACCGCGAGTTCGGCATCGACATCAACATTCTGGACAACCCGCAGGAGGCGGCGAAGGCGCTGCTGACGGCGGAGTTCGTGCGGAAAACAAAACAGTATGAGCCACGGGTCCGGGTCATGCGTGTGGAATGGACCCAAAATCATGCCAGGGACGGCGGCATCGTCCCGAAGGTGGTGGTGAGCTTTGTCTAATATCAAAGAGCTGGCAAACGTGCCGGAGATCAGCTTCATCGAAAACATGAGCCTGCAGGAGACTGAGGAGCTTGTGCGGGCAAACTACACGCGCATCTTCAAGGAGCTTACCGGGCAGGACGCGGAGCTGGGCGAGGCGGACGCGAAGAACCTGATCATCAAGTCGTTCAGCCTTGTGCTCTACCAGGTGATGCAGTATGTGGAGGCCAAGGGCCGGGCAGAGCTTTTGAAGACATCGACCGGCGACGCGCTGGACGCACTGGCGGCCCTGTTCGGCATTACGCGGCAGGAGGCCAGGAGGGCCACGTGCATCGTGCGCTTCACGCTGTCCGGCCAGCGGAGCGAGCCGACGGCCATTCCGGCGGGCACACGGGTGAAGACCCAGGACGGGAAATACTTCAACACCGTGGACTACGCGGAAGTCACGGCGGGCGAGCTGACCGTGGACGTGGACGTGCAGGCGGAGGAGGCCGGAGCGGAGAGCAGCGGCATCGCCACCGGAGAGATCGACACGCTGGTGGACCCCATCCCCTACGTTGCGAGCGTGGAGAGCATCGAGGCGAGCACGGGCGGACTGGACATCGAGGACGACGACGGTCTGACGGAACGGGTGTGGCTGGCCCCCAGCAAATACTCCTGCGCAGGACCGCGAGACGCCTATGCCTACTATGTGAAGGAATGGCGGACGGACGTGGACGACGTGCAGATCGTCAGCCCGGAGCCGTGCGTGGTGCACGTTTATGTGGTGCTGGACGGCGGCGTGCTGCCCACGGAGACGGAGCGGGAGGAGCTGGCCGCCTACCTCAACGGCGACACCATCCGCCCGCTGACGGACATCGTGAGCTGCCCGGCGGCGGAGGAGGTCCCCTACGACATCAGCCTGACCTACTGGATCGCCAGCAACGACCAAAAGAGCGCGGGCACCATTCAGGCCCAGGTGGAGGCGGCGGTGGACGCCTACGAGAGCTGGCAGCGCAAGATGGGACGGGACATCAACCCGACCGAGCTTGTGTACCGGGTCCGCGCAGCGGGAGCCAAGCGCGTGAAGCTGGCGGCCCCGGCGGACATCGTGATCGAAAAAACGCAGCTCCCGAAGCGGAACACGCGCACCGTGACCTACGGAGGGCTTGAGGATGATTAAAAGTCTGCGTCAAGCCCGCATTACAGACGGCCTTCCGAGGGTGTTGGCGAGACAGGAATGGGTGATCGCCCTGTCCGAGGCCCTGGGGCTGGCCCTGGGGAAGACGCTGGACTACACCGACGAGAGCCAAATCTACACACGGCTGGACACTGCGCCGGAGACGGTGCTGGATGTACTGGCCGTGGACTGGAAGATCGACTGGTACGACACCGAACTGACGGTGGAGCAGAAGCGCCGCATCGTGAAGACGGCGCTGACGGTCCGGCGGCTGATGGGCACAGCGGCGGCGGTGAAGCTGCAGGTGCACGCCATCTACCCGGAGGCCACCGTGACGGAGTGGTTCCAGTACGACGGGAGGCCGGGCTGCTTCCGGGTGAGCCTGCCGCTGCCGAAGGAAGGCATCACGGCGGCGGAATACCGGCGGCTCAAGACCGGCATCCTGACCACGAAGAACGAGCGCAGCCACCTGGACGTGATCGACATTCAGCATGAGTGCGAAGCCGTGGTGATCACGGGCGGGTGCTGCTCCATGAGCCAGATCATCGAGGTATGGCCGGAGCTTGTGAGCGAGCTGGAAGTGACCGGCGAGCGCTTGACTGGCGGCGCGGCCAGCATGAGCCAAACGGCGGAGGTCTGGCCGGAGCTGACGGAGGCGCTGGAAATCCTGACATACCGGCACACCGGCGGAGCCGCGAGCACCGCGCAGGCCGTGGAGGTATGGCCGGAGCTGGCGGCGGTGGTGGAGATCACCGTGACGCGGCACACCGGCGGCGCGGCGCACACGGACCAGGCGCTTGAGGTCTGGCCGGAGCTGACCGAGCAAATCGAAGCAACGACAGAGCTGGACCGGGGCGGCGGGACCGCTGCGAGCCAGGTCGTTGAAATATACCCGGAAGGGGGAGGATGAAATGGACACTGAAAACGTAGTTGTCACCAAACAGGACCGAAAGTACAAGACCCTCGTGACCGACATCGGCAAAGAGAAAATGACCAACGCTATTCTGAACGGCAAGAAGGTCAACGTCGTCATGGCGGCGGTGGGCGACGGCGGCGGAAGCTACTACCTGCCCACGGCGGATATGACCGCGCTGGTGCATGAGGTGTGGCGCGGGGCCATCGCCAGCAAAGAGATCAACAGCAAATCCTCTAACATGGTAGACGTGAAGTTCGTGCTGCCGGGGACCGTGGGAGGCTTCACCGCGCGTGAAGCTGCCCTGATCGACGACGAGGGCGACATGATCGCCGTGTGCAACCTGCCGGACACGGAGAAGGCAGCCATCGAGGACGGCATCGCCGCTGCGCTGACCATTCTCATGCACATCGTTATGACCAACAGCGACGCACTGACCTTTACGCTGGACCCGACCACCGACACGGCGAGCGCCGTGTGCGTGGCCTTTACCATCCCGCACGAGGCATGGCAGAGCGCAGGCAGCGCGGAGGACGACGAGAGCGGCGGCACCTATCCGTGCCGGGCTGACGTGACGTGCGACGAGGCGACCGCCATGCACACGCCCATCGCAACGCTGGACAAGGCGTGCCTGGCGGCGGCCAAGGCGTGCGAGCTGTGCCCCACGGTGGAGACCGCGAGCGGCGTGCTGCGCTTTTGGGCGATGAAGGTGCCGGACGGCGAGCTGACCGGAAGCGTGTTGCTGGTCGGACAGGGCGGCGGAGGCAAGAGCGGCGACGGGAGCTACACCCTGCCGACGGCAACCCCCTTCCGCCTGGGCGGCGTGAAGGTGGGCGACGGCCTGACCGTGGACAACGAGGGCAAGCTGTCGGTCGATGCGGCCAATACTGAGGAGACCACCGGCGCGCTGAACGAAGTGTTCGGCGCAGAGGACGGCAAATAAGCCGCCCAACAATCCCATAGCACCGTCGCTTGAAGCGGCGGTATTTTTATCGACAATTCCGGGGGCATCCCCGAAATTGAATATTTTTTAAGGAGGACAAAAATATGTCCAAATTCGTAAATCTCGAACAGATCAAGGTGCTTGCCAACAAGGTCAAGTCCGAAGACGCCGCCCTGGGTACTAAGCTGGAAGCGGTCACCACCAAGGTCGATAACCTGGTCGCCGCCGGCGGCGAGGCCAACATCCTCGAAGGCGTCAAGGTCAACGGCGCTGCCCTGGCTATCTCCGACAAGATGGTTGACATCCTGATCGCCTCCGGCGAGGAGAACGGCACCATCTCCGTCAACGGCGCTGCTGTTGCCATCAAGGGCCTGGCCGCTCTGGCCTACAAGTCCGAGATCACCGAGGACGAGCTGGGCGAGGCTCTGAAAGCATCTATCGCCGCGAAGGCCACCAAGGCCGATCTGGACGCCCTGACCGTCCGCGTGGGCGACATCGAGAAGGCCGGTTATCAGACCGCTGAGCAGGTCCAGGCCGCTATCGCTGCCTCCGGCCACGCTCATTTCGAGGTCGCTGAGACCGACCCCACCGCTGAGGGCTTCGAGGCTCAGGCCAACGTCATGTACCTGTACATGAACAGCAAGACCAAGCACTATGACATCTACGCCAAGGTCGGCGAGAGCGTCGTCCTGCTGGATGATACCACCGTCGATATGAGCGAGTATGCCAAGACCGCCGACGTGACCTCCGCCATCAGCACCGCTATCGCTGCGCTGAACATCGACCAGTACGCCACCGACGACGACCTGACCGCCGCTGTTGAGCGCGTGACCGCCCTTGAGACCGCCATCGCCAACGTCTACACCAAGAAGGAAGTGGACGACAAACTGGCGACCAAGATGGATAAGGCCAGCATGGACGCCTACGCCACCGACGAGGAGGCCCAGCAGGCCGCCGCCAACGCCGTTGCCGGTGCTCAGGCCACCGACACCGAGTTCAACGCCGCCATGAATGAGGTCTGGACCCCCACCAAGGGCTAAGGCACCTCCTCGCGTCAGAAACGAATACCAGGGCCGGGGCGAAATGCCCCGGCTCGCTTATCAGGAGGTGAAACCCAGTTGGCTGACGAGAAGAACGTAACTCTGGAACAGTTCAAAGGCTTTATGACCAAGGCCGACGAGCGGCTGGACAAGTTGGAAGTCGGCAAGGAAAACAAGGTTTCGCCCGTCAGTATCACTATTCCGACGGAGGGGTGGGCCTCCGAGGAGATCGGGGAGACCGACGAGGAAGGAACCGAGGCATCCTATCCCTTCTACTACGACATCGCGGCGGCGGACGTGACCGCAAAGCACCGGGCGGACGTGACGATCAGCCGCGAAAGCCTGGATGCGGCGACGGTGTGCGGCCTGTGCCCGACCAGCGAGACGACAGAGGGGAAGATCAGGCTGCGCGCTATGAAGGCACCGACGGAGGCCATTACGGCGGAATACTGGCTGCGCAGCGGGAAGGAGTAATACATGGCATTAGGACAAGTGAATGTTCCCGGCGCTGCCGGGATGGACGCCGTAGAGGCGAAGCAGGCCGCTCAGGCGGCCAAGGAAGCGGCTGAGGCCGCCCAGCGCACCGCAGAGAGCGCCGGGAAAACGGCGGACGCCGCCATGCAGAAGGCCGCTGACGCCGAGACGGCGGCGGGCAACGCGGACAGCAAGGCGGACGCGGCCCTGGATGCGGCCAACACCGCCGCCGGTGCCGCGACGGCTGCCGCCAGCGCCGCCAGTGCCGCCGAGGAGAGCGCGAACAGCGCCAACACGGCGGCCAACGAGGCCAAGACTGCGGCGAGCAACGCGCAGAAGGCGGCGAACGACGCGCTGAAAGCCGTGACCAAGCTGACCAGCGTGATCAACAGCGTACCCACCCAGGCGGGCATCTTGACGTACACGGGCGCGGCACAGTCCCCCTCGTGGAACGGGTACGACACGGAGAAGCTGACCATCGGCGGAACGACCAGCGGCACCAACGCAGGCAGCTACGTTGCGACCTTCACGCCCAAGGAGGGCTACGAGTGGGCCGACGGCACCAAGACCGCCAAGAGCGTGACCTGGACGATCAGCAAGGCCAGCCTGTCCGTACCCGCGCAGAGCGGGACGCTGACCTACACGGGAAGCGCACAGTCTCCCCAGTGGAGCAACTACGACAGCAATAAGCTGACCATCGGTGGGACGAGCACCGCCACCAACGCGGGAAGCTATGCCGCGACCTTCATGCCGAAGGCCAACTACCAGTGGTCCGACGGCAGCACCAGCGCCAAGAGCGTGACCTGGGCCATCGGCAAGGCGGCGGGCAGTTTGACGCTGGCGAAGAGCAGCGTGACGCTGAACATCTCCTCGCTGACGGAGAGCGTGGCCGTGACCCGCGCGGGCGACGGCGTGATCAGCGCCACGTCCAGCAACACCGCCACGGCAAGGGTGGAGGTGAACGGCACCAGCGTGAAGATCACCGGCCTCAAGGCGGGCACCGCCAAGATCACCGTGAAGGTGGCGGCGGGCACCAACCACACCGCGCCCAGCGACAAGACCATCAACGTGACGGTCAGTCTGCCCGACACGAGCCTGGCGAACAACACGCCGGACATCATCGCGGCGGCGGCCAAGTCCGGCCAGGCGGCGAACTATTGGAGCGTGGGCGACAAGGTGGGTATCGCGGTCAATGGCTCTTTCGGAGGACTGAGCTATAACAACACCGTGTACGCCTTCATCCTGGGCTTCAACCACAACAGCAGCGTGGAGGGCGGAAACAGCATCCACTTCCAGTTCGGCAAGACGGCGGCTGGTGTGGACATCGCGTTCGTGAACAGCTACGGCTCGACCAGCACGGGCTTCTGCATGAACACCAGCAACACCAACTCCGGCGGATGGAACAACAGCTATATGCGCAAGACCATCTGCCCGGCGTTCCTGGCGGCCCTGCCGACGGCCTGGCAGAACATCATCGCGGCCTGCACGAAGTACAGCGACAACACGGGCGGCGGCTCCAACACCGCGAGCTACGTGACCGCGACCTCGGACAAAATCTGGCTGCTGAGTGAGATGGAGGTCCAGGGTACGAGAAGCTACGCCAACAGCGCCGAGGCGAACTACCAGAAGCAGTACGACTATTACAGGAACGGTAATAGCAAGGTCAAGTACCAGCACACGGCGACGACGAGCGCCTGCAGCTGGTGGCTCCGCTCCGTGCGTGCGAGCAACGCGAACTACTTCTGCTTTGTGGACGCGGGCGGGTCTGCGGGCAACTACTACGCCTACCGTTCGTATGGCTTCGCGCCGGGCTTTAAGGTGGCCTAATCCAAAATCAGGCATCGAAAGTGGAGCGGTGGGGGCGCAAGCCCCTACCAGCGAAACGCCAAGCACCGAGTACCCAAATCAGCACAGGCCCCATCCGGCGGGAGCGGCGACGCTCCTGCCGGTGAGGGTCAGCAAACCGGAAGGGAGAACAGCGAAATGGCAGTATACAAATCGCGGCGCAAGGACGCGGCGGCGCAATTCGTGGCAGACGCGCGAGAGCTGCGGAAGGCCACGGTGCGCATCGCGCGGAAGTTTCCGGCCAGCTACAAGTACGTGACCACGGGGCCGCTGTTGCAACTGGCGAGCGAGGTCTACATGAACGCGCTCAAGGGAAACAGCATCTACGTCCACAAGGACATGAGCGAGCGGGACTACGAGCTGCGGCACCGCTATCTGGCGGCGGCAACGGCCAGCGCCGACGCGCTGCTGGGCGAGATCACCTTCTGCTATGAGTTGGTGGACGACGGCAACAACTTCTTCCGCAACAAGGAGGAGTACGAGCGGACGTTCCAGACCTGGACGACATTGGCAAACAATGCGCTGTCGCGCCTGCGGGGTGTGATGGACAGCGACAAGCGCCGGTGGAATGGGTACATGAGAGACCGGAAAGCAAAAACACTATAAATCCCCGTAGGGCAAGTTCTGACGGCCACGCCTGCAACTGGTGGCTCCGCTCCGTGAATGCGAGCAACACGAACAACTTCTGCAATGTGAACACGGACGGGTCTGCGAACAACAACAACGCCTACAATTCGAATGGCTTCGCGCCGGGATTTAAGAACAACCTGGGGCCTGAACAAGTAGCGAACTGCGAAGCTGTGCCCCAAACCTTAAAGGAGAACTTGACCCTTGGAGACTGGCCCGCCATGCGCGGGCTTCATTCCTTAAATCACCACTCGATACGGAGGCCCGGACGCTTCTTGCATGGCCGGGGATTTACGGCGGCGTTGCCCCGGCTCCATGAGCAACCGTTATGCAGCTACTTCAAACCGCTGCGGCAGACGACGCAGGTGCGGGAGGTCATGCGACCCGCAAACCGCGCGCCAGACCGAACGCTGTACGGGTGGGATACTGCATTGGAGGCAACATGATTGAATAGCCAAGAGAGGCACGAGGCCAGATACCAGCGGCGAAAGGCCCGGCGCGAGCAGAGGGCGCGGGAGGCCGGTGGAGCGAGCTTCGAGGAGGTCATGTCATTCGGGAACATCTGCAAGGCCGGAAAGAGCTGCTGTGACGGAGCGAGGTGGAAGACCTCCACCATCAACTTCGAGACGAACCTGCTGGGCGAAGCACAGGCGACCTATGACACGCTGCACTACGGAAAGCGCGTGTTCAAGGGCTTCCACAGCTTTGCGACGGTGGAGCACGGGAAGGTGCGGAACATCGACGCGCTGCCCATCCAGGAGCGGGCCATCCAAAAATGCCTGTGCAAGAACCTTCTGACGGAGGTTTATTCCAGGAGCTTCATCTACGACAACAGCGCGAGCCTGAAAGACCGGGGCATGGACTTCCAGCTCCGGCGGCTCAGGAAGCACCTGCAGGACCATTACCGGCGGTATGGGACTGAGGGCGGTATCTACCAGTTCGACTTCAAGAATTATTTCGGGAGCCTGCCGCACGAGGAGATCAAGCGGCGGGCGCGGAAGAAGATCATGGACGACCGGTTATACACATTGTTCTGCGACTTTGTGGATGATTTCCGGCTGATGAAGACCGCCGACAAGGAAGCACGCCGGGGCGTGGGCCTGGGCAGCGAGGTATCGCAGATCATCGCCCTTGACTACGCCAGCCCCATCGACCATTACGTGAAGGACGTGCGCGGCATCCACGGGTACGGGCGGTATATGGACGACGGGTATGTGATCAGCAATTCCTTGGAGGAACTGGAAGACATCAAGCGCAACCTGTACCGCCTGGCTGAGGCGCTGGGCATCGCCATGAGCGACAAGAAGAACATCATCACGCCGTTCCGGCACCACAGCTTCACCTTCCTGAAAATGCGGGTGACGCTGACGGAGACGGGCAAGGTGGTGATGAAGCTCAGTCGCAAGAGCATCCGTGCCATGCGGCGGAAGATGGATATTTTCCGGCGGTGGATGGACGAGGGCCGAGTGGGACCGGAGGACGTGTTCCAGTCCTATCAATCGTGGAGAGCGCACGCGAAGCGGTGCAACAGCTACGACACGCTGCGCGCCATGGACGAGCGCTTCACGCGGATGTTCGCTGAGGAACTGGCCGGGCGGCGGAAGCCGTTCCCGTGCACGATGAAAGCCACACGGACCGGGTGCGGCTGGATATACCGGCGGCACGGAGCCGTCATTGAGGAGGAAATGTGCGCATGAAGTACATCACACACAACAGGTTCAAGAAGCTGGCCGCCTGCGGCGAGGCCGTGAACATCCCGTATGGCACGGAGATGGAGACGGCGGGCGACTTCATCATCACCACGGAGGGAAAGCCGATCTGCTACGTGACCAGCGAGGCCGCGAAGATGCACTTCGCCCGCAACGACGACGGGCAAGGGCTGGAACGCGGGAAGCTGACCTGGGCCATCGCGTACTCCCAGCGGGTGCGGACCGGCCCGAACGGACGGCAGCAGCGCTTCACCGAGGAGGAGATCGAGCTGCTGGAACGGAAGTGGGCACATTTCCTGCGGCAGGATGTGGAGGTCATTCTGTTCAACGAAGACTTTTTCGCGGCGGCGGTGCCGGAGCTGAAAGAGCTTGCGGACGCGCTGCACATCAAAGTGAGGAGGTAACGACCCATGTATGCAATTATCAGCAAAGGCGAGCTGCTGGCCCTGTGCGAGCGTCCCCGCTATGTGAAGCGGAACGAGGAGACCGGGGCCTATGTGGAGGCGGCGGAGGCCGAAGCCATCGGTATCGCCGTGGGTGGCGAGGTGTATAACCTGCCCGGCGGCACCGCCATCCCCGGCGCGCCGGAGGCGCTGGCACAGGAGGGCGAGGCTGAGGAGTATGTGTTCCGCAACCACGCCCGCATCATCGAGAACGAGGAGACGACCAACGCCGCCTTCGCCGCCGTGGAGGAAGCCATGTGCGAGCTGGACAGCTCCTCGGAAGAGCGGCTGACGGCGGTGGAAGAAGCTCTTTGCGAGCTGGACAGCGCTACAAACGGAGGAGGTGAAAACTGATGAACGCTATTTGGGCTAATCGACTGGTGGCCGGTACGCGCAAGTGGGCCGAGGTGCCTGCTTCCCGCAAGGCTGGCGTCAAGGCGGAGCTGGCGAGCCGCGTGGAGAACGGCAAAATCAGCGCCGAGCAGTACGAGGAGATCACCGGCGAGGTCTATGCCGGTGAGTAATCTCCAAATCATCGAGGAGCTGTGCGGCATCTGTACCGACCTTGCGAAGATCGTAACGGAGCAGCAGAGGCTTCTCACGCAGTACGACGCCATTGCGCTGGCGGAGGACATCGACCGGGTGAAGGTGCGGTATACCGCGCTGATCGGAAGCGGAGAATGGCCGGACGAGGCGCTGGGCGAAGAACTATGATCGGCGGGGGCCGGGTGGGATAGCTGCCCGGCCCTCCCCTGTATCGTCAACAACCAGGAAAGGAGGGTGCCGTTATGGACGACCCCTATATCTCACGGGCAGAGCACGAGGAGTTCAGCCGCCGTCTGGCGGAGGAGAACAAGAGGCAGGACAAGCGTATCGAAATGCTTGAGGAGAACGTGCGCGAAATGCGGGCGCTGACGAACTCGGTGGAGCGGTTGGCGACCAGCGTGGAGGACATGGTCAAGGAGCAGGAGAAGCAGGGCAAGCGCCTGGAAGTGCTGGAAGGACGGGACGGTGAAATGTGGCGCAAGGTCGTGGGCTACATCATCACCGCCGTTATCGGCATCGTGATCGGCTTCGTGTTCCATCAAATCGGTATGTGAGGAGGGCAGGCCATGAAGTACGTGTGGGTAGTCATGGCCGCCTTTTTCTTTGGCCTGGGAGCGGGCCTTCTCCTCTGCAACAGCACGATCAGCCATCTGCGCCGCAGGCTGCGCGCCCTCCGGCTGAATGGCGATCAGGGGAAGAAGACCGAGACCATGAAAAAGGTGGTCTGGATATGCCTGGGAAACGGGTTTGCGTGGATATGGTGCAGCTATGTCCTCGCCTACCTGGGACGGGAGCAGATCGCGGAAACGCTGTCGTCGGTGGCCGTGAAGGAGATCATCGGCGTGGTGCTGGCATACGCCATCAAATCCGTCCTGGAAAACCTGAGCAAGAACAATCACTGGCCGGATAAGCCGGACCCCATCGCCCCGGCGGCGGAGGAGGAAACGGCGGACCAGCCAAGCAACGACCTGTAAGGAGGGCAAAAACGGAATGACTGAAAACCAGTTACGCCAGAAGGTCGTCAAAATCGCGGTGAGCTATCTCGGCTGCAAGGAAGCGGACGGGAGCCACCGGAAGATCATCGACCTGTACAACAGCCACAAGCCCCTTGCCAGAGGCTACGCCGTGAAGTATACGGACGCATGGTGCAGTACCTTTGCTTCCGCCGTCGCCATCGCCGCCGGGCTGACCGACATCATCCCGACGGAGTGCGGGTGCGAGAAGCACATCGCCCTGTTCAAGAAGCTGGGCGCGTGGGTGGAGAACGACGCCTATGTGCCGAAGCCGGGCGACTACATCTTCTACGACTGGCAGGACGGCACGAACTACGCCACGACGGACAACACCGGCGCGGCGGACCACGTGGGCATCGTGACAGAGGTAAACGGCAGCACCGTCACCGTGATCGAGGGCAACATGAGCGACGCCGTGGGGTATCGCCATATCGCCGTCAATGGCCGGTATATCCGGGGCTATGGCGTGCCGAAGTACGCCAGCAAGGCCACGGGGACCGACGCCGGGACGACCGGCGGCGAGACCGGCGGGACCGGAAACACCGGCGCGGGCACCTGTAAGGCGGGCGACATCGTGAATTTCACCGGCGGGAAGCACTACACCAACGCGAACGCGGCCAGCGGCACGGCCTGTAAGCCGGGCAAGGCCAAGGTCACGCAGGTGTACCAGCCGGGCAAGGCGAAGCATCCGTATCACCTTGTCGCCGTGAGCGGCGGCGGAAGCACCGTGTATGGATGGGTGGACGCGGCGGACATCGGCGGCTCTGCCACCGGCGGGACGCGCACGCACACCGTCGTTCGCGGAGATACGCTGTGGGCGCTGGCAAGTACCTATCTCGGAAGTGGGAGCCGCTACAAGGAGATCATGCGCCTGAACGGCCTGACTTCCGAGATCATCCATGTTGGGCAGGTGTTGAAGATGCCTGCCAAATAAGAGAGGAAGACGTTTATGGAACTGACGCTCAATATTTCGGCCATCGTCGCCATCATCGGCGCGCTGACCGTACTGACCAACATCATCGTGGAGGTCCTGAAACGGGCCACGTGGGAGAAGATGCCCACGAACCTGCTGGCGATCATCGTCGCCATGGTGCTGACGCTGGTGGCCTTCTTCGGGTATATGGCCTTCATGGGCTACGCCGTCATGTGGTATTACGTTGCCGCCGCCGTTGTGGTGGGCTTCGCGGTGGCCTACGCTGCTATGTTCGGCTTCGACAAGCTGAAAGAAGCGCTCGGTCAGATCAAGAAAAATAACGAATAAGTGAGAAATCCCCCGGCGGAGGTCCAGAGAACGGACATCTGCCGGGGGATTTTTGTTTAGGCGCGCCTGCTCAGGTACAGCACGTGCGAGATATAATATTCCAGAGTGAAATCGCTGTCCGCTGCGACGTTCTGCTCCATGGCTTCACGCATCGCGGCGGCGGTGCTGCCGTCGAAGTCGTCCATGGTGAACAGGTCCACAATGCCGGGGCACACGATCTGCTCCTGGCACACCTCCTTGAAGCGGAAGGCAAGCTCCGTGCGCTCCTGCTCCCCTCGCATCAGCCCGGCAATCAGGCAGGCCCGGAGGGTACGGCGGAAGTTTTCGGAGTTGCACAGCTCACGCATGGGGTAGCCCGCGAGAAAGTCGAGGCGGTGGAATGGAACATCATAGCTTGCGAAGATGGTGTGGGTCTTGCCGGAGGGGTGAACATAGCCCCACCGGCTGTCATAGTCGCGGTATGCGGCGACGGCTCCGGGGTAGTCCGGCTCCTTCAAAGCCAGCGTGGCCCGGCGGATAGCCTCGGACAGGTTGACGCCGTGGGCCGCGATCAGCGCGGAACCGGAGGCGGTCAACTCCAACAGTCTGCGGCTGGCGCTCACGCGGAAGCCGTCGGCCAGAAGCCGGGCGGCCTGCTGCTCCTTGGTGCCGCCGACCGAAAGGCTGCGCTTGCGCAGAAGCTCCTTCATGGCGTCCTTCGTGTAGAGCGCGGAAAGCGTCTGCCCTGCGTCCGCGTTCTGCACGAAGCCACGTCGGACCAGAACGCGCCGGACCTCTGCCTTACTGCCGAAGTCTGAGGCGTCCAGCACATCCGGCGTGAATGGGCGTGAGCGCTGTGGGTCCATGAAGCGGATGGTGTAGAAAACCGCCCTGGGGTCGCGGTGCTCGCCTGCCGCAATCTCTGAAAAGGCCGGAAGCACGGCGGGATACAGCAGATCGGCGGTGTGTGGGACGCTGCCGGAGCTGTTGACACGCGCCGGGGGCTTACGAAATGAGAATAGGCCCATGTTCTCCCCTCCACATTTTTTATATTTTTGCGCATTTATGGGATATTACCATAAGAATATCAGAGAATATGGTAAAGTCAAATAAAATATGGGAATATCACATAGCGAGGAGAGGCGAACACTTGAAGATCATCAATCTGGACGGACGGCGAAATGTATCTGGCGAGCGGGTCCGGCAAATGAGAACGAAGAAGCGTATGACACAGGCGGACTTGGCGGCGAAGGTGCAGACCACGGGCGTTATCCTGGAACAGGACGCCATAAGCCGCATCGAAAGTGGGAGCCGCATGGTGCAGGACTACGAGCTGCGCGCCCTGGCGGAGGTGCTGGGCGTCACCTCGGACTGGTTGATGGACGAGGAAGAAAAATAATTATGCCGTAGGCTTAAAGCCTACGGCATTTCTTTTTGCGGCGCTCTGAGCGCTTGACATTCTGCGCTTTTATGGGTTATTATCCCCGAAAAAAGAAGGGAGTGCCCACAATGAGCAGCGAAAAAGGACGGAGATTTTCCCATCTGCGGTGGAAGGACCGGCTGAAAATTGAAAGAATGTTGAAGGAAGGCCACAAGGTAAAGGAGATCGCGGCGGCGCTGCACGTGGACAGCACCACCATCTACCGGGAGATCAAGCGCGGAAAGACGGTCCAGCGCACGACGGAGCTGATCGACCGGGAAATCTACTGCCCGGACGTGGCGGAGAACAAGTACCGGGCCAACCTCGCGGCCAAGGGTCCGGCGCTGAAACTGGGCAACGACTACAAGCTGGCGGCATACATCGAGCAGAAGATCGTGGAGGAACGGTATTCGCCGGAGGCGGTCCTGTTGAAGATCAAGGAGGAACGGCTGACCTTCTCCGTGACGCTCTCTAAGTGGACGCTGTATTCCTACATCACCAAGGGCGTATTCCTGGGCGTGACGAACAAGAGCCTGCCGCGCAAGGGGAAGAAGAAAAACAAGGGGTATCGGAAGGTCCGGGCCGCGCACCTTCCACAGGGCGACAGCATCGAAGACCGCCCGGAGGAGATCGCGGAACGAGCGATGCCCGGAGACTGGGAGATGGACACGGTGGTATCCTGCAAGAAGGATGCGGCCCGGCTCCTGGTGCTGACGGAGCGGATGTTCCGCCAGGAGATCATCATAAAAATGCCGGACGGCACTACTCAGAGCGTCGTCCGGTCGCTGGACAGGCTGGAAAGGAAGCTGGGGTCGCGGATGTTCCGCCGAATATTCCGCACGATCACCGTGGACAATGGCAGCGAGTTCGCAGACTGCGAGGGCATGGAGCGGTCATGCCTGACAAAGCGGGCACGGACGCACATATACTATTGCCATCCGTACAGCGCCTTCGAGCGCGGGAGCAACGAGAACGCGAACAGCCTTATCCGGCGGTGGCTCCCGAAGGGGACGAAGCTCTCCGAGGTATCACAGGCGGAGATCAAGCAAATCCAAATCTGGATGAACAACTACCCAAGGATGGTTTTAGGCGGGCGCTGTGCGAACACGGCGCTGGCCGAGTGGATGGCGGAGGAGGGCGTGCTGCTCCCGTTCGTTCATATTTAAGAGAAAAACGCACGCATAACACACGAAAATAACACGGAAATAACACGATAAAGCATAGGCTACCGGCGGGACTTTGGCGGGCGGCCTTTTCGTGCTGCCCAAAATGCACAAAATAACGCAGAATAGTTTGTTGAAAAAGCACGGCATTTTTTGCTTGACTTTTTCTTCATGAATTTTACGCAGAAAATCCTTGTAATCGGGAAATGCCTGTGTTAAAATACACATTTGTTGAAGATTATCTCGAACGAAAGGGGCTCATGGACATGACCCAGGATAAAATCCGTAATATAGCAATCATCGCCCACGTTGACCACGGCAAAACAACGATGGTCGATCAGATGTTAAAGCAGGGCGGCGTATACCGTGACAACCAGGTCGTGGCCGACCGCGTGATGGACTCGGGCGACCTTGAGCGCGAGCGCGGCATCACCATTCTGGCCAAGAACACCGCCGTACACTATAAAGATTATAAGATCAACATTGTGGACACGCCGGGCCACGCCGACTTCTCCGGCGAGGTCGAGCGCATTCTCAAGATGGTTGACGGCGTTCTGCTGCTCGTTGACGCAGCCGAAGGCCCCATGCCGCAGACGCGCTTCGTGCTTCAGAAGGCGCTGGAGCTTGGCCACAAGGTCATCGTTGTCGTCAATAAGATCGACCGTCCCGACGCGCGCGTCCATGAGGTCATGGACGAGGTGCTTGAGCTGCTGCTCGACCTGAACGCGACGGAGGAGCAGTTCGACTCCCCGACGATCTTCTGCTCGGCGCGTCAGGGCACTTCGTCCTACAGCCCCGACGTCCCCGGCACCGACCTCACGCCGCTGTTTGACACCATCGTCAGCTACATCGACCCGCCCACGGGCGACCGCAACGGCGCACTGCAGCTTCTGGTGTCCTCCATCGACTATAACGAGTTTGTCGGCCGGATCGGCATCGGCCGTGTCGAGCGCGGCACCATCCGCCAGAATCAGGAGGTGCTCGTCACCGACTATCACGACCCGTCGAAGAAGGAAAAGGCGAAGATCGTCGCCCTGTATGAGTTCACCGGCCTCGGCAAGAGCCCCATTCAGGAGGCGTCCGCCGGTGAGATCGTCGCGTTCTCCGGCATCTCCGACATCACCATCGGCCGCACCATCTGCACGCTGGAGCAGCCGGAGCCGCTGCCGTTTGTGAAGATCTCCGATCCGACGATCGAAATGACCTTCTCCATCAACGACTCGCCGTTTGCAGGCCGTGAGGGCAAATATGTCACCTCCCGCAACCTGCGCGACCGGCTGCAAAGAGAGCTTCTCAAGGACGTCTCTCTGCACGTCACCGAGGTCGGCACCGACGCCTTCAATGTCGCGGGCCGCGGCGAGATGCACCTGTCCATCCTGATCGAGACCATGCGCCGCGAGGGCTATGAGTTCCAGGTCTCCACGCCGCACGTCCTCAACAAGGAGATCGACGGCAAGCTCTGCGAGCCGATCGAGCGCATGGTGGCGGACGTTCCGGAAGGCTCCGTCGGCTCCGTCATCGACAAGATCTCGCAGCGCAAGGGCGAACTGACGACCATGACGCCGCTCGGAAGCCGGATGCGTCTGGAGTTCCTCGTCCCCACGCGCGGTCTGTTCGGCTACCGCAACGAATTCCTCACCGACACGCGCGGCGAGGGCATTATGGCGTCCGTGCTCGATTCCTACGCCCCTGTCAAGGGCGACATCGAGCGCCGTCAGGTCGGCTCGCTCGTCGCATTCGAGACCGGCGAGGCAACTGCCTACGGCCTGGGCGGCATTCAGGACCGCGGCGTTCTGTTCATCGGGCCGGGCGTTGAGGTCTATGCCGGCATGATCGTCGGCCAGTGCAACCGCAACGAGGACATGTCCGTCAACGTCTGCAAGAAGAAGCAGCTGACCAATATGCGTGCCGCCGGCTCGGACGAGGCCATCCGTCTCGCGCCGCCGAAGGTGCTCTCGCTCGAGCAGTGCATGGAGTATCTGGCGGACGATGAGCTGCTGGAGGTCACGCCGAAGAATCTGCGTATGCGCAAGCGCATCCTCGACCACTCCGCGCGTATGCGCGCCACGATGAAGACGCGCCAGTAATATGGTTTGCAATGCAAAAGGGGCTGTCTCACTAAGAGACAGCCCCTTTGCAGACTGTCAAAAAACCTCGTAGAGTTCGCGCCCGCAGGCGCGAATAAAGTGTAAATTGGTTTTGTCCGGGGGCGTGTACCTCGGACAAAACACACTACGGGATGCAAGTGTGGAATTTGTGCGCAAGCTGCGCACAAATTATGCGCGCCGCATCGCGCAGCCTTTTCAAACGCGAACCCAGCACCGCGGTTCGCGTTTGAGAGCTTGTCAAAAAGACTTTTTTGACAAGCTCAAAAGGGGCTGTCTCACTAAGAGACAGCCCCTTTGAGTTTGTTGGCCAGACTGTGCTTCGGAGGGTGTGTGCGCGGATCAGGCGGTCTGCTTTGCCTCGTTTTCTTCCTGAAGCTCAACACACTGCATGACACCCTTCTTCTTCATATAGAAGTGCATCATGATGAAGCGTGCGACCTGATCGACACCGATGACGATCCAGATGAAGAACAGCGGTGCATGGAAGACGTAGGCGGCCAGAGCAGCCAGAGGAATGCGGAACAGCCAGATTCCGATCATGGCGATGATCATAGGCGCTTTCGTGTCGCCCATACTGCCATAGATGGTTCCCTTCATGGTACGCTGGACATTCTGCGGAATGTAGATGAAGCCCATGACGATCAGGTAGTACTTGCCGATCTCGATCAGCTCGGGAATGTCGGTGACTGCTCTCATCAGAAGCGTGGGGAAGACGACCATGACGAAGCCGCCGATGCCGCTGACGATGGCGTTCATCCACATTTGCTGACGGAAATACTCACGGAACAGGGGGCCGTTTTTCTGGCCCTTTGCCTTTCCGGCCAGAGCCGTCGCGGCAACGGTGAAGCCGATGACGGGCAGCTCGGTAAAGAGCTCGGCGCTGCCGCCCAGAGAGAAGCCGGCGTAAGCGTTGGAGCCGTAGGTCAGGATGATCTTACTCATGACGATCGCGGAAAGCTGCCATGCGCCGTCCTCAACAGCAACGGGGATGGCCTTGAGGAAGGTCTGCTTGATGGACTCTCTGTCTTTGAGCTTGAAGCTGGTCAGACCGGCCTCGCGGAAAGCGGGCTTGCGGTACAGCAGGAAGGTGCCGAGGCAGCCGCAGATGATCTGCGCGCTGATCGTGGCGATACCGGCGCCGATCAGATCCATGCCCAGAGCGAAGATGAACGTGTAGCCGCAGATGATGTTGATGACGTTGTTCAGAATCTGCATGAACATGGGGGTGCGGGTGTCGCCCATGGCATTGTAGCAGGCGCCGTTCAGTCTGTGGATGACGTTGAAGGGGATGCCGAGGAGCATGATGTACATGTAGCTGCGCGCAGCGTCCAGAATTTCGGTGTCCTTGACAAAGAAGGACAGGACCTGCGTCGGGAACAGAGCCAGAACCAGAATAAAGACGAATGCGATGCCAAGGGTGATGGTGATGATGTTCTGATAGCCCTGCTTGAGCTCTTTGTATCTGCGCTCGCCGTACAGACGGACGTAGTAGACCATGGAACCGATGCGGATGCCGCTCCACACGACGTTCAGAAGGCTGATCACGCGGATCACGATGCCCTGCGAGGTCACGGCCAGACCGGTCAGACGACCGACAAAGCCCGCTGAAACGATTTCTGCCAGATAGGTGAAAATGGACTCCAGAATTACGGGGATGATCAGGGCGAAAATATCCTTTCGGATTTGCCGCTTATCCAGTTGTGCTGATTCTTTTGACATTGCTTCTTCCTCCCATTCTTTTTTGTTAGCTCCACGACGCATCAATTGCGTGAATGCCCAGAATATACATCTTGATGGCGGTCAACAGCACGGGGATGTTGTGCGCCTCATCGGGACCGTGCGCGCCGCCGTGTCCGGCAGGGAACGGTTTGACCTCATGGGGATTTCCGCCGCCGAAGCCGCAGCCGTGCTCAAAGGCTCTGGCATACGTGCAGGCGCCCATGACGTAGGGGCTGTCGTTGGAATCGGTCTCGTTGTTGTACAGATCCGTCAGCAGGCGAACCATGGGATCTGTCGCAGGTACGTAGTAGCCGGGATTCAGCTTTGTGATCTCCAGAGAGAACCGGAGGCCCTGCGCTGCGGATTTCAAAATGGGAAGCGCCTCCTCGACGGGGAAGCTGACGGGCAGCCGAATGTCGAAGGAGCAGACCAGCTCGTCATCCTGGGTGTGGAGCTGATAGAGGCGCAAAAGCGTGCGGCCGCTGACCTCGTCCTGACGGTCAAGCCCGAGCAGCGCGGCATTGGTGTCGGCGCAGAGCTTTTTGAGCAGCGCGTCCGCGCTTTCGTCCGCCAGAAGCGGACCGTGCTTTTCTACCGCGCGAACGATCGGATTGTCCGAAGCGTCCTGACGGCTTTCCTCCGCGCATTCACCGCCGCGGCAGATCACACAGCGGTCATGGATCATCCGCTGGCGCTTGCCGCTGCTGACGACGGAGTCAACACAGGGGTGCTTCCTTGCGGAGAGCGTGAACTGGATCTGGCCCTTTTCGCCGTTCGTGACCGGGAAGTCGTCGTCCACGGCAAGACCCCAATCGGGCTGGCCATCTTTTTCCAGATAATAGCGCATGTCGTCCATGCCGCTTTCTTCATTGGAGCCAAAGACCAGACGAATGTCGTTGTTCAGGGGGACCTGCTTCTCTTTGAAAAATGCGAGGGCGTACAGCGTGGCGATCAGGGGGCCCTTGTCGTCCACCACGCCGCGTCCGACGATATAATCGCCCTGAACGGTGCCGCCGAAGGGCGGGTAGATATCGTCATCGTCCACCGGGACCACATCCGCGTGGGAGGCAATCACCAGCCGCCGGCCTTTGGCTTGCGGAGACAGCTTTGCCTCCACGCAGCGGTAGTCGTGATTGACAACGGTCAGATCCTTTTCCCGGCAGAGATCCGCGCAAAAATCAAGTGCGCGTGCGCAGTCGGGACCGTAGGGATAAGCGCCGGAATCGAACTGTGCGATGCTGGGGATCTGCACGAACTCGCACAATTTTCGGACGATCTCCTCTTTGTGCTGTGACAGGTAGCCATCAATTTCTTCTTTCCAGTTCATTTTTTCCTCCATCAAAATTTTGCTCGTCTTTAACAGTCGGATCTTCGTCGCGTGCATTGACATTTCGATGCATTTCGTTTATGATAAAAAATAAACCACGCAAGGAACATTTTATATATACAAAATATATGCACGATAATTTTATATATATTAAAATCCCTACGTGTAGTATAGCGCGGAGTTCCTTGCTTTGCAAGAAGGAAACACGTTTTTTGACAGGTGAAAAATATACAAAAAATATGACAAAAATTTTACTGCCATCAAAATTCAAAGGAGGAAATTATGACAGAAAACGAACAAATCGGAGCGAAAATAAAGGCACGTCGACTCCAGAAGGGGCTGACATTGAAACAACTCGGTGATTTAACGGATCTTTCGGTGGGCTTCCTTTCTCAGGCCGAACGCGGCCTGACCACCATCAGCCTGAACTCTCTTTACCGCCTTGCAACGGGACTGGACACGGATGTGAGTTTCTTCTTCGGCGAGGCGGAGGAGGAAAAAAAGGAGAACTTCATCGTTCGCGGCTATGAGCGCAACTGCCTTCGGACGTCTCCTGATTTCGTATACTACGCGCTTTGTCCGAACCCGGAGCACTCGGCGCTGTTCCCGGAGATCTATGAATTGCGTCCGGGCGCGGGCAGGGACAAGGACTTTTTCCAGAATAAGCAGGAGGAGTTTCTCTATGTTATTGAAGGAACGCTGAAAGTGTGGATCAATGACTGCGAGTATACGCTCTACCCGGGCGACAGCATGTGGATCCCCTCAAACTACAAGCACAAATGGCAGAATGAAACGCCGCACATTGTAAAGATCCTTTCTGTCGGGATCCGGCTTGACCATATGTAAGCGCTCTACAGCCGGAAAGAGGCGGCGCGCACTATTTACAAACGTGCGCGGAGCGGTTACACTAATGAGCGGAGGCGATTGCATGAAAAGCAGAAAGCATGTGCTGTGGAAGCTCTTTCTTTCCACACTGTATCTCAGCGCGTTTACATTTGGCGGCGGCTACGTGATCGTGACGCTTTTGAAGCGGAAATTTGTCGATGAGCTGCACTGGATCGAGGACGAGGAAATGCTCGATCTGGTCGCCATCGCGCAGTCCGCGCCGGGAGCAATCGCGGTCAACGGCGCGATCGTCGTGGGATACAAGCTCGCGGGCGTGCCGGGTGTGCTGGTCGCGATCCTCGCGGCGGTCTTGCCGCCGTTTTTCATCATCTCTGTGATCTCGTATTTCTACGCGCTGTTCCGCGACAATTTCGTTGTCGGCAAGGTGCTCGCCGGGATGCAGGCCGGCGTCGGCGCGGTCATCGCGTCCGTCGTGTGGGACATGGGAAGCGGCGTCGTGAAGCAGAAAAGCGTCCTATCCGACCTCATCATGGCCGCGGCGTTTGTCGCCGCCTGCGTGTTCCGGGTGAACGCGGTGTACATCATTCTGTGCTGCATCGCGCTTGGCGCGGCGCGGACGCTGCTTGTGGGCAGGAGGAAAAAAGCATGACCTATCTACAGCTTTTCCTGAGCTTTTTGCAGATCGGAGCCTTGAGCTTCGGCGGCGGCTATGCCGCCATGCCGCTCATTCAGGAGCAGATCGTCACGCGGCACGGCTGGCTCAGCATGGGCGAGTTCACGGACCTTGTCACCATCGCCGAGATGACACCCGGCCCCATCGCGATCAACGCCGCGACCTTCGTCGGCACGCGCGTGGCCGGAATTCCCGGCGCGATGGCAGCGACGGTGGGCTGCATTCTGCCCGCCTGCATCCTCGTGACGCTGATCGCAAGGCTTTACCTCAAGTACCGCGACCTCGCCGTTTTGCAGGGTGTGCTCGGCTCGCTCCGGCCGGCGGTCGTGGCGATGATCGCCTCCGCCGGCATCCTGATCCTGCTCAACGCCTTCTGGGGCGGCGCGGGCGTGACGCTCGCGGGCACGAATTGGGTCATGGCCGCCATCTTTGCCGGGTGCTTTGCGCTGCTGCGCGGCACGAAGCTCAGCCCGATCGCGGTCATGCTGCTGGGCGGCGCGGTGAATCTGCTCGTCTCCATCCTGCCGTTTTCAAAATGAGATGCGCGGCGGCCTGTGCACAGAAATGATTGGAGGAAACAGAAATGAAGGACTACATTTCATCTGCAAAGCAGCTTGGGTTTACGGATGCGGCGCTGCTGCCGGTCGAGGCGCTCGTTGTCGTCCCGGAATACCGCGCCTTCTGTGAGCAGAATCTCTGCGGAAACTACGGCGTGCTGCCGGCCTGCCCGCCGATGAGCGGCACCGTCGAGGAAATGACGGCAAACATGCGGCGGTTCGGCACGGCGCTGATCTTGATGATCGAGACGACACCCGCCGACCTCTGGGACACAGCGGAGCAGAAGGCCGCAAAGCGGCGGCAGAATCTTCTGACGGAGCAGCTGATGGCCGCGATGCGCGCGGACGGCATGACGGAGCTTCTGATGATGGGCGTAGGCCCGTGGAAGGGCGCCTCGTGCATGTCGGCCTACTGCGTGGACGCGCAGAAGATGGCGGACGCCGTCCACATGACGTGCTGGGCAAACGACGGCAGGACCCGCTATTTCTCGCTGATCCTGTTTTAGAGGACGGCTCGCCAAACGACTCGCGTTTCCTGCGAAAAATAGGAAAAGTGCTCAATTTGCATCACGCAAATTGAGCACTTTCACAATAACTTGGCGGAGTGGGTGGGATTCGAACCCACGGTACCGTTGCCGGTACACCTGATTTCGAGTCAGGGCCGTTATAACCACTTCGATACCACTCCACGGGGAGCCGAACGAGTCATTGCTTGTTATTATAGCAGGCGGCGGGCGGAAAATCAAGCGTTCAGATGCGCTTGCGGCGCTGTCCGGGGAAAATTTTTTCGCGGCTGCAACTTCTGCCTGCCGTTTTCGTCTTTATCTGTACAGAGGGACGGCGCACGTCCGCGCAGGGGCGCGCCGCGTGCAAAATCTTAATTCTTTCTGAATTTGCGGCGGCTTCGCTTTCCTTTTATTTGGGAGTGTGGTATGATGCCACTGTAAAAGCAGAGATATTTCAGCAGCTAAGCAGGAGGTTTTTTATGATGAAAACGAGAATTCTTGCGTTTTTGCTCGTTTTTTGCATGTTGTTCGGCGTACTTGCCGGATGCAGCAAGGATCTGGACGACGCTGACCCGAGCAAGCCCGGAAAGAGCGACGGCAACAAAACTCCGGGGACGGCGACGGACGCCGCACAGCAGACGAGCGCCAAATACGCCTACACCTTGGATGAGCTGCCGCTGATGCTCGATGTAAAGGCGAACTATATAAACCCCATGTGTGTCGCGGGCGACTATCTGTATGTCTCGGTGGAGCTGTCCACGAGCACCGGCGTTGACCAGCCGCTGAGCAGCGGTGCGGCGTCTGTCACCGCAGAGGAGGACATCCCCATCACGGACCGCGAGCCGGACGCCATCATTGACGACCCGGTGAACGAGCCGGTCACCGATGAGCCGGAACCCCCTGCAGAGGAGAATCCCGACGGCGCCGGCAACACCGAGATCTACACCTCCGTCACGCGCCTGTATCGCGTGGATCTGGCCACCGGCAACGCCGAGCAGATGCCCGGCTACACCACGCCGGAGATCCCGGAGGGCTTCTCCGGATACACCTCCGTCAACCGCATCACGGCGGGTACGAACGGCTCGGTGTGGATCTATGACACGATGAACTCCTACATGGTCGTCTCCGACCCGAACGGCACGGACTACGACGGCATTCACTATGATAGCGGCGATTATGTCGAGGGCCCGTCTGCCTACCGCCTGCGCCAGTTCTCTGCCTCCGGCGAGGAGCTTGCCAGCGTTGACATCACCGGCGAGGACGGCTACGTGAGGAAGAACCTCATCGCTGTCGATGAAAACGACCACCTCTACTTCAACAACTGGGAAGAAAACACCGCGACCATCGAGGATGCAAGCGGAAAGGTTCTCAAGACGCTCGACCTGAATCAGAACAACGGCTATATGATGACCTTCTGCGATCAGGCTGCCATCCAAATCTACGACGGCGAGAAGAATCAGGTGACGATCCAGCTCATCGATCCCGAGACTCTTGAGCTTGGCGAGCCGATCGAGCCGCCGACGAACGCATGGTCGTACATGCGCTCGTATGACGAGGCCTACGACTACTACTACATTTACAACAACGATCTCTACGGCTACAAGCAGAAAGAGCGCGTCAGCGAGCAGATCGTCTCGTGGATGGACTGCGACATCGACTCGAACTACGTTCAGGGTACATATCCGCTGCGCGACGGCCGCATTCTCGGCATCTACAGCGAGAATTACGGCATGGTCTCTGACGCCGCCATGGGCGTAGAGACGGGCATTGACGCTTCCAACGTTGAGGGTGGGATGCAGCCGAGCGGCTATACGCTGCTGTTCCTGACGAAGACGGATGCCTCGAACGTCAAGCCGAAGACCGTCCTGACGCTGGCGTGCATGTATATGGACTGGAATCTCAAGAGCCGCATCGTCGCCTTCAACAAGGCGAGCGAGGATTACCGCATCGTCATCAAGGACTACTCCCAGTATGCCACGAACGACGATTATTACGCGGGCGTCACGAAGCTCAACACCGAGATCCTCTCCGGTCAGGTGCCGGATCTGATCTACACGCCGAGCATGCCTGTTTCGCAATACGCCGCGCAGGGCATCCTCACCGACCTGCGGCCCTACATTGACGCAGACCCCGAGCTGAGCGGCGACCATCTCATGGCGCATGTGCTCGACGCAGCCAGCATTGACGGCAAGCTCTATCAGGCGTTCAGCTCCTTCTCCATCGCCTCTGCGATCGGCCTGAGCAAGGTGGTTGGGGAGTATGACCAGTGGACGCTGACCGAGGTCAAGGACGCACTGAGCAAGCTCAAGCCGGGCGCGACGGTCTTCTCCTTCGACTGGACGCGCGAGCAGGTGCTCCAGAGCTGCTTCTCCCGCAGCTATGAGGCCTTCATCGACTGGGACACCGGCAAGTGCAGCTTTGACGGTCAGGACTTCCGCGAGCTGCTGGAGTTCGTCAACTCCTTCCCCGAGAACTTCAACTACAATGACGTGGACTGGAGCCAGATCAAGTATGACGTCGAGGCGCTGAATGCCGGCGATCAGCTTCTGATCGACAGTGGCCTCTACTCGCTCGACAGCTACGGCTGGACGCTGGCGTCGTTCGGCGGGCAGGACATCACCTTTGTCGGCTATCCCAGCGCCACCGGCAACAACAACGTCTTTAGACTTGGCGATGGTCTGTGCATCTCCTCGACCTGCAAGGACAAGGACGGCGCATGGTCGTTCGTGCGGACGCTCTTTACCAAGGAGTTCCAGGAGGAGAACCGCTGGAACAGACTTCCCACCAACGCCGACGTCTTCAACGCCATCGTCAAGGACATGATGACGCTCAAGTATCAGACCGACTCCGAGGGCAACTATGTGCTCGACGAAAACGGCCAGAAGATCGTGGAGCCGAAGGCCTCCTACTGGTTCGAGGACGACAGGACCTATGACATCGACGTCTTCACGCAGGAGCAGATCGATCAGGTCATGGACCTGTACAACAAAACGAATCTGGTCATGACGGACGATCAGAACATCCTTGATATCGTCAAGGAGGAGACCGCCGGATACTTCGCCGGTCAGAAGTCTCTGGACGACACCGTTCGCCTCATCCAGAACCGCGTCAGCCTGTACGTCGCGGAGCAGAAGTAAACAGCATAGACAACGGGCGCTTCTCCGAATGGAGAAGCGCCCGTTGAGCTTGTAAAAAAGTCTTTTTGACAAGCTCTCAAACGCGAACCGCGGGGGCTTGGTTCGCGTTTGAAAAGGCTGCACCCGGCTGCGCGCATAATTTGTGCGCTGTTTGCGCACAAATTCCACACTTGCCGGGCGTTTTGTGTTTTGTCCGATGCCGCAGCGTTTAGAAAAAGTGCCGGTGGCACTTTTTTAGCGTAGGCCGAAGCGGCTATGCCGCGAGGGGGAACCACGTGGGGCGCATCGCCTGCGGGCGCGAACTCTACGAGGTTTTTGACAGACTGTCGTTCGTGCCGTTTACAGCACCTTTGCGAGAAAATCCTGAAGGCGCGGGCTTTTCGGCGCGGTGAAAAGCTCCTCCGGCGAGCCCTCCTCGATGAGCTTGCCGTCCGCCATGAACAAAACGCGGCTGGCGACCTCGCGGGCAAAGCCCATCTCATGCGTCACGACCACCATCGTCATGCCGTCCTCGGCCAGCTCCTTCATGACCTCCAGAACCTCGCCGACCATCTCCGGGTCGAGCGCGCTCGTCGGCTCGTCAAAGAGCATGACCTCCGGCTCCATCATGAGCGCGCGGACGATGGCCACGCGCTGCTTCTGTCCGCCGGAGAGCTGCGCGGGATAGGCGTTTCCCCGGTCGCCGAGACCGACACGCTGCAAGAGCTTCAGCGCCTGCGCCTCCGCTTCCTCCCGCGGCTTGTGCAGCAGCTTCACGGGCGCAAGTGTCATGTTGCGCAGAATGGTCATGTGCGGAAAGAGGTTAAAATGCTGGAACACCATGCCCATCTTCTGCCGGTGGAGGTTGATGTTGCAGCGCTTGTCGGTGATATCGACACCGCCGAACAGGATCTGACCGCTTGTCGGCACCTCCAGAAGGTTCAGACAGCGCAGGAACGTGGATTTGCCGGAGCCGGACGGGCCGATCACAACGACGACCTCGCCCCTGCGGATGTCGGTGGAAACGCCGTCGAGCGCCTTGATTGCGGACGCGCCGGGAAAATGCTTTTTCAGGTCCCGGACCTGAATCAGAGCGTCAGTGGTCACTGCTGCGCAGCCTCCTTTCAAGCTTGCTTACCAGATAGGAAAAGAACACGACCATGAGCAGGTACAGCGCCGCCACGATCAGCAGCGGCATGGCCTGAATGTAGGTCTGCGAACGGATGATCTCGCCGCCCTTGGTGAGGTCGTTGACGGCAACATAGCAGGCAACGGAGGTCTCCTTCAAAAGCACGATGAATTCATTTGCCAGCGCGGGCAGAACGTTTTTGAGTGCCTGCGGAATGACGATGCAGAACATCGTCTGTGGGAAATTCAGGCCCAGCGACCGGCCTGCCTCGTCCTGACCCGCGTCTACGGCCATGATGCCGCCGCGAATGATCTCGGCGACGTAAGCGCCGGAGTTGATGCCGAAGGTCAGCATGGCAACGGGCGTGCCGTCGCGTGCGGTGGAGAAAACGACGAAGAACATGATGAGGATCTGAATCATGGCCGGCGTGCCGCGAATCACGGTCAGGTAGATCTTGCACAGAAAGTCGGCAATGTTCAGAAGCACGCGCCCCGGGCCGGGGCGCATCGTCTCGCGCGTCTTATCATGGGTGGAACGGATGATGGCGACAACGGTTCCGATCAGGATACCGAGCAGAACGGCAGCCAGCGCGATTTGAATGGTGTTCCCAAGACCCTTTACAATGTATTTCCAGCGATCCTTGGTGATAAAGCAGGTGACAAAATCGGCTGCGGCCTTCTTGAGCCAGTCTGACATGGCGGATACGCTCCTCTCTTTTCAATTTCAGCACACAGCGGCGGGACGAAGCGTGGCTTCGTCCCGCCGCAGGGTATTTTGTGTCGTTTTGCAGCGGCCTGCGCTGCGGAAAAGCGACTACTTGCCGATGTACTTGCCGACGATGCTCTGGAGCGTGCCGTCGGCCTTCAGCTCGGAAAGCGCCTTGTTGACCTTCTCCAGAAGCTCCGTGTTCTCCTTGGCGATGGCAATGGCGTAATCCTCAACGGCGTATTCCGTGTCGAGGATATGCAGGCCCTCGTTGGCAGCGACCAGCGCTTTGGCAGGCTCATTGTCGAGGATGACGCAGTCGACCTGGCCGTTTTTCAGGGCCTCCACAGCGTCCGTCGTCTTGCCGAAGGACTTGACGGTGCCGAGACCGGCTTCCTCGATGTCGGACGTGGCATAGAGAAAGCCCGTGGTGCCGGCCTGCGTGCCGACGACGGTGTTGGCGCCGTCCGCGAGCAGATCATCGACCGAGGTGATGGCGCTGTCGTCCTTGACAATGACGACCTGCACGCCGGTGGCGTAGGAGTCGGAGAAGCTGACCTGCTCCTTGCGCTCGTCAGTCACGGTCATACCGGCCATGCCCATGTCATATTTGCCGGTCTGGATGCCGGGGATGATCGAGTCAAACGCGATGTCGGTGACCTCCAGCTCCATACCGAGCTTTTCGGCGATGGCCTGCGCGACCTCAACGTCGATGCCGACGATCGCGTCGCCGTCGTAGTACTCATACGGCGGGAAGGTGGCCTCGGTCGCCATGGTCAGCTTGGCGGCGTCGGAAGCGTCGGAAGCGGGCTCGTCATCTTTGGCTGTCGAGGTGCAGGCGGCAAGACTCAGTACCAGAATGACTGCAAGAAGCAGTGCAAGAAGCTTTTTCATATTCGATTCCTCCATACGGTTGTTGATTTGTGCGTGCTCATAAGTATACACAACAGGCGCATAAAAATCAACGGCTGCGTGCGGAACAACCTGCACAAAGTTCCGAAAAAACAAATATATAAATCGTGCATAATCTACAAAAACGTGCATATATACAGAAATAATGCGGGGGATGCAGCGGGGGCCGCAGGCTTGGAGACAGGGGGCGGCAAAGAATGCAGTATGCATAAAATAATGAATATTATGCAAAACGGCGCAAAAAAGACCTCCCCGGCTCCGCCTTGACGGATGCGGGGAGGCAGGAAAAAGGAAAGGGGCTCAGACGCGGAAGCGGGACAGGATGCGTTCCTTGGCGGCCCCACGCTTTTTTCGCGCGGGGCTGCGCCGCAGGCAAAGCGCCACGGCGGTTCGGTCATCGGCGTCGTCACCGCCGCAGGCGAGCACGCCGGAGGCGAGCTCCCGCGGCGAACGCCCGGCGTAATCGCGCAGGAGCCGTTCGGCCTGCGCGGCGTCCACGCCGTCAGAGATCATGAGCAGCATTTCACCGCCGCCGAGCGACACGCGCATACACTGCGGGCGCAGGCGGCTGCCGCCTGCGACGCCGGGCGGCGAGGGCGAGCCGAGCTTGCACGTCCGGCGCGCCAGCTTGAGATAGGATGGGGCGGCACCCCACTTGTGCAGGAAGCCCTCGCCGGTGACGAGGCTGACCTGAAGCAGATCGACGGTGGAAAACCCGGCGTCACCGCGCAGAAGATAGACCCCGCCGAGCATCTGCATGGCATCCTGCGGCTCAAAGCCGGCCGCGATCAGCTCGGAGAGGACGCGGATCGCGCCGGCGCTCTCCCGGGAGGCCTCCTCGCCGGTGCCCATGCCGTCGCAAAGCAGGACGTAATACCACTCGCCGCAGGTGAAGCAGCTCCCGTGGTCGCCGCTGACCGACGCGCCGCGCACGCCGCGCGCGCGAAAACCGAGGTCGGGCGTAAAGACCGGCGGGACGGCGGACGGTTCGGGCCGCTCGACGGCGGCTTGCAGCAGACGGGCGAGGAAGCGGTACTGGTCGGCAACGACGGCGCGGCTTTCGGCAAGGCGGCTCTGACATTGCAGACGCAGCCGGTGGCTGTCGAGCGCGTCGTTGACGGCGGCAAGAAAGCCGTCCGGGCAGCGGCAGCGGGCGAGAAATGCCTCCGGCAGGTCGGAGCGCTCCGCCGCGCCGCGCTGCAAAATGCGCGATGCCGCGCCGGAAAGCGAGCGGTATGTTTCGGCGGCGTGCGTTTCCCAGCAGTCGCGGTAGTGGCCGCAGCTTTGGCAGAGCGTTTCGGCGGCGCTGTCAAAGACGGCCGCAGACTGCGGGCCGGGGTCGCGGATGCGGGCGCGGTCAAGGGCTCTGCCGATCTCGTTGAGCAGGTCACAGGCGCGGCGAAGCTCGCTCAGCCGCGCGTCGAGGGCGGCGGACTGCCGTTCGTCGAGCGACTGCCGCAGGCTCTGCGGCGCGGCCAGCGCCAGAAGGACGCCGAGAAACGCGCCCGCGAGCATGGCAAGGCCCGCTCCGCCGGAGAAGAGAACCGCAGAGAGGCAGCAGACCAGAAAGGCGGCGGCGCGCGGAATGCGCGAGGAAAGAAACGGCGTCCGGCAGACAAGCGCGGCAAGCGAAAAAACAGCCGTCATGGACGGCTCCGCGCCGCACGTCAGATCGAGCGCCAGCCCGCAGGCCGCTGCCGTCAGGAGCGCATCCGCGCTGGAGAGCGCGAGAAAGACCGCGCCGGAGGCGAGGACTGCGCTCAGCGGAATGCCGCCCGGAAGGCGGACGGCGCTGCACCCGGCAAGCAGGAACAGCGCGAGCAGGCCGCGCGCGGAGCGGCTTTTTTCGTGCAGCGCGGCGGAAAAAACGGCGGTGCAGACGGCGAGCAGCAAAAGCCGCGCACAGAAAAATACAATCTCACGCCCCTGCGCACCGCCGGACAGCAGGCTCAGCGTGCCGATCAGCGCGTAGAGCGTGCACGCCGACGCGGGCGGGAACCATTTGCGGTCGCGCGGCAAAAGATCTGAAAAAATGCAAAGCTCGGCGAGGATCAGAAATCCCGCCGCCGCGGGCTCAAAGACGCCCGCCGCGCCCCAGAAGGCGAGATAGCCGCAGACGGCTCCGAAAAACGAGCAGACGGCGGCGAGCGAAAACGGCATGGCCGCCAGCAGCGCCAGCGCCGCCGGCACGCTCCTGCCGAGAAGGCGGATGCCCGCCAGAAGAAAACAGGCACAGAATGCGGCTGCGCACTGCGCCGCGAGGCGGAGCGCGGAGCTTGCGGCGAAGCGGACGCAGAGATCCCGCCGGAGGCTGTGCAGTTTTCCGGCAAATGCGGCGCGCTGTTTCATAAAAAGCCCTCCTGACGGGAAGATTTTGCGTGTCCTGCGTTATCTTAACACAAGCTGTTGGGCAAAATGCGTCGGGAAAGGGGGCTTGGCCGAGAAAAGGAAGTTTCTTCTTGCAAGGCGGCGGGAAAATGCGTACAATGAAAACAGAAAACGCCGCAGGCGCGCGTCTGCGGCAGAGAACATCACGACGGGAGGCCGATGTATGGCAACGGAGCTTGAGATCAAATACGCGGTGGGCGATTTGCAGCTGCTCGACTGTATGCTCTGCGACCCGATGATCCGGGAAAAAATGCACACCGGAGCGTTCCGGAACATCCGGATGGAGACGACCTATTACGACACGCAGGACGGCGCGTTTTCCGCGCGGAAGTGGACCTACCGCCTGCGCCGGGAGAATGAGCGCAGCGTCATCACGCTCAAAACGCCGGGTTCGGGCTATGAGCGCGGCGAATGGGAATGGGAAGGCGAATATCTGGACGAGGCGCCGGAGGCACTGATCGCGGCGGGCGCGCCGGAGGCGCTGCGGACGCTTCTGGACAAGGCGGAGCTGACGATCGTCTGCGGCGCGAGCTTCACGCGCATCGCGGCAGACCTGACGCTCGAGGGCGCACGGTGCGAGCTGTGCGGCGACATCGGCTGGCTGACCGGCGGCGGACGGCGGGAGCCTCTGTGCGAGCTGGAGCTGGAGCTGAAGGGCGGCAGCGCGGAGGCCATGCTGGCGTTTGCCCGCAAGCTGGCCGGAAAATACGGCCTGCGCGAGGAGCAGAGAAGCAAATTTGCCCGCGCCCGCGCGCTGGCTGCGGCGCGGTGACGCTTGTGCTTTTGTGGTTTTGTGATATAATACACATACTATCCGGCGCGCTCCGCGAGAACGCGCCGAACATTTCGGAGGTTCGCTATGAACACGGATAAAAAGCTGAACATGACCATGCTGTGCGATTTTTATGAGCTGACGATGGGAAATGGCTATTTCCAGTCGGGCTATAAAGACCGGATCACCTATTTTGACGTTTTCTTCCGCACAGTCCCCGACAACGGCGGCTTTGCCATTGCGGCGGGACTGGAGCAGGCGGTGCAGTACATCCAGAACCTGCACTTTGATGAGGAGGACATTGCCTACCTGCGCGGGCGCGGCATTTTCTGCGAGGGCTTTCTGAACTATCTGCGCGATTTCCGCTTCACGGGCGATATCTGGGCGGTGCCGGAGGGCACGCCGATCTTCCCGCGTGAGCCGATCATGACCGTCCGCGCGCCCGCCATTGAGGCGCAGCTCGTTGAGACGTTCCTGCTGCTCACCATCAACCATCAGAGCCTGATCGCCACCAAGGCCAACCGCGTCGTCCGCGCGGCAAAGGGCAGAACGGTGCTGGAATTCGGCTCCCGCCGCGCGCAGGGCAGCGACGGCGCGATCCTCGGCGCACGCGCGGCGTACATCGGCGGCTGCGCCGGAACGGCATGCACCATCTCCGACCAGCTCTACGGCGTCTACGCCGGCGGCACGATGGCACACTCGTGGGTGCAGATGTTCGACTCGCAGTATGAGGCGTTCAAGGCCTACTGCGAGATCTACCCCGACAACCCCACGCTGCTGGTGGACACCTACAACACGCTCAAAAGCGGCGTCCCCGACGCCATCCGCGCCTTCAATGAGGTCCTGAAGCCCCGCGGACTGACGAAGTGCGGCATCCGCCTCGACTCCGGCGACATGACGTATCTGACGAAAAAGGCGCGCAAAATGCTCGACGAGGCGGGCTGGGAGAGCTGCAAGATCTCCGTGTCGAACGCCCTCGACGAGTATCTGATCCAGGATCTTCTCAATCAGGGCGCGTGCATCGACATGTTCGGCGTCGGCGAGCGGCTCATCACGGCCAGATCCGAGCCGGTCTTCGGCGGCGTGTACAAGCTGACCGCCGTGGAGGATGCGGACGGAAACATCCTCCCCAAGATCAAGATCAGCGAGAACGTGGGCAAGATCACGAACCCGCACTTCAAAAAGCTCTACCGCTTCTTCGGAAACGACACCGGCAAGGCCATCGCGGACTATCTCTGCGTGTATGACGAGACGGTGGACGATTCCAAGGATCTGGAGATCTTCGACCCGTCCGCGACGTGGAAGCGCAAGACGGTCTATGACTTCACGGCGAAGGAGCTGATGGTGCAGGTGTTCCGCAGCGGCGAGCTCGTCTACGACCTGCCGCCGCTGAAGGACATCCAGAAATACTGCGCCGAGCAGGTTGACACCCTCTGGGACGAGGTCAAGCGTTTTGACAATCCGCACACCTATTATGTGGACCTGTCGCAGAAGCTGTGGGATATCAAGAACGATCTGCTCAACAATAAGGGCAAATGATGCGGAAAAAGAGCGCGCAGGTCGCGCTTTGCGGTGTGCTGGCGGGTCTGGCGGCGGCATTGATGGCGCTGGGCGGCATCCTGCCTGCGGCGACCTACTGCGCGCCGCTGCTGGCAAGTCTGGTGCTCATTCCGGCGCGTGAGGAGTGCGGTGCAAAGGCGGCGTGGCTGCTGTATGTGGCGGCGGCGCTGCTGAGCCTGTTCCTCTGTGCGGACAAGGAGGCGGCGGTGCTGTTTCTGGCGCTGGGCTACTACCCGCTCGTGCACAAGGCGCTGGAGGCGGTGAAGCCGAGGGCGCTGGTCGTCGTGTGCAAGCTGGCGCTGTTCAACATCGCGGTCTGCGCGGTCTATGCGCTGCTGCTGTTCGTGCTCGTGTCCGAGGCGCTCCGCGCGGAGTTCCACGAAACGACGCGCATCATGCAGCTCGTGCTGCTGGCGGCCGGAAATCTGGTGTTTTTGCTGTACGATCTGGTGCTCCGGCGGCTCGAGCCGCTCTACAGAGTGCGCTTGCAGCCGGTGCTGCGCAAGCTGTTCCGCTGATTTCTCGTGAATAGACAAATCCTCCCGCCGGACGATGTCCGGCGGGAGGATTTCAGACTGTCAAAAACCTCGTAGAGTTCGCGCCCGCAGGCGCGAATGAAATCTTAATTTGTTTTGTCCGGTGGCGTGTACATCGGACAAAACACGCTACGCCCGGCAAGTGTGGAATTTGTGCGCAAGCAGCGCACAAATTATGCGCGCAGCCGGGTGCAGCCTTTTCAAACGCGAACCCAGCCCCGCGGTTCGCGTTTGAGAGCTTGTCAAAAAGACTATTTTGACAAGCTCAAGCGCCCATTTCACGGTGAAGTGAAATGGGCGCTTTTGATATGCAGGGGATCATTCTTTGACGGTGCCGTCGGCGTTGAAAAGGGGCAGGGGATTGAGGTAGATGATGTCGTCGCGATTCTGCGCGTCACCCTCGGCCAGAACCGCCATGCGTCCGGCAACGGTGCCGCCGGCATCCACGACCAGCTCCTCCATCGCCTTGAGCGAATCGCCGGTCGAGATGACGTCGTCCACGATCAGGATGCGCTTGCCGCGGATGCGCGCAGCGTCCTCACCGCTGAGGTAGAGATCCTGCTCATGCTGGGTGGTGATGGAGTGGACGGTCACATGGATGGGGTCGGTCAGATAGACCTTCATGCCCTTGCGTGCAATGAAATAGGTCTTTGCGCCGCTCTGCCGCGCCATTTCGTGGATCAGCGGGATGCTCTTGGCCTCGGCGGTCAGCAGATAATCGTAATCCTTCGGCGCGCGCGCCAGAAGCTCCCGCGCACACGCCACGGTGATCTCTGCGTCGCCGAACATAACGAATGCGCCGATGTAGAGATCGTCCGCGACCTTGCACAGCGGCAGATCCCGGTCAAGACCGGCAATGTTCATGGTATATTTCATGATTTTCGTCTCCTTATGCCGGTTGTCCGGCGAAGCTGAATCTATTATATGTGCAGAATGGACAAATGTCAATCGGCGTGCCGCGCGGGCGGTTACGCCTTCTTTTTTGCGCGGCGGAGCACCTGCAGGATGCGGAGCGCGGATTTTTCCAGCGTCACGCGCGTCGGCTCGGCGTCATAGCGCTCGTTGTCGGCAAGGAACATGCCGCCGAACTTCCAATCGACGACCATGGAGCTTGCCAGTGCGCTGTCCTCTCCGGGGAGCTGACCGTTCAGCGTCCGGTCGGGGATGAGCACGGCGGGATAGGCGCTGCACGCGATCTCAAACGGAAGACCGTAGAGGCTGCGGTAGGCGTTCTGTGACAGCTCGCCGGACGCAGGCTGGACGGCCCGCAGGACGGGCGCGCCGTAGTGGCTCGCGCCGCGCGCGATCGCCGCCGCACACAGGCCGGAGACGACCGGATCCTCCGACCAGCACTCGCAGAACGCGGCCTGACGCGGCGTGCGCAGGAGATTTGCGCCGGGCGCCAGCCAGAGGTCGATGCCGAACTCCGCCATTTCGCGGCCGATGCCCGCGCCCACGGCGCGGATCAGCTCCGGGTCGAACGAGCAGGCAAGCAGACTTGCCGACGGAAATGCGGTGCAGTACTGACGGCGGATGACCTTGTCGGTCTCCTCGTCGCGGACGTCCTTTTGCAGAGCAAGGCCCTCGCTTCCCGCGGCGATCTGGAGCTTCGGGATGCCGTAGCGCTCCAGCGCGGGCGACGCGCCCAGCGCGCCGGGAACGTCCGGCTCCGCCTGACCGAAGCCGCAGACGAGCTCGCGCAGGCTGTGGTCATCCATCGAGGCGATGAGCTGGAACGGCGAGCACCAGCCGCGGCGCACGTCATCCAGCGTATGCTCCTTGCCGTCGGCGCGGCAGCCGGTGAAGGTCTTGCCCTTTCTGCGGCTCCGGCGCGGGAGATTGCGGTCGGAGAAGCGGATGGCATGGCGGCGCGCGGCAGCCAGCTCCTCCTGCTCCTCGGGATAGGTGAAGCCCGCACCGCAGCGCGGACGGTCGGAAACGGCGGGCATCTGCATGGGTGTGATGGCCTGCACAACGGCGCTGCGCGTCAGACGCAGGGAACCGGCAACGTAGGTCGAGCGGCTGCTCGTGCCGACGCGGATGTCATAATAGCCCTCCTCCAGCACGAATGCCGAAGCGCTTTCGCGGAAGACAGCCATCTCCGTGACCGGGAAGCGGAGCGTCAGCACCTGCTTTTCACCGGGGTCGAGCGGGCGCGTCTTCTGGAAGCAGTCGAGCTGCCAGCACGCTCCGCGCTCAGAGTCGGGCGTGGAGAAATAGACCTGCACGACCTCCTGCACGGGATAGGTCTCGCCGGTGTTTTCGACCTCTGCCGTGACCACCACGTCACAGCCGTCCAGACCCATCGACACCGAGGTCAGCTCCGCCTTGCCGTAGCCAAGCCCGTAGCCGAAGGGGTAGAGCACGTCTCTGCCGAAGGAATCAAACCAGCGGTAGCCGATGAAGCGGTCGAGCGCCTGCGCGGCCTCGTCAAACTGCGAAAGCGTCACCGGCCAGCTGTGCGCCAGACGGCCGGACGGCATGACGCGCGCCGTCAGCAGGTCTGCCAGCGCGTAGCCGCCCTCCTGACCGGCAATGCCCATGAACACGATCGCGGGCACGAGCTGCGCGAGCTCACCGAGTTCCATATAGCCCGGCGTGTTGAGCACGAGCACCGTGCGCTCAAACGACGCGCAGACCGTCCGGATCATGTCCGTCTCCTGCCGCGTCAGCTCCGGGCGGTAATCCTCCGGCGTGCGCGTGAGCACGACGACCGCCGCCGCGCTGCACTCCGCCAGCTCCTCCATGCTCAGCATCGAGAGCGGGAACTCCTCGCCTGCCTGGTGCTCCATGCACCAGTTGCGGTACTTGTGGACGAGCAGACCGTCCGGCTTTACGACCTCGCTTGCGGCGAGACCGTCGAGCACGCAGATCTTATGCCACGGCTGCATCTGCGCCGTGCAGCAGGCGGTGAAGACCTGCCCCACGCCAAAGACGGCGATGGGCAGCGGCTCCGCGCCGTTTTTTGCGAAGGGAAGGGTGTTGCGGACATTTTTCAGCAGCACCATGCTGCCCGCCGCAGCGGCTCTGGCCGCAAGGGCGTTGTCGGTGATCCGGGGTGTATATTCCATGATGTATCTCCTGTCACATCCACTGAATTCTAACGTTATCATATCACAAAAACGCGATTTTGGAAGCACAAAAAACAATTCCCGCGTCCGCCGCGGCGTCATTTTACAAAAAGTTCACGTATCCGGCGCACGATGGTTTATAATAATCTCTGTATATACAAGAGCCCGGACTTTCGTGCCGGAAACGATACAAAGGAGGCTTCTCCCATGTCCAAAAAGATCCTGATCGTCGAGGACGACCACAATATTTCCGAGCTGCTCCAGCTCTATCTCAAGAACGAGGGCTATGAGACCGTCATCGCAAACGACGGCGGCGAGGGCATCGACCAGTTCCGCAGATTCCGTCCGGATCTTGTCCTGCTCGACCTGATGCTGCCGGTCATGGACGGCTGGGGCGTGCTGCGCACCATCCGTCAGGACTCCAAGGTGCCCGTCATCATGCTGACCGCAAAGGGCGAGACGAGCGACAAGGTCACGGGCCTCAAGCAGGGCGCGGACGACTACATCACAAAGCCCTTCGAGATGAAGGAGGTGCTCGCGCGCGTGGAGGCTGTTCTGCGCCGCACGGCCGAGGAGGAGACGGGCAAGGAGAAAAAGCGCCGTCTGGTGTTCGACAAGCTCATCATCGATCTGGATGCGTTCGAGCTGATCGTGGACGGCAAGCGTGTGGAAACGCCGCCGAAGGAGATGGAGCTTCTGTACCATCTGGCATCGTCTCCCAACCGCGTCTACACCAGAAATCAGCTTCTTGACGAGGTGTGGGGCTTTGACTATTTCGGCGACAGCCGCACCGTGGACGTACACATCAAGCGCCTGCGCGAAAAGCTCGAGGGCGTGTCGGACCGGTGGTCGCTCAAGACCGTCTGGGGCGTCGGGTATAAGTTTGAGGTCGTGTAAGCATGAAAACAACGTTCAGCCGGCAGTTCGCACTGATCGCCGGGCTGCTTCTGGTCTGTATGCTGATCACCGGCGTTTCGTTCTGGTTTCTGATGCGCTCGTATGTCGAGGATGAGAAGGAGCAGACGCTCATGGCGGACGCCGATGCGGTCTCGAATCTGGCGCGGGCGTACAACTCCGCCGGTGAGCTGACAGACAACTGGGGCTTTCTCATGAGCCTTTCCTTTATTTCACACATCGGCGACGCCGAGGCGCTGATCTGCGACGAGCAGGGGCGGGTCATCCTCTGCTCGTGCGAGCAGTTCACATGCAGCCACATCGGCAGGCAGCTGGACGAGGACTTCCGCACGCAGGTCGAGCAGGACGGCGGCGCGTTCCGCTCGGGCGTCCAGCAGAGCATCTACGACGGCGAGCGGCGCTACACGGCGGGAGCCGTCATCGTTTCGGACTCCACCGACGAGCAGATCGGCTTCGTTGTGGTCTCGGCGCCGATGACGCAGGTCTCCGGCTTCATGTCGCGCAGCACGATGCTGTTTTTCTATGCCGCCATTTTCGTTCTGGCGCTTTCACTGATCGCAACGTCGTTCCTCTCGCGCTCGCAGGTGCGGCCGCTTCGCCAGATGGCGGCGGCGGCGCGGCGCTTCGGCCACGGCGACCTCAGCACGCGCGTGCAGGTCTCGCCCAAGAGCACCGAGGAGATCGCGGATCTTGCGCAGGCGTTCAACTCCATGGCGGTGAGCCTTGAGAAATCCGAGCAGCGGCGTCAGGAATTTGTCGCCAATGTCTCGCACGAGCTGAAAACGCCGATGACGACCATCGGCGGCTACATCGACGGGATGCTCGACGGGACCATCCCGCCGGACAAGCAGCAGCACTATATGCAGATCGTCTCCAGCGAGGTGCGCAGGCTCTCACGGCTGGTGCGCAACATGCTGGACATCTCCCGCCTGCAGGCGCAGGGCGTGGACGAGGCGCGCAAGACCCGCTTTGACATGACGGACGTGATCGGCGATGTGCTGATCGCGTTTGAGCAGAAGATCAACGCCAAGCATCTGAATGTGAACGTCGATCTGCCCGACCGCGCCGTCTGGACGCGCGCCGAGCGCGACTCGATCATGCAGGTGACGTACAATCTGGTGGACAACGCCATCAAATTCTGCCCCGACGGCGGGCAGCTCACACTCCGCGTCTTTGCCGACGGCGGAAAGGTGCACACCGTGATCCAGAACACCGGCCCGACCATCGATCCCGAGGAGCTGCCGCTGCTGTTCGACCGCTTCCACAAGGCGGACAAGAGCCGCTCCGCCGACCGCGAGGGCTGGGGACTTGGGCTTTATATTGCGAAGGCCATCGTCGGCGCGCACGGCGGAGACATCCATGCCACCAGCGAAAACGGCGTGACGGCATTTGAATTCACGCTGCCGATGGTGCGCTGATCGAATTTACGAAATATTCAACATTCTTTGCAGAATTCCGCGTATACTGTGAACATAGAACGTGTATTTTATCAGATTTCCAGGGATAAGAAGGTGTCACAATGAGCTATGAGGAACGGGACCATTCCGGCTTCTATGATGACAATTCTATAGATGATCCGTACAGACTGCGCAGCGGCGAGCAGGGCGAGGCGCAGCGTCAGGGCTATGACGCCGCGGGGCCGGGCAGCTATTACGGCGGACAGGGCTATTACGGCGAGCGCCGCTGCACGCCGATGGGCGCGCCGAAGCGCACCAAGCGCCGCAAGGGCGCGATCGTGGCGCTGCTCATCGTGACGCTTCTGGCGGGTGCTGCGTTCGGCGCGGCGCAGGTGCTGCGGCGGTATGTGCTGCCGGCCTACAACGGAAAGCCGCTTCTGAGCCGCACGGATGACACGCCGGAAAACGGGCCGGCGCAGCCGGAGGACGATGCACAGCCGTCCGATCCGGACGAGGCGCTCACGCAAAGCGAGGACCCGTCCGACGACCGGACTGCGCCGGAGCACGGCTCGCATCCGAAGGATGCGGCGGGCGCGCTTGCGGTCGTGCCGTCGCCGAGCGGCGTGGAGACAGTCGTTTCCAGCGCCGAGGGCGCGCTGAGCCTTCAGAGGATCTATGAGAAAATGAGCCCCAGCGTCGTGTCGATCATTGCCACGCTCAAAAACGGCACGGCGACCGGAACGGGCATCATCATGTCGGAATCGGGCTATATCATCACGAACCACCACGTCATTGAGGGCGCGGGGCAGCTCAGCGTCCTGACGCATGACGACCAGCAGTATCCGGCGGAGCTCATCGGCAGCGACACCATCAGCGACCTTGCCGTTTTGCGGATCGAGGCCGACGGCCTCACCGCGGCAGAGTTCGGAGACTCCGATTCGCTGCGCGTGGGCGATTCGGTCGTTGCCATCGGCGATCCGCTCGGCATCCAGCTGCGCGGCACGATGACCTCCGGCATCATCTCCGCCATCAACCGCGACCTCACGGTCGAGGACCGCAAGATGACGCTCATTCAGACGGACGCCGCACTCAACAGCGGCAACTCCGGCGGACCGCTCATCAACTGCTACGGGCAGGTCATCGGCATCAACACGATGAAAATGGGCTCGTATTACGCCGGTACCTCGGTCGAGGGTCTCGGCTTTGCCATCCCGATCTCCGTCGCCAAGCCCATCATCGACGAGCTGCTGGAAAACGGCTATGTCGCGGGACGCCCGGCCATCGGCATCAGCGGCGAGTCCATGCCGGAGTACGCACGCCTCTATTACCGCCTGCCGAAGGGCGTGTATATCACATATGTCTCCGAGACGAGCGATGCGTATGTCAAGGGCATCCGCGAAAATGACATCATCACCGCCGTAAACGGCATCGCCGTGACCTCGATCGACGAGGTCAACGCCGTCAAGAACCAGTATATGGCGGGCGATCAGATCACGCTGACCGTCTACCGCGACGGGAGCTATTACGATGTGGCGGTCAAACTGATGGATCAGGCGCTGCAATGATCAAAAAAACAACAAACGGCGGCGGGTGCAACTGAGGTTGCACCCGCCGCCGTTTGCTTGCGTTATTTCCTGCTTTCAGGCACGCCAGAGCGCCTCGTCGGTGGTCGAGACAGCGACGGCTCCGGCGTCGAGCGCCGCGAGCACGTCCTTTTTCTGCGAGAGCAGCCCGCCTGCGATCACGGGCGTGGAGATCGATGCGCAGATGCGGCGCAGCACGTCCGGCATGACGCCGGGGAGGATCTCAAAGACGTCCGGCTCAACGAGCGCGCGGTCCCGCGCGATGTTTTCCAGCGCCATCGAGTCGATCACGAACACGCGCAGCACGGTGAACAGCCCAAGCTCCTTTGCCCGCCGGATGAGCGCGGGCCGCGTGGAGATCAGGCCGCAGGCGCACGTGGTTTTCGCGATGAAATCCACCGCGATCTCGCGCGGGCTCAGCCCGGCGATCAGGTCGAGATGGACGACCGGATATTTTCCGGCGTCCGCCGTGCGCTGCGTCAGCTCCGCGATGCTCAGAATGTCGCCAAAGAGGAGAAAGACGACCTCGCACTCGGACTCCAGCGCCCGCGCGAGCTGCGCCTCGTTTTTGACGGCGGCAATGACGGGGCAGGCGGTGATGTCGGGCGCCGTCATGCGTGCTCCTCCCAGTCAAGACTCCGGCCGACGGCCTTGTGCCAGCCGCGCAGGAGCGTCTGACGGCGCACCTCGTCCATTTCCGGCGCAAAGGTCAGGTCGCAGTGCCAGAGGCTTTGCAGCTCGTCCGTGCTTTTCCAGACGCCGACGGCGAGACCCGCCAGATACGCCGCGCCCAGCGCGGTCGTTTCGCGGATCATCGGACGGCGCACCGAGCGGCCGAGGATGTCGGACTGGAACTGCATCAAAAAGCGGTCGCGGGTCGCGCCGCCGTCCACGCGCAGCTCGGAGAGCATGACGCCGGAGTCCTTCTCCATCGCATCGACCAGATCGTAGGACTGGTAGGCGATGGACTCCTGCGCCGCGCGGATGATGTGCTCGGGACGGGTGCCGCGTGTGATGCCAAGCAGCGCGCCGCGCGCGTACATGTCCCAGTGCGGTGCACCGAGTCCTGTGAAGGCCGGGACGAGGTAGACACCGCCGGTGTCGGGCACCTTGGAGGCGAAGTATTCCGCGTCGCGCGCCTCGCGGATGAAGTGCAGCTCGTCGCGGAGCCACTGGATGACGGCGCCGCCGACGAAGATCGAGCCCTCAAGGGCATACTGCACCTTGCCGCCGAGACCGATGGCGATGGTGGTGACAAGACCGTGGCGGCTCTCGATGGCCTGCTCGCCGGTGTTCATGAGCAGGAAGCAGCCCGTACCGTATGTATTTTTTGCGTCGCCGGGGCGGAAGCAGCACTGCCCGAACAGCGCCGCCTGCTGGTCGCCGGCGATGCCCGCGATGGGGACGTTCACACCCTGAATGTTGCAGGTGCCGTAGACCTCGGAGGAGTCGTGCACCTCCGGCAGCATCGAGGCGGGGATGTCCAGCTCCTTGAGAAGCCGCTCGTCCCAGCAGAGATTGTGGATGTCGTAGAGCATCGTGCGCGAGGCGTTCGTATAGTCGGTGATGTGGACGCGCCCCTCGGTCAGCTTCCAGATGAGCCACGTATCGACCGTACCGAACAGCAGCTCACCGCGGGCGGCTTTTTCGCGCGCGCCCTCGACATTGTCGAGCAGCCACTTGATCTTTGTGGCGGAAAAATAGGCGTCGAGGACAAGACCGGTCGTCTTTTTGATGTAGTCCGTCAGACCGCGCGCGGCCAGCTCGTCGCAGATGGGCGCGGTACGGCGGCACTGCCAGACGATGGCGTTGTGGATGGGGCGCCCCGTCGTTTTGTCCCAGACGACGGTCGTTTCACGCTGGTTTGTGATGCCGATGGCGGCAATGTCCTGCACGTCGATGCCGGACTGCGTGATGACCTCCATCATGACGCCGTAGATGCTGGAATAGATCTCCATCGGGTTGTGCTCGACCCAGCCGGAGGCGGGATAGTACTGCGTGAATTCCTTCTGCGCGACGGAGACGATGTTCTGATCCTCGTCAAACAAGATCGCGCGGCTGCTGGTCGTGCCCTGATCGAGGGCGAGCAGATAACGGCTCATGGTCTGTCCTCCTGACCTCAAAGTATTCGCTTACATGGATTTGCAGGCAATGATGGAAACACCGGTGCCGAACAGGTTGGGGACGATCACGTCGCCCGCGTGGACGGGTGCATGGACGCACACGCCGTCCAGAAGCGCCATGACGTCGAAGATCCTGCTTTTGTCCACGGCGGCGCTCGTTTTGACCGGCAGGCGGCGGCAGGACGCGCCCTCGATGCGCACCGTGCTGGTCACCATGCGCATCGGGTGCAGAAGCTCGGCTTTGCCGTACTCGGCGCCGCGCTCACACTTGTTTCCGGTCACATTATAACCGTTTTCCTCGTCTACTTTCAAGTGGCATCCGTTCGGACAGACGATGCAGATCAGTTCTTTCATTCCGAAACCTCCTCACAGGCGAGCGTCAGCGTCTGACCCGCCGCCTTTTCCAGCAGCACCCGCGGCAGCGCGACGTGCTCCATCTCGCCGGGCGCCATGTGCTGACGGGCAAATTTTGCGATGACCGCGCCCGTCTCGTCCGTCACGAGCACGCGGCTTTTTGCAAAGCTGCGGTTCACGCGGAACGAGACCTCGGTCCGATCCTCCATCGCCGAAAGGCGGATGTGCTGCGGGACGGTGTAGGTCACGCAAGCGCCGCAGGCGGTGGCGAAGGTCCTGCCGTCTGCCGCCGCGCCGTGCAGAATGTATCCGGCGGCGCTCCTGCCGGCTTTTTCGGCCTCCGCCGTGACAAAATCGACCAGATCGTGGACATGGACAACGTTTCCGCAGGCAAACACGCCGGGGAGCGAGGTCTCCATGTTCTCAAACACGCTGGGGCCGCTGGTGCGGCGGTCCATTTCGATGCCCGCGCGGCGCGTCAGCTCGTTTTCGGGGATGAGACCGACCGACAGCAGCAGCGTGTCGCAGTCAAAGACCATCTCCGTGCCGGGAATGGGGCGGCGGTCGGCGCCGACCTTGGAGACGACCACGCGCTCAAGGCGGTCCTTGCCCTGAATGTCGGTGACGGTGTGGCTGAGATAGAGCGGGATACCAAAATCATGCAGGCACTGCACGATGTTCCGGTTCAGACCCGAGGAATACGGCATCAGCTCGACGCAGGCGAGCACCTTCGCACCCTCGAGCGTCATGCGCCGCGCCATGATGAGGCCGATGTCGCCGGAGCCGAGAATGACGATGCGCTTTCCGGGCATGTAGCCCTCGATGTTCACGTAGCGCTGCGCCGCACCGGCCGTGAAAATGCCGGAGCAGCGTGTGCCGGGGATGGAGATCGCGCCGCGTGTGCGCTCCCGGCAGCCCATCGCCAGCACGACGGCCTGCGCGGAGATCTCCTGATAGCCGTCTGTGGTGTTGACGCAGCAGACGTGCTTTTCCGGCGTCACATCCAGCACCATCGTGTCGGACAGAACACGGACGGAGGTGCTGCGGAGCATGCCGATGAACCGTCCCGCGTATTCCGGGCCGGTCAGCTCCTCCTTGAAGTGGTGCAGGCCGAAGCCGTTGTGGATGCACTGGTTCAGAATGCCGCCCAGCTCGCGGTCGCGCTCAAGGATCAGAATGTCGCGCAGACCCGCGTCATAGGCCGCGCATGCGGCGGCAAGACCGGCGGGGCCGCCGCCGATGATGGCAAGCTGACAGGTTTTCATTTGTGCGCGCCTCCCTTCGTCTCGCCGGTCAGGATGTACGTTCCCGGCTGATCCATCAAGATCTGTTCCATCGGAATGCCAAGCTCCCGCGACAAAATCTCCTGCACGCGCGGGCCGCAGAAGCCGCCCTGACAGCGTCCCATGCCCGCGCCCACACGGCGCTTGACGCCGTTGACGGTGGTGGGCGGAACGGGAGAGTGGATGGCGGCGACGATCTCACCCTCGGTGACGGTCTCGCAGCGGCAGATCACGCGGCCGTAGAGCGGGTTCTCGCGGATGAGGGCGTTTTTCTCCTCGGCGGAGAGCTCCTGAAAGCGGATGCGGCGGCGGGTGTCGATGAAATGCGCCTTCTGCGTCAGCGGCAGCTTGCCCGCGAGCCACGCGGCCGCGTCCCTTGCAATGGCGGGCGCGGAGCTGAGGCCGGGGCTTTTGATGCCCGCCAGCTCGTAAAAGCCGGGGACGCGGCGGTTTTCACCGATCAGGAAATCGTCGTCCGGGTGGTTGGCGCGGACGCCGGAGAAGTTGCGGATGTTCTCGCGGAAGGAGATGGAGGGGACGGATCTGAGCGCCATCTCCCGCACGAAGGCAAGACCCTCGGCGGTGTTCTCCGTGCCGTCGGGGTCAGAGATGTTGACGGCGTTCGGCCCGACGATCAGATTGCCGTGGGCGGTGGGGGAGACGAGCACGCCCTTGCCGTTTTCATTCGGGCACTGGAAAATGGTCGAGTGCACGCGCGTACCCTCGGACTTGTCGAGCAGGTAGTATTCCCCGCGGTTGGGCTGGATCGCATAGTCCGCGCAGCCGAGCATGGCGGCGATCTGCTCGCAGTGGACGCCGGCGGCGTTCATGACGTATTTTGCCCGGAACGTGCCGTTCGGCGTCTCGGCGGTGAAGCAGCCGTCCTCCTGACGAAGCGCCGTCACCGGCGATTGCAGATACAGCTCCGTGCCATTGCGGACAGCGGTCTCGATGAGCGCCAGCGTCAGCTCCCACGGCGAGATCACGCCCGCCGACGGCGCCCACAGAGAGCCGCAGACCGCCTCGGAGAGATTCGGCTCCATGGCGCGCGCCTCGTCGCCGGTGAGGAGCTTCATCCCCACAACGCCGTTTTGAACGCCGCGCGCGTAGAGCGCCTTCAGCGTTTCCAGCTCCGCTTCACAGAACGCCAGAACATGGCTGCCGCTCTGCCGGAAGGGAACGTCCAGCTTTTTGCAGAGCTCCGGCATGAGCCGGTTTCCCTCCACGTTCAGCCGCGCCATGTTCGTGCCGGGATGGGGGTCGTAGCCCGCGTGGACGATGGCGGAGTTTGCCTTGGTGGTGCCGTTTGCAACGTCGTTGCTCTTTTCCAGAACCGCAACGGACAGGTCGTAGCGCGACAGCTCGTAGGCGCACGCCGCGCCGACCACGCCGCAGCCGATGATGATGACATCGTACATAGTTTCACCTCAAAACATAAAAAATGAGTGCAACAAAACAGCGGGCAGCTGTTTGTTACACTCAAAATCTCAACAAAAATTTGCCTGATACCAAGTATACGCCGCATGTCAACAAAAAGCAAGAGAAAATATGCCGCGCGGCGCGGGAAACTCAGAAAAGCGGCTTGCCGTCGAGGACGGCGGCGCGCAGCACGTCCGCCTCGTCGTAGACGAGCTTGAGCGAGAAGAAGGGGCGGTGCGCCTGCATCAGGTCGAGGAAGATCTTGTCGCCCTCCCACATCGGAAGCGCGCGCAGCGCACTCTTGTCGATCCACTCCAGAACGCCCTCGTCGCACTCGCGGAGCGTGCCCTCAAAGCCGTCGGCGCAGAACAGGTGCATATACTCCGTCCAGTCGGCGAGAACGAATGTCACGATGCCGCAGTAGCGCCAGCGCGTGAGCGTAAGTCCGGTCTCCTCGCGCACCTCGCGCAGGACGCAGTCCTCGGGGCTTTCACCGGGCTCGAACTTTCCGCCGATGCCGATCCACTTGTCATGGTTCTGGTCGTTCTGTTTCTTGACGCGGTGGAGCATCAGATACTGCTCTCCGCGCTCGATGTAGCAAAGACTGGTGTTGATCATGCTTCTTCTCCTGCGTTCGTTTGTTCAAATACGATCTCGTCGTAGCCGGTCTGCGCGTCCTGCTCCGTGCCGAAGCGCCAGCCGCGCAGCGGCGCGACGATCAGCTCGCAGGTGGTGTTCACGATGCAGCCCGGCAGGAGATGGCCGCCCACGGTGGAGAGATCCTCCTTTGACAGCGCGATGTGCAGATGGCAGCGCGCCGCGCTGACGGTGCCGTTCAGGGACACGATCTCGCAGTGCTCGTTTACCTCGCGCACATGCACGCCCGAGGCGTCACGGATGCGCGCGCGGGACACGCAGCCGACTGCGGAGACGACCACGCCCGCCTCCAGATGCTCCTCCTGTGCCAGACGCCGGATCTCGGCGAGCAGATCATCGCCGCGGTGCAGGCGGCGGCAGCAGACCTTCATATCCATTGCATCCATCGCTCCCTTGAATTGTTTGGCTTCTATTCTATCAGGCGGCGGAGAAAAAGCAAGACACATCCGCAAAATCAACAAAACGAGGCACGATATTTTATAGAAACCCACAATCCACAAATGACGTACACTTTGGTATACTGTATTTTGTAATCTGGTTGGAATATCGCCAATCCACAATATGGCCTGTTCCGGCAAAAAAGGAGGATATATCAACCCCGCAGGACTTGCGGTGCGGCACAGTGGAGACGTGCCGTAATGCGGCAGCCAAGCCCGGCCGCCGTGAGGGAGCGCATTGCGGAGGCAGCGCTGTCAGAGTCAGAAAATTATGGCAGAAGTACGTTTGGTCAATGTAAAAAAGATCTACCCATTCGTCAGCGGAGAAGAAAAGAAGAAGAAAAAGAAAGTGGACGACGAGCCTGTTAAGGAAAAGGCCAACCTCCAGATCACCGAAAAGGGCGTTGTCGCCGTTCAGGAGTTCAATCTGGACATCAAGGACAAGGAATTCATCGTCCTGGTCGGCCCGTCCGGCTGCGGCAAGTCCACCACGCTTCGCATGATCGCAGGTCTTGAGGAGATCACCGAGGGCGAGCTCTACATCGGCGACAAGCTGATGAACGATGTGGCCCCGAAGGATCGCGACATCGCGATGGTCTTCCAGAACTACGCACTGTATCCGCACATGACGGTCTATGATAACATGGCGTTCTCTCTGAAGCTCAAGAAAACGCCGAAGGCGGAGATCGACCGCAAGGTGCGCGAGGCTGCCGAGATCCTCGACATCACGCAGTACCTCAACCGCAAGCCCAAGGCGCTGTCCGGCGGTCAGAGACAGCGTGTTGCCATCGGCCGCGCCATCGTCCGCAACCCGAAGGTGTTCCTGATGGACGAGCCGCTGTCCAACCTCGACGCCAAGCTCCGCAACCAGATGCGCGCCGAGATCATCAAGCTGCGCGAGAAGATCGACACCACCTTCGTCTACGTCACCCACGACCAGGTCGAGGCCATGACGCTCGGCGACCGCATCGTCATCATGCGCGACGGCTTCATCCAGCAGATCGGCACGCCGCAGGAGGTGTTCAACCATCCGGCAAACCTGTTTGTCGCCGGTTTCATCGGCACGCCGCAGATGAACTTCTTTGACGCTGTTCTCACCAGGAAGGGCGACAAGTACGTTGCGACCGTGCAGGGCAAGGACTTTGAGCTGCCCGCCGATAAGCAGGAGGCGCTCAAGAAGATGGACAACGTCCCGACCGACATCGTCGCGGGCATCCGTCCGGTTCACGTCCACCTCTCGCAGGACGGCATCGACGCCACCGTGGATGTCTCCGAGCTGATGGGCTCCGAGCTGCATCTGCACGTCAATTCCAGCGGCAAGGACGTCGTCATCGTCGTCCCGACCACCGACATCGACATCGACACGCTCCACGGCGGTCACAAGGCTGTCAAGTACAGCTTCCGTCCGGAGCTGATGCACTTCTTCGACAAGGCCACGGAGAAGAACCTGTTCTAAAAAAGCATTTCTGAAACGCGCAAGCGGCGGACGAATTTCTTCGTCCGCCGCTTTGGTATTTTATGCAGGAAGATCACTCGATCTCGACGCTGGTGCGCTCGGGCTGCATTGCAGCCTTCTTCGGGAGCGTCAGAGAGAGGACGCCGTTCGCGTATCTGGCGCGGATGCCTGCGGCATCGATGCCGGTGATGTCGAAGCTGCGGCTGTAGCTGCCGTAGGAGCGCTCGCTGCAAACGTAGCGGTCCTTCTTCTCCTCGGTCTTGGTCTTGGTCAGACGCTCGGCGCGGATGGTCAGCGTCTGACCGTGGATGTCCAGCCGGATGTCCTTCTTGTCGAAGCCCGGCATGTCGGCCTCCAGCAGGAAGTGGTCGCCCTCGTCGGTGATGTCGGTCTTGAATTCCGCAAGCGCATTGCGGGAATCGGGGTCGCCCCAGAAGGAGCGCTCAAGGTCTGCCATCTCACGGAAGGGGTTGTAGTAGCTGACGCTGCTCTTACGATACGGTCTGAGTTCAAACATGGTTCATACCTCCAATATTGTATGCGTTCTATTTTGTGACGCCGGCTGCGCGCCGGACGTCTTGTATACGGGGTCTGTCTCGGGGCTTGCTCCCTTTGACAAGTATTACGATACCCCCGAAAATCGCATATTCTGTGAAGGAATTGTGACCGATCTGTGAATTTTAGCACTCTTGACGCGAGAGTGCTAAAACTCGCGCAAAAAGGGGGCGCGGCCCTACCCCCCAGAAGGAACCGCGCCCGGTGACGTTATGGAAACATCACATCATTTGGCAGGCAGGTGCAGTGATGCAGTGCTGCCTTATGCTCTTTGAAGGTCCTCGCCGCGGATGTACTTGCCGAGGGGCTTCCACAGCAGCCAGCCGACGACGAGAACAAGGATGCAGTCGGTGAGCATGTAGAAACCGTTGTACAGTGCGGAATAGATCCACGGCGTGGTCATGGTCATGCCGAAGAACATTTCCGGCATATACTCGCCCCACGCCACAACGCCGGTGATGTAGGAGCAGAGGAAGCGCAGCGCGCAGCCGAGCAAGGCGCCGTAGAAGAAGCCGAAGCGGTTCTTGTGGAACAGACCCGCAAAGCCGAGCACGGTGAAGCCGAGGATGTAGTCGCCGATGATGGACTGCCAGACCCATGCGTAGGCGCCGTCCAGGAAGAGCTGGAGCAGGCTGAACGCGAAGGAGGCCAGCATGCCGGGGCCAAAGCCCCAACGGGCACAGAACAGGAAGATCGGCAGCATGCCGAGGTTGATCGAACCGCCCTGCGGCAGCTCATAAAGCTTGATGTAGCCGAGCAGCTGGGCGAGCGCGATCATGATTGCGGCCTCGCAGAGGCAGCGCAGGGAGAGCTTTTTGTTCTTCACGATAAAAGAACCTCCAATAAAAAATACGTACTGCACGACAACCGGATGGGTGTAGTGCAGTACGATAACATCAAAAATATGACGAATCAGCTTCCTACGCCGGCATTACCCGGATCAGGTATGAGGGACCTGCGCGATGCGCAATCTCAGCCGGAATTCCAGCGCCCCTGTGTTCGATTGTTTTGCAGTCACGCTTATTATAGCGGCAAGCGGGCTGCGCGTCAAGCGCTTTTTTGCAAAACGTGCCAGAATATGGTTTCTAGCCCATGCACACGCCGCGCAGCAGGCGGCGGAAAACGTCCCACCATGTGAGCCTTGCGACAGCCTCCGGCGCGACGAGCGGAAGCTCTGCAATGACGCCGTCTCCGGCGCGCATGGTGAGCGTGCCGAGGCGCTGCCATTTTTCGACCGGCGCGGTGACGGCCGGATCGACCGAGACCTCCGAGGAAAGCTGGGCGGCAAGCGATTTGTCGATCAGAACCGGCTTTGCCTCGCGCAGGACAGGCGTGACAGCCTCCGCATGGCCGAGGACGACCGGGACGGACGGGATCTGCACGTCTGCCGGCGGCTGCGCCAGCGCATAGCTCGAAAAGCCGTAGTTGAGCATCGCCTTCGCCGCCTCAAAGCGGTGCGCGCTCGTGTCGCAGTGCATCACCACCGCGATCAGCTCCATGCCGCCGCGCTCCGCCGAGGCCGCCAGACAGTAGCCCGCTGCGGCGGTGAAGCCGGTCTTGAGCCCCGTCGTGCCGTCGTAGAAGCGCACGAGCTTGTTGGTGTTGGCAAGCCCGAACTGCCCGTTTCGCACGGTGTCCATCCAGATGGTCGTGTATTTTTTGATCTCCTCGTGGCGCAGAAGCTCGCGCGACATGAGCGCGATGTCATAGGCCGTCGTGCGGTGCTCAGAGGCGTCCGCGCCGTCGTCAAGGCCGGTGCAGTTGACAAAGTGCGTGTCGGTCATCCCGAGCGCCTCCGCCCGCGCGTTCATCATGGCGGCAAAGGCGCTCTCGCTTCCGGCGATGTGCTCCGCCAGCGCGCAGGCGCAGTCGTTTGCCGACGCCACGACCACGGCCTTGAGCATCTCCGTCAGCGGAAGCTGCTCGTTTTCCTCCAGATAGATCTGGCTGCCGCCCTTGGCGGCGGCCGCGGCGGAGGTCGTTACGGTGTCGTCCCATGAGATGCGCCCGTCCTCCAGCGCCTCCATCACCAGAAGCAGCGTCATCACCTTCGTCACGCTGGCGGGCGGCAGCTTTTCATGGCTGTTTTGCTCGTACAGGATCTCGCCGGTCGATTTCTCCATCAAAATGGCGGATGGTGCGGACAGCTCCAGCTCGACCGCGCGTGCCGGCAGGCAGAGCGCCGCCGTGAGCAGCACTGCCAGCAGCATCCCAAGCAGACGTTTGTGCATAAAAAATCACCCTTCCGTTTCAACTGGTACAAGCGTATGAAACGGGAGGGCGCAATATCACTTTTGGCAGACTCAAACGGCGCTCGGCGACGGAGTCGTAAGGAAACGCTGGATCTCGCGGCAGAACTCTTCGCTCTGCTCGCCGGCGCAGACGCGGACGGTCAGAGGACGGTTGAGCCCCAGACAGCAGAGGCTGAGGATGGAACCTGCGTCCAGAACGGTGCTGCCGTAGAGGAGCTGCACGGAGAAGGACTGGCGGTTGGCAATGCTGACAAACTCGCCAATCTCTTTGACTGAACGGAAGATGACGCTAAATTCTCGCACGGAAAATCCTCCTAAGAATGGCTGTACAATCGGAACGTTCTCGGGTATAATGACGCTGGTGATATAATGTGATAAAAAGTGATTATATTATAGTGGAAACGCGCCCGCGCGACTACCCATAAAAAGCAATAAACTTTTTTTTCCGAGATTCTAAAATTTGGTGGTATTGCTCATGAAATATGCATTTTATACCTTGGGATGTAAGGTCAATCAGTACGAAACACAGGCAATGCAGCAGATTTTGCTCCAACGCGGCGACACGCTGGGCGATTTTGACGGCATCTGCGACTGTTATGTGATCAATACCTGCACCGTGACGGCCATGTCCGACAAAAAATCGCGCAACGCCATCCGCCGCGTCCGCAGACGCAACCCGGAGGCCGTCATCGGCGTGTGCGGCTGCTACGCGCAGACCGCGCCGGAGGAGCTGCGCGGGATGGACGTGGACGTGCTCATCGGCACGGACGGGCGCGTGGAATTTCTCGACCGTCTGGCACAGGCGGCGCGCGATCGGCAGCACTGGGAGCATGTGGAGGACGCGGGGCTTCCGCGCCGCTTTGAGCAGCTTCCTGCAGGCGGCCTTGCCGAGCGGACGCGCGCGCTTTTGAAGGTCGAGGACGGCTGCAACAACTTTTGCACCTACTGCATCATCCCGTATGCACGCGGGCGCGTGCGCTCGCTGCCGCTGGAAAGCGCGGTGCAGGAGGCGCGGAAGCTCGCCGCCGAGGGCTATCGCGAGATCGTGGTCAACGGCATCGAGATCTCCTCGTGGGGCTGGGAATGGCACGATGGAAGCTGCCTGCGGCAGCTTCTCACGGCGCTCTGCGCCGCCGTGCCGGAGGTGCGCATCCGCCTCGGCTCGCTGGAGCCGCGCACGATCGACGAGGAATTCTGCCGTGCGCTGTCCGGCTTCCAGAATCTCTGCCCGCAGTTTCATCTGAGCCTGCAAAGCGGCAGCGACCCGGTGCTCAAGCGCATGAACCGCAAGTACGACACCGCGCGCTACTATGAAAGCGTGCGGCTGCTGAACGAGTATTTCCCCGGCTGCGCTGTGACGACCGATCTCATCGTCGGCTTCCCCGGCGAGAGCGAGGCATCGTTCGAGGAATCGCTGGCCTTCATCCGCAAATGTGCCCTGACGAAGGTACATATTTTCCCCTATTCGCGCCGCGAGGGCACGCCCGCCGACAAAATGCCGGATCAGGTGCCGAAGGCGGTGAAGGAGGCGCGCGCCGCACGCGCGGCCGCGGTGGCGGCAGAGCTGGAGGATGCGTTCCACAGCGCCCTCATCGGCACGGTGCAGGAGGTGCTCTTTGAGCAGCCCGAGGACGGCCTTTACGCCGGTCACGCGCCGAACTATGCGAAGGTCTATGTCCGCTCCGACGAGGCGCTGCGCAACCGGACGTGCCGCGTCCGCATCACAGAGCCCTGCCGCGAGGGCGTGCTCGGCGAGCTGGTGTAAGACAGGGCTTCTTTGAGCGCTTGTCCGCAGACCGCCGGGCGCGCTGCACGGCGGTCTGCGAAATCCGAAAGATTTCCCGATTTGTGCGGAAAGTGAAGAAAAAGTTGTTGACAAACGGAATTTGATACGCTATAATCTCTCTTGCTATGAGGCACGGCCTCGTCATATGGCGGCATAGCTCAGTTGGTAGAGCATTCGGTTCATACCCGGAGTGTCATCTGTTCGAGTCAGATTGCCGCTACCAGGCCCGTTGGTCAAGCGGTTAAGACACCGCCCTTTCACGGCGGTAACATGGGTTCGATTCCCGTACGGGTCACCAAAAAAGAAACCATCCAATCGGATAGTTTCTTTTTTGTTATCCGTATGTCGGAGCGAACCCATCGGGCTCGACCACAAGCATTTTGCCATCGCCAGATGGCCGCGATGCACTGCATCGCGGCTTTTGGCAAAGCCAAAAGAAAATGCGCCGTGGCACGAAGGCGGCAGCGCCGCCGGAGTATTCCCGTACAGATCTGCTGTTGATCCAAAGCTTCGCATGGCACAAAACCATCCAATCGGATGGTTTCTTTTTTGGTTATCCGTATGTCAGAGCGAACCCATCGGGTTCGACCACAAGCATTTGAAGCGCGTGAGCGCTGCGGCTGCATTTGCAGCCGCGGTTTTGACGTGCGCGTCAAAACAAATGCGCCGTGGCACGAAGGCGGCAGCGCCGCCGGAGTATTCCCGTACAGATCTGCTGTTGATCCAAAGTTTCACATGGCACAAAACCATCCACCCGGATGGTTTCTTTTTTGTTATCCGTATGTCAGAGCGAACCCATCGGGTTCGACCACAAGCATTTTGCCATCACCAGATGGCCGCGATGCACTGCATCGCGGCTTTTGGCAAAGCCAAAAGAAAATGCGCCGTGGCACGCCGCCGGCCTTGCCGGGCGGTGTTTGAAAATCGGATGCCGATGCGTTATAATGCTATAAAAATGTCTGCTCGACAAACCGCAAGGCGGTTTATTCTCGCGGCAGAGGCCGCACGGACGGCAGAGGGAGGAACGATATGCAGATACAGCTCATCACAAAAGAACAGATGGCAACGACGACATGGAGCGGCGGAACGACGACGCAGTTTGCGATCCATCCCGCGCAGTGCGCGTATGCGAGCCGGGATTTCCTGTGGCGCATCAGCTCCGCAACGGTGGATCTGGCGGAGTCCGATTTTACGATGCTTCCGGCGTACAACCGCCTGATCACAACGCTTCAGGGCGAGATCCGCCTGCGGCACGAGGCGGAAGACCCGATCACGCTCGCGCCGTATGCTGTCCATGCCTTTGACGGCGCGGTCCATACCCATTCGTGGGGCACCTGCCGCGACTTCAACCTCATGCTGCGGAAAGGGCAGTGCCGCGGGCAAATGGAGGCCGTGCGGCTGGAGGCTGGCGAGGAGGCCCGGTATCCGGCGGCAGAGGACTGCACGCTGCTGTTTTACCCGGACGAGGGCGCGGTGCGCATTCCGGACGGCGCAGAAGCCGAAACGCTCTCTGCCGGACAGTGCGTGCTGGCGCAGCTCCGCGCCGGAGAGACGCTCCGCGTTCATGCGCTGCATCCGGTGCGGGGCATCGTGTGCAGAATGATCTGTGCAGAATGACAAACGCACAAGGGCGTTCCGGCAAATCTGCCGGAGCGCCTTTTTATTGTTTTCGCAGAGGCATCTGAACAAAACGATCGACGCAGCCGATGCAGCAGCCATCGCTGTTCCATGTCAAAACGGTATACGAGCGTTCGGAAAGGCCCTGCACGGGCTTGGAGTAGATCTCGCTGTTGCGGTTGGAGTGGACGATCGAGCTTGGCAGAAAGCCCGCGCCAAAGCCATTTTGGATCATCTGCATGATCATTGGCGTGTCATAGCAGTGGCAGACGACCTTGGGCGCGACGCCGCGGCGGGCGCACTCGCGGAGCAAATGCTCGTCATAGCGCCACAGATCGTCGCTCCGCAGCATACAGAGCGGAAGCTCGTGCAGGCGCTCGATCGGGACGGTCGCCAGCTCCGGTGCGGGATCGGTCTGCGCGGTCATGACCAGCTCCAGCCGGTCCTCCTCTAAAATGCGCTCGGAGGCGCTGGCCGGATCTTTTGCGCTGCCACGCAGGAACAGCGCGTGCAGCGAGCCGCGGTTCAGCCCCTCCATCAGCTCCTGCGGCGTGCCGAGACGGATGCGCAGCTCGACCTGCGGATATTGGCGGTGATACCGGCGGATGTAGTCCATCGCGCAGGTCACGGTGGAGTAGAGCATCCCGATCTTCAGAACGCCGGACTCCCCGGAGCCGAGATTGCGCATGCTGTCGGCGAGCTGGCGCATTCGCTCGAGCAGCTGGCGGCTCTGCGTGTAGAGCTGCTGCCCGGCCTCGGTGATCACGACGCCCTTGTTTTTCCGCACGAACAGCTTCACTTGCAGCTCGTCCTCCAGAAGCGTGAGCTGGCGCGAAATGGGCGGCTGCGCGATGTGCAGCTTCCGTGCGGCGGCGGAGACGGAGCCCTCCTCCGCGACGGCGCAGAAGTATTCCAGCTGGTGGATCGTCATAGAAAACCCTCCTGCATTTGCATATACCTATAAAGTATTGCAAATATAGTGATTAAGTATTTTTCATTATATCAAAACGGGTCTATAATGCAAGTACAGGGAAGTAAAAAACCCGCACAGGAATTGAAAGGAGCAGGGATGAACATGGAAAAAGAAGTGTTTTCGATCGAACTGGATCATGAGTTGCCGGAGTACCCGAAACTGGACCCGCAATACCGCCGCGCCCCGCGCCGCGAATCGCATCTGACGGAGGCGGACAAGGCGCTTGCCGTCAAGAACGCGCTTCGCTATATTCCGCCGGAGCACCATGCCGCGATGGCGAAGGAATTCGCGCAGGAGCTGGAGGAGCACGGCCGCATCTACGGCTACCGCTTCCGTCCGGAGGGCAGAATTTACGGCCATCCCATCGAGGAATATTCGGGCAAGTGCATCGAGGGCCGCGCCATTCAGGTCATGATCGACAACAATCTGGACTTTGACGTGGCGCTGTACCCCTATGAGCTGGTCACCTACGGCGAGACCGGTCAGGTCTGCCAGAACTGGATGCAGTACCGCCTGATCAAGAAGTATTTGCAGGAGCTGACCGACGAGCAGACGCTGGTCGTCATGTCCGGCCACCCGCTGGGCCTGTTCCGTTCGCACCGGATGGCGCCGCGCGTCATCATTTCAAACGGCCTGATGGTCGGCACGTTTGACGATCAGGAGAACTTCAACCGCGCCGCGGCGCTCGGCGTTGCGAACTACGGCCAGATGACCGCCGGCGGCTGGATGTACATCGGGCCGCAGGGCATCGTCCACGGCACGTTCAACACGCTTCTGAACGCAGGCCGCCTCAAGCTCGGCATCCCGAACGATCAGGATCTGGCTGGCCGCCTGTTCGTCTCCGCGGGCTTAGGCGGCATGAGCGGCGCGCAGGGCAAGGCCGCGGAGATCGCGGGCGCTGCGTCCATCATCGCAGAGGTCGATGACTCCCGTATCGAGACCCGCTTCACGCAGGGCTGGGTCAGCCACCGCACCGACTCTCTGGAGGAGGCGACGCGCATCGCGCTGGAGCACCAGAAGGAAAAGAAGCCGTGCGCCGTTGCGTACTGCGGCAACATCGTCGATCTGCTGGAGTACCTGTACGAGCAGAATGTCCACGTCGATCTCATGAGCGACCAGACCTCCTGCCACGTTCCGTATGACGGCGGCTACTGCCCGCAGGGCCTGACGTTTGCGCAGCGCACCGAAATGCTCGACAAGGATCCCGAGGGCTTCCGTGTCCTCGTTGACAAGACCCTGCAGCATCACTATGAGATGATCTGCAAGTTCCACGAGCGCGGCACCTACTTCTTCGACTACGGCAACAGCTTCCTCAAGGCCGTCTATGACACCGGCGTGAAGAGCATCTGCAAGAACGGCGAAAACGACCTCGACGGCTTCATTTTCCCGTCCTACGTCGAGGACATCCTCGGCCCGTGCCTGTTCGACTTCGGCTACGGCCCGTTCCGCTGGTGCTGCCTGAGCCGCAACCCCGAGGATCTGCACAAGACCGACATGGCTGCCGCCGAATACATCAAGAACCACAACCGCCGCTATCAGGACTATGACAACTACGTCTGGGTCCGCGACGCGGAGAAGAACAAGCTCGTCGTCGGTACGCAGTGCCGCATCCTCTATCAGGACGCGATGGGCCGCATGAACCTCGCCCTCAAGTTCAACGAAATGGTCCGCAACGGCGAGATCGGGCCGGTCATCCTTGGCCGCGACCATCATGACACCGGCGGAACCGACGCGCCGTTCCGTGAGACCTCGAACATCAAGGACGGCTCGAACATCATGGCGGAAATGGCAACGCAGTGCTACGCGGGCAACGCGGCGCGCGGCATGAGCTACATCGCGCTGCACAACGGCGGCGGCACCGGCATCGGCAGAGCCATCAACGGCGGCTTCGGCATGGTGCTCGACGGCTCGGAGCGCGTGGACACCATCTTGCAGATGGCCATGCCGTGGGATACGATGGTCGGCGTTGCACGGCGCAGCTGGGCACGCAATGAAAACGCAATGACGACCGCTGCGGAGTACAACAAGATGTACGCCGGCAGTGACCATATCACCATGCCGTTCACGGCGGACGATGCGCTCGTCGCCGAGGCGGTCAAGGGCATGAAGAAGTAAACCCTACGCCCACTGCCGGAAAAGGAGAAAATAATGGAGAAAATGCTGATTTTCAACATCGGTCTTCTGGCAACGCCGCACGGAAGCACGGCACGCCGCGGCAAAGAGCAGGGGCAGATCGAGCTGACGCGCGATGCGTGGGTGCTGATCGAGGACGGAAAGATCGCCGCGACCGGCGCGGGCAGCGCGCCGTGCGTTCCGGAGGCGGAGCGGGTCGATGCGAAGCAGTGCCTCGTCACGCCGGGACTGGTCGATGCGCATACGCACCTGATCTTTGGCGGCTGGCGGCAAAATGAGCTCGGGCTGAAGCTGCACGGCGCGGGCTATCTCGACATTCTGGCTGCCGGAGGCGGCATCCTCTCGACGATGCGCGCCACGCGCACCGCGACGGAGGAAGCGCTTTTTGAGAAGGCAGGCGCGGCGCTCGACGAGATGCTGCGGCTCGGCACAACGACGGTCGAGGCCAAGAGCGGCTACGGCCTGAACGTAGAGGACGAACTCAAGTGCCTGCGCGTCATCCAAAAGCTCGACGAGACGCACGTCATGGACGTCGTTCCGACGTTCATGGGCGCGCACGCCGTCCCGCCGGAGTTCCAGAATGACCGTCAGGGCTATATCGACCTGATCTGCCGGGAGATGCTCCCGGCGGTCAAGGCGCAGGGCATCGCGGAATTCTGCGACGTGTTCTGCGAGCAGGGCGTCTTTTCGGCAGAGGAATCGGCGCAGATCCTCGAGGCGGGCAGCCGCCTCGGCCTGCGGGCGAAGGTACACGCCGACGAGATCGTTCCGATCGGCGGAAGCCAGCTCGCGGGCAGCATCGGCGCGATCTCGGCGGAGCACCTGATCGTCTGCCCCGAGGAGGGCATCCGCGCCATGGCACAGGGCGGCACAGTCGCCTGCTGCCTGCCTGCGACGAGCTTCTACCTCGGCTCGACCTTCGCGCCCGCGCGGGCGATGGTGGAGGCGGGTGTCCCCGTGGCGATGGCGACGGACTTCAACCCCGGCTCCTGCCCGAGCCTCAACATGCAGTTCGTCATCAACCTCGGCTGTCTGCGCTATAAGCTGACGCCGGAGGAGGTCCTGACCGCCGTGACGCTCAACGGCGCGGCGGCGATCGGCCGCGCGGAGCGGGTCGGCAGCGTCGAGCCGGGCAAACAGGCCGATCTTGTGATCTGGGATGCGCCGGATCTCGACTACATCTGTTATCGTATGGGCAGTGATCTGGCACGCACGGTCATCAAGTGCGGCAGGATCGTATCGTAAAAAACAAAAAATATTGGAGGAACCGTAATGGCAAAGCTTGTAGAATGCGTACCGAATTTCAGCGTCAGCAAGGAAAAAGATGAAAAGGTCTTTCAGGGACTGGTCGATGTCGCGAACAGCATTCCCGGCTGCTTCGTATTTGACATCCAGTCGGACGGCAACCACAACCGCTGCGTGTTCACGCTGCTGGGAAGCCCGGAGGCCATGGCAGAGGCGGCGTTCCGCCTGACCAAGCAGGCAACGGAAACCATCGACATGACCAAGCACGTCGGCCAGCATCCGCGCATGGGTGCAACAGACGTCATCCCGTTCATCCCGACCATGGACACCACGGTCGAGGAGTGCGTGGAGCTTTCAAAGCAGGTCGCAAAGCGCCTGTGGGACGAGCTGGGTCTGCCTTCGTTCCTGTATGAGGATTCCGCGACCCGTCCGGAGCGCCGCAATCTCGCGACCTGCCGCAAAGGTCAGTTTGAGGGCATGGCGGAAAAGCTGCTCGAGCCGGACTGGGCGCCGGACTTCGGTGAGCGCAAGATCCATCCGACGGCCGGCATCGTCGCCATCGGCGCGAGAATGCCGCTGATCGCGTACAACATCAACCTCGACACCTCCGATCTCGAGGTTGCGAAGAAGATCGCCAAGGCCATCCGCGCCAAGGACGGCGGCTTTGCCTGCTGCAAGGCCATCGGCGTCATGCTGGAGGGCAGAAACATCGCGCAGGTCTCGATGAACCTGACGAACTTTGAGAGAACGCCGATCTACTATGCCTTTGAGATGACGCGCCAGCTCGCAGACCGCTACGGCGCACGCATCATCGGCTCGGAGATCGTCGGCCTGACGCCGGCGAAGGCCGTTCTGGACTGCGCGGAGTTCTATCTGAAGCTCGAAAACTACGATTGCCGCAAGCAGGTCATGGAATACCACCTGATCGGCATGGAATAAGCGGAGGTCCCTATGAAATTAGCAGATATGACTGTGACCGGCTTTGCAGCCGAGGTCGCTTCCAATTCTCCGGCACCCGGCGGCGGCAGCGTTTCGGCGCTGGCGGGCGCCATCGGCGCGGCGCTGACGGCAATGGTCAGCGGCCTGACCGTCGGCCGCAAAAAGTATGCCGAGGTGCAGGAGCTTGTGACGGCGGCGCAGGCGCAGGGCGACGCCCTCCGCGCGCGCTTTCTGGACGTGATGGACCGTGATACGGAAGCATTTTTGGTTGTCAGCGCGGCATATGCCATGCCGAAGCAGACGGATGAGGAAAAGGCTGCCCGCAGCGCGGCCATTCAGGAGGGTCTCAAGGGCTGCACAAAGACGCCGTTTGAGATGATGCAGCTTTGCGCCGAAGGTCTGGAGCTGCTCTCCAGTCTGGTTGGAAAGACGAACGCCACCGCGGCGAGCGACTTCGGCGTGGCGGCGCTGAGCCTGAAAACGGCGATGCAGGGCGCATGGCTCAACGTCCTGATCAACATCGGCTCCATCAGCGACGAGGCCTTTGCGGCGCAGTACAAGCAGGAGGGCGAGGCCATGCTGGCAAAGTATCTGCCGGCTGCCGACCGCTGCTTCGAGGCCATGTACGCGCTGTGCGCGAACGGCTGATTTCGATGTCAAAAGCCGCATACCGTCCCGAGCGGGCGGTATGCGGCTGAGCGCATCCAAAAGATTCTTCGTCAAGCTCAAAATGCGCCATCCGTCAGGATGGCGCATTTTGTATGCGTTTCGATCAATAACCGGGCTTGCCCAGCAGATGGAACATATTCTTCTTGTACGCCTCGACACCGGGCTGGTTGAAGGGGTTGACACCGGACATGTAGCCGGACACGCCGCACGCGAACTCAAAGAAGTAGATGAGCGCGCCCGCCGCCTCCTCGGTGATCTTCGGCAGACGGAGGATGGTGACCGGAACGCCGCCCTCGACATGCGCCGCGCGGGTGGCCTCCATGGCCTTCTCGTTGATATAGCTCATCTCGCGGCCGGCCAGATAGTTCAGGCCGTCCAGATCGGCGGCATCCTCGGGGACCTTGACGCAGGTGCGCGCCTCGTCAAAGGCAACGACGGTCTCCTGAAGCATCCGCAGGCCGTCCTGCATATACTGACCCATCGAGTGCAGGTCAGGCGTCAGATCGACGGACGCCGGGAAAATGCCGAGCTTGTCCTTGCCCTCGGACTCGCCGTAGAGCTGCTTCCACCACTCCGCCATGAAGCGGAACGACGGCTCGTAGGCGGCGAGGATCTCAATGTGCATACCGGTCTTGTAGAGATACTGACGCTGCATGGCATACTGCGCCGCCGCGCTCTCAACGCCCTCTTTCAGAAGCGTCTCGCGCTCGTCCGCTGCACCCTGCATCAGCTTTTCGATGTCCACACCGCAGCAGGCGATGGGCAGCAGGCCGACCGCCGTCAGCACGCTGTAGCGTCCGCCGACGTTGTCGGGCACGACGAAGGTCTCATAGCCCTCCTGCGTGGCGAGCGTCTTGAGCGCGCCGCGCGCCTTGTCGGTCGTGGCGAAGATGCGCTCGCGCGCGCCTTCCTTGCCGTACTTCTTTTCGAGCATTTCCTTGAAAATACGGAATGCGATGGCGGGCTCGGTGGTCGTGCCGGACTTCGAGATGACGTTCACCGAGAAATCGCGCTCGCCGATCATGGCGATCACGTCGGTCAGCGCGTCGGACGAAATGCCGTTGCCGACAAAGTAGATGTCGGGCGTGTCCTTGGCCAGCGCGTTGTAGTTCGGGCTCTTGAGAAGCTCGATCACGGCGCGCGCGCCGAGATAGGAGCCGCCGATGCCGATCACGACCAGCGCCTTGGAGCTGGACTGGATCTTCTTCGCGGCCTGCCGGATGCGTGCGAACTCCGCCTTGTCATAGTTGACGGGGAGATCGACCCAACCGATAAAATCATTGCCTGCGCCGGTGCCGCTGCACAGCGTGTCGATGGCCATTTTGCAGGCCGCCTTGTCCAGCGTATGCGGCTGGACGAATGTTTCCGTTCCGGAACGATCGATTCTTACCATAATATGATGATTCCTCCTGTGGAATGATAGACACTTATCGAAGCTCGGTGTCCCTGCGAAGCATGGCCGCGCCGATGATGCCGGCGTCGTTGCCCATGACGGCCGGGACGACCGCGCCGTGAGATTTGTAGAAGCATTTTTCGGTGATCCGCTCACGCAGCGGCGCAAACAGGAACTCGCCCGCACCGCAAAGACCGCCGCCGATGGCGATGACCTCGGGGTCGAGGATGTTGAAGAACGATGCGCAGGTCGAGCTGAGGTGGCCGATGTATTCATCGAACACGCGCTTTGCGGTCACATCGCCGGCCTTGGCGCAGTCCACGACCATTTTCGCATCGATCAGCGCCGCGTTGCCGCCGGAGCGCTCGGAAAGCAGCCCGCGCGGGTCGCGCTGCATCGCGCGTGCGCCCTCCCGTGCCAGCGCCGAGGCTGCGCAGTATGCCTCCATGCAGCCGTTGTTGCCGCAGGTGCAGTGCTCGCCGCCGTCAACCAGATAGGCATGGCCGAGCTCTGTGCCCTGATTCATGCCGCCGTTGAACATCTTGCCGTTCAGGATGATGCCGCCGCCGAGGCCGGTGCCGAGCGTCAGCAGGACTGCCGTCCTGCATCCGACGAACGCGCCCTTGTAAAGCTCCGCCAGCGCCGCGCCGTTGGCGTCGTTTGCCATAAAGACCGGCGTGTTCGGGAAATGCGCCGCGATCAGCTTCTTGAACGGCACGTCGTGGAAGCCGAGGTTGTAGGCGTTGATGACGACCTCGCCCGTGGGGTCGATGCTGCCGGGGATGACGACGCCGATGCTCTGAAGCTCTGCCGCCTTGACGCCTGCCGCGGAAAGAACGCCGCGCACCGCCTCTGCCAGCCGGTCGGCCACGGTCTGCGCGCCCTCATGCGGGAAGGGGATGGAGGCCTGTTCAAGGATCTCCAACGAATCGTCCACAAGACCGATCTTGATATTCGTTCCGCCGATGTCTACGCCGATTTGATACATGGGAATCTCCTCTCCTTCTTCTTTTCTTTATTATTACCGCGATACGCCCGCGCGTCAAGCTCTTTTCGGAACAAATCGGGGAACAAATTCATGAAATTCTTGTGAAAAATGTACGATAGTGTTTCATTGTCCAGCCCGAGCGCGCGAATCTGCGCCACCGCGGATGCGGGCTTCCACATCGGGAAATCCGAGCCGAACAAAAACCGCTCCGCACCGAAGCGGTCGAGCATCCGCAGCACGAAATCCCGCGGGATCATCGGCGCAGTGCCGGAGGTGTCGTAGAGCACGTTTTCCGGCAGCGGGTTTTCGTACGAAAGCTCCCACGCGCGCCAGCCGCCGAAGTGCGCGGCGATGACGTGCAGATCGGGCACCTGCCGCAGAAGATTCATGAGCCGCTGCGGGGTGGAGAGGTCGAAGCGGTCGTCTCCCATGTGAAACAGCACCGGGAGCCCTCTTTTTGCGACGGCACGGTAGGTCTCGATGCCGGAGGGGTCGTCGATGGGCAGCTTCTGAAACTCCGGATGGATCTTCAGCCCGCGCAGACCGAGCGCCATCATCCGGTCAAGCTCGTCCTCGAAGCCATCCATGCCGGGGTAGATCGAGCCGAAGCCGATGAAGCTCGGATGCGAGGCAGCCGCAGCCGCCAGAAAGTTATTGACATCGTGCACCTGATGGGGCGTGACGGCGGAGTTGCAGATCACGCTGTAGGAAATGTCTGCCTCGCCGTCCTCGGCCAGAAGTCTGTCCACGCTCGCCGCACTGTACATCGGCGTGCCGTAAAAATCTCCGATCGAATGCGCCGCCTTGTCCGCCAGCCGGTCCGGAAAGACGTGCGCGTGAATATCTGTGATGATCATACATGCGCTTCCTTTGTTTTTCGTTCGGTAGATGTTATAGCACATTTTTCCCGCGCTTACAACCGCTTCGCCCGTTTCTGCGCAAAAAAACTGCCCGATTCTGAGAAAAAACAGACTTGACTTTTTTTACGTGCGCACGTATACTTAAGAAAACTTATATAAAATTCTTTATGTATTCGGAGGCGATCCCATGCTTCAGCAAACGCTCCAGCGCCTCTACCGTCAGCTCCGCCTTACCAGCTACCGGCAGATCTTCGGCGCCATCCGCGAACGCAGCGGCAGTCTCAGCGCGACGGAGGCCTTCTCCGCCGATGTCATTCAGCTGCTCGGCGCGCCGACGCTTTCACAGTTTGCGCAGTATCTCGGCATTTCTCAGCCGAATGCCACCTATAAGATCAACAACCTTGTCGCCAAGGGCTATGTGGAAAAGGTCCCGTCGCCCGGCGACCGGCGCGAGATCCGCCTTCAGCCTGCCGGAAAGCTCAAGAAGTATCTGGCCAGCGGCGAGGGCAGCTTTGACCACGCGGTCGAGGCGCTGAAAAAGACCTACACAGAGGAGGAGCTTGCGCTCACCGCGCGCGTGCTGAACGCCCTGCTCGACGAAACCCAGAAGGAGGAAACCCTATGATCGATCTGTTTGAAAAATGCGAAAAGCGTATGCTTGCCGACGACATCCGTGAGCGCGGACTGTATCCCTATTTTCACGCGCTCGAATCGCGTCAGGACACCGAGGTCATGATGGAGGGCAAGCGCCGCATCATGCTCGGCTCCAACAACTACCTCGGCCTCACGACCTGCCCGGAGGTCATCGAGGCCGGCGTCCGCGCCTATCAGGAGCTCGGCTCCGGCTGCTCCGGCTCGCGCTTTCTCAACGGCACGCTGAAGCTGCATTTGCAGCTGGAGGCGGAGCTTGCGGAGTTTCTGCGCAAGGACGCCGTCGTCACCTTCTCGACGGGCTTCCAGTCGAATCTCGGCATCATCAGCGCCATCGTCGGTATGCACGACTATGTCATCATGGACCGTGAGAACCACGCCAGTCTCTATGACGGCTGCCGCCTGTCCTTTGGCAAGATGCTCCGCTTTATGCACGGCGACATGGAGGACCTTGAAAAGAAGCTCCGGAAGGTGCCGGAAAACTGCGGCTGCCTGATCGTGACCGACGGCGTTTTCTCGATGGGCGGCGACATTGCGAACCTCCCCGAGATCTGCCGTCTTGCGAAGCAGTACGGCGCGCGCGTCATGGTCGATGATGCGCACGGCCTCGGCGTCATCGGCGAGGGCGGACGCGGCACGGCGAGCTATTACGGTCTGGAGGACGAGGTCGATATCTACATGGGCACCTTCTCCAAATCGCTGGCCTCACTCGGCGGCTACATGGCGGCGTCGGCGCGTGTGGCGGACTATGTGCGCCACGTCTCGCGTCCGTTCATCTTCTCGGCGTCCATCCCGCCTGCAAACTGCGCGGCGGCGCTGGCCGCGCTGCGTCAGCTCCGCGCACATCCGGAGCTGGTCGAGACGCTTCAGAGCAACGCCCTCTACATGCGCACGCTTCTGCGCGAGCGCGAGATCAAGATGCGGCCCTCCAACGGCGACCGCATCCCCATCATCCCGATCTACACCTATGACGAGATCCCCACGCTGGAGATCGCCAAGGAGCTGTATGAAAACGGCGTCTACGTCAACAGCTCGCTTCCGCCCGCGGCTGCGCCGCACGAGTGCCTGCTCCGCACGAGCCTGATGGCAACGCACACGCATGCGCTCATTGACGAGGCGGTCGGCATCATCGCGGACGTATTGAGGAGGCATGACCTGTGAGTGAAAAAGTATGTGTGATCACGGGCGGCACGTCCGGCATCGGCAAGGCCACCGCCGAGGCCATGCGCCGCAGAGGCTACACCGTCTATGAGCTCAGCCGCCGGGAGACCGGCCTTGCGGGCTTCCGCCACATCCCCACCGACGTCACGAAGCCGGAAATGGTCGAGGCTGCCGTCGCTGAGATCCTGCGTCAGGAGACGCACATCGACGTGCTCATCAACAACGCCGGCTTCGGCGTGTCCGGTGCGGTCGAATTCACCGAAGCCGCCGCCGCAAAAAAGCAGTTTGAGGTCAATTTCTTCGGCATGGTCAACATGTGCCACGCCGTCCTGCCCGTCATGCGCGCGGCAGGCCGCGGGCGCATCGTGAATCTCAGCTCCGTTGCGGGCGTCGTGCCGATCCCGTTCCAGACGTACTATTCCGCCAGCAAGGCGGCGATCAACTCCTACACGATGGCGCTTGCAAACGAGGTAAAGCCCTTCGGGCTGGAGGTCTGCGCCGTCATGCCCGGCGACATCCGCACCGGCTTTACCGCCGCACGCGAAAAAAGTCAGGCGGGCGACGAGGTCTATCAGGGCCGCATCAGCCGCAGCGTCGCCGGTATGGAGCATGACGAGCAGACCGGTATGCTGCCCGAGACCGCAGGAGACTACATCGCCTCCGTCGCCACCCGCAGGGACGTCAAGCCGCTTCGCTCGATCGGCCTGAAGTACAAATTCTTCTGCGTCCTTGCAAAGCTGCTGCCTGTCCGCACGCTCAACTGGCTCGTCGGCCTGATCTACGCAAAATAAACCAAGACACGACTGAGGGCAGTCCCGGATGGGACTGCCCTGAATATTTCTGCGTTATGGTTCGGCTGATTCCTCCGGCATGTCCAGAATGAGGACGAGCGGGCTCGTTTCGCGGAGCTGCCGCAGCGGTGCGTCCGCCTCCGCCAGTGTTTGCAGCGCCTCTGGCAGATCGTCCTCGCAGACCAGCAGCACCGTCTCCTCCGCCTCACTCTGCGCGAGCAGGATGGAAAGCGCGGGCTGCGACTGCGGCCGGACGACGATGCAGTAGCCGGGGCAGAATTCCGACTGCGCCGGGGTCAGCAGCGCAAGCAGCGACTTTCGGTGCAGCACGCGCAGCAGCGCCTCATTGGCGTCGCGCAGCGCAATGGCGGCGTCCTCCGCATCCTCGGCGCAGGTCACGCCGACGCTGTGGCCGGCCGCGTACAGCGCGCGCACCAGCTCCGGGTCTTTTTCGATCTCCTCCGCCGTCAGGAAAAACGCGGCGCGTTCGCCCGCTGCCTCCAGTGCCACGGCAGCCTTGCGCATGTGTCCGGCTCCGGTGACGGCCAGAGAGAACGTGCCGGACACGTGCGGCTCGTCCTCGGGCGGCTGGTCGTCTGCGGCGCCGGGCTGCGGATCGCTTCCGGGCTGCGGCGTGACGGGCGCGGCGCCCTGCGCATACTGGTCGGCGAGATAGGAGATGAGATTTTCTGCCCGCTCGACGAACAGCGCGTTCTCATAGACCTCGCTGCCGGTCGTGATGCGCAGGATCGAATATCCGGACGCACTGGTGAGCGAGGAATACGACAGCCCGAAGTGCGACAGGCAGAACATGAACGGAACATAGATCACGCCGTTTTTTGACACGGTCGAGAGCGTCGTGACGTTTTTCTCCTCATCCGTCACCGTCCCGGCGGCCAGATCGAAGATCAGGCGCGCACCGCGCCGGAAGATCACGAGCTTCTGCTCGGCGGCATTGTACGACGGGACGACGCCGCCGGGCGCGGCGTTAAAGACGGTATAGGGCGCATAGAGCGTGCCGCCGGAGTAATACGGCGCGGAGCTGCTTGGAAGCGTCAGGGGAATGGAGTCATCGACGGCGACAAAATAGATCTCCGCCGCCCGCGCCGCGGGTGTCAGCACAGCCGCGCACAGGACCGCCGCCAGCAAAAGCGCCAGCATTCTTTTGAAAATTTGCATCGTTCCACCGCCTTTTTTGTAATGATAGTTCAGTATAGCACAGTTTCCGCACGCGGGCAAGACGCCGCGCGCAGAAAGCAAATCGTTTCGCGCACGGGGGCTCCGGCGGAGAACACGCCGAAAGTACGGAAATGTGAGAGAATTTTGGCTTTTTGCACAATTTCTGCAAAGAAACGCTTGACATCATTTTTTCATACTGATAAAATGTCTTTGTAGAATGTACACATATAGTACATGTGTCTATGACACGAAATCATATGACTTGGAGGGAGAAACGTTCGATATGGCAAGAATGATGGATGCGATCGTAAAACCAGCAGCAGCCCCCGGCTTGGAGCTGAAAAAGGTACCCGTGCCGGTTCCCGGACCCGGTGAGGTGCTCATCAAAATTCACAAGACCGCCATCTGCGGCACGGATGTCCACATTTACAACTGGGATCCGTGGGCGCAGCAGCACATCAAGCCGCCCATGACCATCGGCCATGAGTATGTCGGCGAGATCGCGGAGCTTGGTGCGGGCGTAACGGGCCTGCGCATCGGCCAGCGCGTCTCCGGCGAGGGCCACATCACCTGCCACCGCTGCCGCAACTGCCATACGGGCAACATCCAGTGGTGCAAGGACACCGTCGGCGTCGGCGTTGACCGCGACGGCGCGTTTGCAGAGTACGTCTGCATTCCGGAAACGAACGTGATCCCCATTGACGAAAGCCTTCCCGAGGACGTTGTCGCCTTCTTTGACGCCTTCGGCAACGCCACCCACACGGCACTCATGTTCCCGCTGGTCGGCGAGGACGTCCTCATCACCGGCGCCGGCCCCATCGGCATCATTGCCGCGGGCATCTGCAAATATGCAGGCGCACGCCGCGTCATCATCACCGACATCAACGAATACCGTCTGGAGCTTGCGCGCAAGATGGGCGTTGACGCCGCCGTCAACACCGCGAAGGAGGATCTGCGCGAGGTCATGCGCGCGCAGGGTCTGACCGAGGGCTTTGATGTGGGTCTGGAGATGTCCGGCAGCGCCGCGGCATTCCACCAGATGATCTCCGTCATGCGCAACGGCGGCAAGATCTCCCTGCTCGGCCTCGGCGGAAAGCCCATTGAGGTCGATATGAACACCGTCATCTGGAAGGGTCTGACGCTTCAGGGCATCTACGGCCGCAAGATGGACAACTGGCATCAGATGTCCTATATGGTGCAGGGCGGCCTCGACGTCAGCCCGGTCATCACGCATCGTTTCCATTATACAGAGTTTGAGCAGGGCTTTGCCGCCATGAACAGCGGAAAGTCCGGCAAGGTGATTTTGGACTGGACGAAGTAAGGAGGAACCGATATGAAAACCGCACTGCAAGCCTTTGAAAAAGAGCTGGATGCCATCCGCGAGGCCGGTACATGGCGCGAGGAACGCATCATCACCACGCCGCAGCGTTCGTGCATCGACACGACGCAGAAAAAGCACGTCGTCAACATGTGCGCCAACAACTATCTGGGCCTTTCCAACGATCCGCGTCTGATCGAGGCGGCGAAGGAAAGCTATGACAAGTGGGGCTTCGGCCTGTCCTCCGTCCGCTTCATCTGCGGCACGCAGGAGATCCACAAGGAGCTCGAGCGCCGCATCGCAA